>Ga0315295_10002048_pt1 | contig 17150 bp, 15 predicted proteins | sample YL17G14_0_MG_FD_204453 | JGI IMG/M metagenome (GOLD analysis project Ga0315295, IMG submission 204453) | Sediment microbial communities from Yellowstone Lake, YNP, Wyoming, USA - YL17G14_0 | ecosystem: Environmental > Aquatic > Freshwater > Lake > Sediment | place: USA: Wyoming | collected... | reverse complement strand
GGGAGGCCCTCTGGGTGTCCAGGGTATGGCCGCTTGAGGCACTCGCCCGGAAACGGGGAGTAAACGAGCTGGCCGCTTACCTACGGATGCTGGGAGATCACCGAACCTGTTCCCTACTCTACCACCTCCCGCTACACTGGTAAGAGCCACCCTACCCATGCACAGGAGGTGCAGCATGTTGAAGCGATCCCATTATAAGGTCGGCTGTGACGCGCACCCTGGCCCAGATCGCTAGGGCTGGGCAAGCACTACTCGCTCTTCGCCGTTCTCGATCACCAAGGCAGGCCCGTCGAGCAGACCCGGGTCAACCACGAACCCGGTGCCATCCGGGCTTTCGCCTCCCGCTTCCCGCCAGGCACGCCTGTCGCCCTGGAAACCGTGGGGAACTGGTACTGGATCGTGGATGAGATCGAACAAGCTGGATGCGTCCCTCTCCTGGCGCACGCCCAAATGGCGAAGAAGATGATGGGGCACGTGCATAAGACGGACAAGCTCGACGCGCAGGGGCTGGCTATCCTCCAGCACCTGGGCTCGCTGCCCACCGTCTGGATCGCGCCGGGACAGATCCGGGATGAGCGCGAGCTGCCCCGCACCCGAATGGCGCTTTCCAAGATCCGCACCATGCTCACATCGTCCCGATGTCCTTCGGGAAGAACCGCATGCATTCCACTCTGGCCAAGTACGCGCTCTCCCTCGACACCCAGAGCGATATCTACGCTCCCAAGTGGTGCCCGCAGCTCATGCAGCTCATCTGCTCTTTTCCCAACGAAACGCGGCGCTGCATGGAGCAGGAACTCGAACTGCTGGATCAGGTGCAGGAGCAGATCCATCGGCTGGAGGCTCGCATCCTGGAACGGGTGCAGGTAACCCCCACCATCCAGCTGATCCAGTCGGTCCCGGGCCCGGCGAAGATCCTCTCCATCGTGATCGACCGCGAAGTGGGGTCAATCGATCGCTTCCCGTCGCCCCATCACTTCGCCAGCTACTCCGGGCTGGTCCCCAAGGTCAAGGCCAGCGGCGGGAAAACCCACTACGGCAAGATGATCAAGGCCGCCAACAACTACCTCAAGTGGGCGTTCATCGAAGCCGCTAACGTCGTAGTCCGCCAGCAGCACCACCCCAACTGGCGCCAGAAGTACGTCGTCGCCCTCTTTGAGCGCACCCGCCAGAGGAAGGGGCACGCCGTCGCCGTGGGGACCGTGGCGCGATACCTGGCCGAAGCGACCTATTGGGTTCTCAAGAAGGGCGAGCCCTACCGGGAGCCGGTGCCACAGCACCCCGTGGGGAGAAAGTCAGCCGTTTCGCCCAAGCAGGGGCAGGTGCGCACCTAACATGGCTCCACTGAGAGCCGCGAGTTGATTGCACCGCCCCTGCTGAATACTACTCATGCCCCTTAGAGGGCGAATAGATGTTTCCGGGCGAAGGTCCCGCCGAAGGTCCCGCGTTCCTTGCGGGGCAATGTTGGCGGGGCGAGACCGGGCTGATTGCGGAAGGCAGGGACCAACGAAGACCGCCGAGAACCCTCCTACTGAGAGGAGACTCCTGATTCTGCTACTTCGCTCTTGACACGTGCAGCGCTTTCATAGATGTTCGGCGGCGCGAGTTCGACGCGGTTTGAGCGCAAGCCTGCCAGGATTGTGGCGCTCCGTGGGGGAAAGGACTGGAGGAGGAGATTCGCGACGCAACGCGGCTCCGACGTGGAAGGTAGGATGGCGCCATTAGTCAAGGGCCAGGCAGAGCTTCAGGGCTTGGCCAATCCTCACCATTGTGTCCTCTGTAAGGACACCGATTCGTCGCACAAGTCGGTCTTGCGAGACAGACCTGACCTGGAATGTGTCTGCCGACGACTTCTTGGCCAAGCCGTTCGCGGGGGAGCTGTCAATGGGGATGTGCCATGGAGCCGTTTCGTATCGTGAGTCCCATTCGGTCAAGGGCACGACGATCTTCAGGGGGAGCCTACCAAGGGCGTCTCGGCTGACAATGACACAGGGGCGGATCTTCCTGATCTCCGCCCCTATGGTCGGATCTAGGTTGACCTCCCAGACCTCGGCTCTATTCATAACACCGGCTCGCCATCGAGTGCGAGGAAAGCTGTGAGCTCCTTGTCGGCCGCGTAGTGGTCAGCAAGCATCTCGGCGGCGTGCGCGAGTGCTGCCTCCTGGGCACGGGCGCACTCTCTCTCCACCGCGCGGCGGACAAAGGCCGAGAGAGTGACACCCTGGCTCTGGGCGTTGGAGGAGATGCACTCGACGAGGTCCTCACTGACGACGACGTTGAGCCTACGAGTCTTGTGAACTTCAGCGGTGAGCATCATACACCTCCGATACACACACCAATCATGCATATCAACAATACGCGTGAATCCTTAGCATGTCAAGTGAGAGTATCGAAGGATCCATAGCAGTTCTTGGGGGGTGGCCTGACTCAGCACACTTATTGTAAATTCCATGCTCGGCAAGTCCCCGCTGCAGCGCGGAGGAGCGGACCAATGCGGCTAGCACGGGTGTTCTATCGTAAGAGGCCTACCCAGCGCCGCACAACGGCCTCGAGCTAAGCTGCCCGGCGGAAGCGGGAACAGCGGACGCAATAGCGCATTGTCGATGGGGATGACGCCAGAGACAACGGCTTTGCCAGGATAGAGGGTCACCTCGGTGATGAGGGTCTCTACGATCTGGCGTCGTGCCGTGAAGTCCGCATTGGCCATAGCATGGCGATAGCGAGCGCTAAGGTCTTCTAGCATGTCTCGAGTGATTGTCGGGCGCTCGAGGGTCTCTGTGGAGCGTGCAAGGGCTTCTTGAAGGCCTTTGAGGTGCGCTCGTTTCCCCTCCAGCTTCTGCATCTGCTTCTTGAGTTGGGCGAGGTCGATCACCTTCTCCCGGTACGCGTCTAGCAGCCTCTCCTCTTCGGCGTCCAAGGTGGCCTGTGCCTTGGCGTTGGCCCGCTCGTCAACGGAGTGGACGGGCGCCTCACGGATTGCCTGACGCTTGGCCAGGTGCGCTTCGAGGCGTTGCGGGTCGTCCATGAGCTCGACCAGGGCGTCCCATACCAGACCGTCGAGCTTGGGGTGCTGGACGGAAACACTTTGATCGTGGGGGATGGCCTTCTTGCTGCCGTTCTGTCTGACGGAGCACCGGTAGTAGGTGTGGTTGTTGCTGGAGATGCCTGAGATGTGGCATCCGCATAGGCCGCAGACAGTGAGGAGCCGGAGTAGGTACTGGTTGCGCCAATTGTTCCGGGGGGAGCGCTCGATGTTGAGCTGCATCTGAGCACGGGCGGCGTCGTAGGTTGCTCGGTCGATGATGGGCTCGATGGGGATGGAGATCCAATCCGATTGGGGCCTGAGCTTCTTGGTAGTGTTCTTGACCTTGCGGTAGGGAGTACGGGTGCGGCAGTGGGTGGGCTCGACGTAGGTATGGCGGAAGGTGTAGGCGTTCCCGATGTAGGCTTCGTTGCGCAGGATGTCGGCAAGCGTGCTCGAAGACCAGGGGGCTCCGGAGCGGGTCGGTATGCTGTTGTGGTTGAGGTACTTGGCGGCGCCCCGGAGAGAGAGCTTGTCGTCGGAGATCAGGCGGAAGATGAGGCGGACGGTATCAGCCTCCAGGGGATTGACGTCATAGCGGGCGGGAGAGTCCTTTGTCTTGTGGAGAAGTCGATATCCATACGGGGCGATGCCGCCGAGGACGTGGCCTTTCCTGGCCGCCTGGATGCGACCTCGTCGGGTCCGGTCGATCAGCTTGGTACGCTCGTACTCGGAGAAGAGACCCTGAATGCCGAGGAGGAGGTTGTCCTCGGGCGTGTCGCCGAGCTTGTAGTTGGTGAAGATCGCCTTGACGTGGCGCTTCTCGAGCTCCTCGAGGATGACGACCTGGTGGGCCAGGCGCCGGGCCAACCTATCGGGCGAGAGGATGACAACTGCATCGATGAGGCCTTGGAGGGCGAGATCCCGGAGGCGGTCGAGCCCTGGGCGAGTGAGATTGGTGCCACTGTATCCGTCGTCGAGGCACTCCTCGATGGTCTCGAATTCTTGGGCAGCTGCGTATTCCCGGAGGGCGACGATCTGCGACTCGATTGTGCCTTCCTGGGCCTGTCCTTCGGTGGAGACACGGGCGTAGATTGCGACTCGAGTAGGCATAGTTCCAGTCCTCTAAGGTTCGTCGACGGGGCAGCCGCCGGTGATCCAGCCTATTCGGATGGTGTTGACTAGTGCGTTTAGTTCGGAGCCTTGGTACAAATAGTAATCGAGGCCGAACAGAGCTGGGTAGTCAGACGCCAGGAGTCTCGAGGGGGTCTGTGTCGGCAGTCCTTCGACGACGGGATACCCGTAGCTGCCATCGAGGCGGATGCCTATCGTGAAGTTGTGAATGTCGCCTTGGAGGCTGTCGACTACGGTGTATGTGGGCTCGATGTCTGGCCACTTAGCGGAATTGAACACCACCTGGATTGGGCCGTCTTGTTGAAAGCGGCCAACGAAGATGGAGACCCGCTTGTCAGTTAGGTCACTGGGGGATGGGAGGCCGGAAGCGAACCGCACCACTAGGTGAATCCATCCCCTTCCTATGAGGTGGAGTTCTTTGAAGTCAGCCAAGACCGCGGCAAAGCGGCAAGACAAGGAGTTGTTGGATGACATTCCGTCACCCCACTCGGATTGCACCTGGATCTGGAGGTTGTCATCAATCGCGAGCATATGACGATTGACCGATGGGATGGTTAGGCGATAGCAGCCGCCTGGTTGGGCTGTGGTCTCTGGAATCCCAGGTAGGGCATAGGGATACCAACGCGTGTCGCGAATGCAGCTGCCAAAACCGTCATAGATGGATAGCGGAGGGCCGGGGGTCGCCGGCAAGGTTGGTGGCGGGGAGGTGGTAGGAGTGACAGATGGCGGCGGTGTGGGCGTCGCCGGTTCCAATGTTGGGAGGACCGTCTCAAATTGTGGAATCGTGGGAATAGGCGCGAGGCTCGCGGTGGGTCTCGGAAGGAGGCTCTGGTACGAAATCCCGAAGAAGCCCATGATGCTGCTCATGTTGGCGAAGGCAGCGAGAATGGCGCCAAGCAGGAGGAGAGCGCCTGAGATCGACAGGAATCGCCGCCATCGGTGTTGGCGAAGGTGAATGTGACAATACCTGCTGCCCTTCGCTGCGGGAAGTCCGCATTGGGTTCCTTTGCTTGTTCTGGCGGCGCATTGAGACATGAGATCGGTGAAGTGATCTTCTCATGAAGTGAGAGGAAGGTGTAGCAGTATAAGCAGTCCAGCGCTCGGGAGCAAGTCGCTGCGAAGCAGGCCGCCCCTTCACCCTGACGTGAGGGGCGGTCCTGCATAGCGGCGACGTCTTCGGCCGTCAAGGAAGTCGCCGGGGGTCTCGGCCGTGTTTCCCGGCAAAGTCCCTATGACTATTAGTAGGGACTTTGAGACAGTCGGGTCGGGGGGAGGGGTGGTCATAGGTCAATCACCAAAGGGGGTAGCGGGTGGTGTGTTTCGGTTAGCGTGCGGGCGATGCCGGCATCGGTGATCGCTTTGAGCCTGCGGTCAAGCCTGCGGGGAGGATGGCCAGTCTGTGCGGGAAGTGCCCGCTTGGAAGTGGTTTGACTGGCCTTGATGAGGCCGAAGTACATCATTCCAGCGTCCGAGCCATACGTCTTGCACAGCACGGCAAGGGCCGTGTCGGTGTCTGCGATGGTGCGATCTTGCAGCTTCAACCGCTCTAGGTCGCTTCGGAGGACCGCGGCTACCCAGTCGGGGGTGACGTCTGCCAGAGTGGGTTGCTCCTTCCCGATAAGCGCAGCTATTCGTTTCGCTTTGAGGAAGGTGCTCTCCTGGCGGAGAATGCCCTTGGCGTCGGGGTGCCCGGCTTCCTGGAGCTTGTCGTAGAACTTGGTTGTGGCGTGCTTTGAGCGAAACTCGGCTCCTTCGTTGCGATGGAGCTTCGTGCGGCGGTGGGGGTAGTCGAGAGTGCCAAGGGCGTTGATGTAATCCGGGACGAGGGCGCCGACCTGGTGGTTGTAGCAGGCGTCGAGGCGAATCAAGATGCCTTCTGCAAGGTCGACGGGGGGTAAGACGGGGATGCGCGTAAGAAGCTGGTTGGCGGTCGCCGTTGCCGCCGGCAAGTCCCGGATCATGGTGAAGTTGTTGCCGAAGACGGCTTTGGGAAGCGAGAGCTCGATGGTGAGGATGGAGTTCCCCTGGTAGTCGACGGGAAAGTAGGTCGCCCGGATGGACACGCGGCAACCTAAGAGAGCGCCATCCGGGGGGCCAAGGTCAAGGCTGGTGTTCAGAATGAATCGGCGGCTGATTGTGAGGTCGGGCTTGAAGCAGGTGTGCAAGTCCCAATCCGCAAGCTGCTCGCGGGACATGGGGCGGACGTACTTGACACGGATGGTGTCGATCATTGGACACCTTCCGTGGGTTCTGTTCGACCGTCGTCGTCAGGATACTGGGCTAGGTCAGCCAGAAGGAGACGGACGATCGCGTCGAGAGCGTGGTTCAGCCTCTCGTCGGCGTCGGGGGTGGGGTCGAATCGATAGTCGACTTCGAGAGCGCCCTTCTGCTGCACTGCTGCACCCGTCCTGGGGACAAAAAAAGCCCCAGCAAGGCTGCGGCTCGACAACATGACATAATCAGCAGTCAGCAGTTACGCTAAGAGTCTTCCCCTTTCATCGTCTCAACCTGGCTAGCCGTTGGGCTAGGGATCATCATCATCCTGATCGGCGGTCCAGGGCCACCGCCTCATTCGCTTCTCTCTGCCGCCCTCCGGGTGCCGAGGGCATCATTAAGACCTATTCTTTTCGATGCGAGTTTGCACCATGTCGAGCCGTTGTCCTTGCTTTCTAAGTCTGCGGACCTCCAAAGGTTCGGTCAGTGAGAGGATTATAGGCAGGAACCCCAGGGGTTGTCAATGGGAGGCGCGAACGGGCTCGAGCTCAACTGCCCGGCCAGCCAAGCCTAGTATCGCGCTTGAGCAAGGGCCGGCTGGCCGGGCCGGCTCCAACGAGAGACTGTGGGAAAACCCCGAAATCACGAATCGCGTTCCCACGCCCAGCCGGAATCGCGCGACTGCGCAACACTACAGCCCCACCAGACGGCAGGTCCGCGATAGCCCAACGGGCCAGCCCTCCACCGGCTCGAGTTTTCACACAGTCTGATGAGTTGTTAGGCGCGTTTCTTGTGGTTCGACGGGCCTTTGGGGTGTCGGAAGGCGCGGGTGGTGAAGAAGACTACCAAGCCAACAATGATGTACAAGACTGTGTACGCGCCTATCTTGGCAGCGAACCACATCATGCCGGCCAAGTTGTCGAGTCTGCCGAGCTCATTGTCTTTTGTGAAGAGGAATGAGACGAAGATGAACCAAGCTAGAGTTATGACGAGGAAGACTGCGCGGGGCACGAGCGACATGCGGCCTTGGAGGAACTTCTCGACTAGCTCGGCACCGCCCGCAGCATATGAGACCTCCTTGTCGGGCTCACCGATATCGGGCACCGAGGTGGAATCTGGGCCCATCCACTGTTCCCTGGTGGATTCGAATGATGCTCCTGGGCCCAGAGTGGCGTCGGGGTTGATCTCGGGCTTTGCCGAGGCAGTTTGCTCTGCGAGCGCAAGAGCGTGCGATCTGGTGTGGCGGCGGGAACGCTTGCTCACCGGAGTCAGTCCGTTAGCAGTAGGACTCTGATTCGCTCGTGGCGGTCCCAACAGGCGAGTGAGAAGTCCTTGATTTGTGTGAGTATCTGCTTGCCAGATGTTTCTCGCTCTGGTTTGACCGAATAGTCGATGTCGTAGAAGAGACCTACATCGGGGAAAAGCTCGTCCTTGGTGAAGAACCTCGGGAACTGGTCTTTGACCATCGGGCCGCTCATTGTGTTGAAGTTTCCGAGGCGGTCAGCCATGTTGAGAGGAGCCCCAATGTCGACTAGCTTGGCGTCCTCGCCGATTGCTGCCTTTGCGCGATCGGTTGTGGTGATGTAGCGATCTACAAATCGGTCCCGGAGTTCTTCGAACGTCCCCTTGAATGCATCGCAGAATTTCGCTCTGACCCCTAGGCGTTCTACGAAGATGGGGTCGCCAAAGCCCTCGAGTTTGAAGATAAAGCGGAAGAGCTTCGTCGCCTGGTCGGGGAAATAGCTGCGGTTGGGCGAGTCTAGGATCCCAAGGCCGGCGTTGCGAAATCCGACGAATGCCCTGAATGAGCGGTCCTCGGTGAAAATGTCGATTCGGTTTTCAACTATCTGCCATTGTGGGAGTTCCATGAACTCGGAGATGGCCTTTGCCCAGGTTCCTCGGAAGTCAAGGACCCTGGCGTTAGGCCTGTACCGGATCTCAACGAGAATCTCGTTGGCTACTGGCGTGGGTTGATCGGGCATCTGAGTGGACTCCTTGCGTGGAGCGCTTGGCTTGAATGATACACCTTCGGGACGGGGAAGGCGCCTAACTCTCGGGTTCAGCCGCGTTGCGGAGCACAGCGGAGCGACGTCGGCTACAACCCGTTGTCAGCCGCCATCATCCCAATCAAACAGTTCGCTGCCTTGCGTTCCCGGCTGGAGTGATTTGCGCATCGGCTCTGGCACGTCGGGCAGCTCTTGAGCCTTGAAACAGTCTGCGGTGACGACGGCTTCCAGAAGTTTCGCCTGTTCGGGATAGCTGGCGACGGTCAACTGCAGAACCCAGAGAAGTTCCAGCAGCTCTGTAGTGAACTGGCCGGTCCAGCGTTCGGGGTGTATGTCATCGAGCGGCGAGGATTTCTTACCTGCGCCCTTCTTCATACGGTACTTGAGCCACGATTGCACGACCTTCAAGCCCGAAACCTCGAAGTCGAAGACCTCGGGCGCGACGGGGGCGAACTCGCCCTCGCCGACGCGCAGTGTCCGCGTCGCGTCGTTGTAGTCGAACGACTCGGGGTAGCCGTCGGGGTGGTCGGAGACGGCCTTCTTGCATTTCGCGTCGCCGCGTAGGACCTGGCCGCGCTGTTTACCCTTGGGGACGAAGCGCTCGCCATGTGTGTGCAGCCAGAGCAGCCGCGCGCCGGCGATGCGGAACTTCTCGAACAGCGCGGCGTCTTGCGTGATCGGCACGCGCAGGTCGCGCGTCTCCAGTTCCTTCGCGAAGCGTGCCGTGAAGGCCGGGTGCGCCAGCGCGCCGTAAACGTAGGCCAGGAAATCCTCGGGCGTGACCTTGAGGTTGTACGCCTTGCCGAGTAGATCGAGAAGACCCGGCAGGATGTTTGACTCCGAAGCGTCGGCATTGCGGTATACAGGAAAGACGTTTTCCCTCCGTATGAACCACGGAAGGCGTGCTTATCAGGGATATCTGCAAATGCAGTCAGAGCCGGTCCTGAACCAAGAGGGTGATTTAGAAGCGATGATAGGAATATCTGTCTGGCTGAAATACAGGCCCATAGGTCAGGACATGGGCGGTCTATCAATCGACCATCGGACATGAGCAATTGCCTGTCCAGAAACCTGAATCCAATAGGCTCAATGCTTGGAGAGGGCGCAGTTTCGGGAAGAGATCGGATATTCGGAAGCCTGTTACGAGGTGGGCGTAAGGCAAGAGCCTTATCTGTGATCTTTCTCCCAGTCGCATTTTCGATGAACAGCTTGGCTCTTTCGTCGGCGGACGCACTCATAAGACGACGCCAACGTTGTTCAAGGCACTCATGAGTAGGCGCAATCACCCATGTTCTTCCAGCCATTACACCTGTCGGCTGCCACGGCATGAGGTCAGTCAGGAGCGGCCAGTCAAAGTAGTCGCCCTTGCCCGCCGGACGGAAGGGGGTCTGCCAGTCGTCGGGGCACACCTGCCATTTCACTTTCGCGAAACCGTCGATGCCGTCAAGCGCGGCGAGTTTGGCGTCGCGCGTCCCCTCAATTCGGGCGTAATGGACCTTGCCGGGCGTCTCCTTCTTCCCTTTCTTCGAGCGGAAGGCGACGGCGATGGCGATGGGCGTCTGGATGGCGAAGACGTTTTCGTTCTTACGCGTGCCGCGTCCCTCCCCGCCGAGATCGAGAATCCATATTTCGTCGCACAGACGGCGCATGTGCTCGCGCATCCCGCAGAAGGCGGCGCCGTTGAGGTAACTTGACGCGGTGATGAAGCTGACGACGCCCGGGCCACGTGAGGTCTCGTCCTCGAAGACTTTCCACAGTGCCCAGCGCCAAAAGTAGATGTAGAGGTTATAAAGGTTCTTGACGTCAACGCCGTGGCCGGCGGCTACGGCAGGATTGAGGAAATCGCGGAAGATGGCGTCCGCCCCCTTTTCACCGTCGCCCCAGCGGACCCAGCCGCCGGTGCGGGCCTGGTTGTCGCCGGTGGCGGCTTCGTGCCGGTCGTAGGGTGGATTGCCCAGGCAAACGATGACGGGGACGATGCTCTTGACCTTGAGCGCCTTGGCGTGCTGCTCGGCGATGGGCCGCAGGAAGAGCGGCAGTTGCGGCGGCTCGGCGTGGGGGCTTTCGAGCGTGTCGGTTAGGTAGACGTGCGTGCCGTCGGCGGGCAGGGACGCGCCGCGGTCGCGCAGGGCTCGGCTGATGCGCAGTTCGCTCACAGCGTAGGGGCCGACCATGAGTTCGAAGCCGTAAAGGTTTGCGGCCAGCGTCGTGGCCTGGCCCGCGACGGCGCCCGCTCCTTGGTCAGCTTCGATGCGGCCGAGAGCGTTTTGGATGACGCCGAGTAAATAGGTTCCGGTTCCGGCAGCGGGGTCGAGCGTGACGACGTCGGGATCGGCAAAACCCAGCGGCTTGCCGAGGCGGTGGACGAGCAGGTCGTCGATCAAGCGGACCTGAGCGCGGACGACCTGGACGGGGGTATAGTACGCTCCGGTGTCCTTGCGTAACTTGGGGTCGTAGGCGGCGAGGAAGTCCTCGTAGAAGTAAAGCCAGGGGTCCTCCGGGCCTGCCATGGCCGCGGGAGGCGCGACGGCGATGACCCGCAGGAGCAAGTCGAGCGAAGCGGCAATTTCGGTCCGCGCGCGGGGATCGGTAAGGACCTGGAGCGCGCGGGAAAGGAGGCTGTGTTGCGCAGCAAGGGCGGCCTCAGCGCTCTCGAGCGTGAGTGGATCGGCTCCCTCGCTGCGGCCCAGCAGCAGGGCGAAGGCAACGGTTTGGGCGTAGGCGTCAGCGAACTGCTCGTCCGGGGCGTCGGGAAAGAGAAGCTGCCGCCAGTCCTTGGCGAGTTGGACAAGGGGCGATTGAGGGTCTTTGAGGGCGTCAGTCACGTCATCGCGGAGCATTCGGCAGAGCGGGGCAAGCAAGGCGGCGAAGCGCTTCAGGTCGATCTTCCCTAGGCGGTCGGTGGGGATGAAGGGTTCCCAGGATAGGAAATCGCGGAGCAGCCGTTCAATGGCGTGGGCGTCGCTGGGGCCTACGGCCTTCTTGCCGTTGGCGGCGACGTCGCCGGAGAGGCGGACGACTTGGCCCACAATTTCGCCGCTACGGTAGAGTGCCCACTCGTTGCCGTCGGTATAGAGAACGTTTGGAATGGCCGAGAATCGCTTCCACTGGTCGCGGTCGTGGCGGGTGAAGCGGTTGGGATTCACGCCGACTCCGGGGGCTTTGAGTTCGACGTAGCCGGCGAGGAGTTTGTTGAGGTGAACTGCATAATCGGGCCGGCCCAGCCGATCGGGCAGTGGCGTTTCTCCGGTGCAAATCACGTTCCAGGCCAAGGCCCGAGCGGCGTCTGTCATCAGGTTCTCAAAGGGACCCCGCAACTGATCTTCGGGCTGCCCGGGCGTTACTTGAGTCATCTTTGCCGTGACGTCTGCGGCAAAGTCTTGCAGGGCGTTGTGGATTGAGGTGCTGGTGTTCATGCCATAAGTGCCTTCCGTCGCTCCTGTGTTACGAGTCTCGCCAATGGCAGCTAACGACCTCGACCTAAGCCGCCCGGCAGAAGCGGGCGACCCTCCCCCACTGTACGCCTAGCCGGCGGGCAAGACAAGCATCCACGAATGCCCAGCCCGCCGGGTCGGCTTGAGCGAATTGTTAGGCGGCCCGATGCTGCAAGTTGTTGTCAGCGTCGAGGCTGAGCTTCGAAAGCGCCTTCGAGCCTGAGTAGAACGAATTGGGCGAATGTAAGGGCGAGGTGGCGCATCAGTCTAGCCTGGTCTCGAGCTGCAATGTAGGGATGCCCGCCGGTTTCGCTGAGCAAGCCGTAGACCTTTGAGATGGCATCTTTCTCTTTCTTCTCGAGGAGACCTTCGCGTTCGAGGTAGTCGCGGATGGTGACTGGTTTATCGATCATCTCAGGCGATAAGGGCTTCTTGAGGATTGCCGAGGCATGGCGCGCGGCCGCTTGCTGTAGGACACCCTCGAGGACTTTGCGGGAATTGGCGATAGAGTCATCCCAACGCGACTGCTGGTAGTGTTCGGTGGACAGCTTGAGGTGATGTTGCAGGGTCGGGACGTCGGGCAACTGGAGGGCTTTCATCAGACCCTCGAGAACCCCGACCTCCTCGCCTTCTTGGATGACCGAGGCCTCGGGGATCCACAGAATGCCATCTCGGAAGATATAGCCGTCGAGTTCAAGGGCACGCTGCATCGCATCGACAGCCTGCTTGTCGTCGTCGCCATACGTCTCGAACTTGGGGTCGGTGTGTCGTTCGCGAATGAGGGACTGCGCTAAGTCGACTAGGATCCTCTGGCCAAATGTCAGGCGCTGGGGCCAGGACCAGTTCGGCGTGGCAGGGGATAGAGACTCGCCGGTATGGATACGCATGATGAATTCGCGCAAGGCTCGCGGGTGGGTGGAGGAGACCGCCTTGAAGGCATTGAGGAGCCATGCTTCGAAGCCATTTACGTACAGAAAGTCGTAGAGTGTGTCCCTGTAGTACTTGAACGATGACGAACTGGAGTGGCGAGGGGTGAAGGTGTACCGACTATGGTATGCGTCTGCAATCGCCTTGGCAGAGGTGCGACTTATCATGCTACCCCCTGGTCGGAGGAGTGCCGCCTAACGAGTGATTCTTCTGACCCCGCAGGGGGTGATGATTCGCGCGGCGCACTTGCGACCCATCATCTCTGCCGGCGGGAATAGACTACACAGGCTCGCGGCTGGGGCTCATGAGGCCAAACAGGAGGAATCTAGTCCAATCCCAGCTCGAGGGCAAACTTGACTTGCTGCATTGCGTACGCTGTTTCCGGGCAATCCTACTGGGACTCTGGGCCGCGCCGGCGGGCCAGGCAAGCCACCCAGAAAGCGCCGCCCGCCGGGCCAGCTTCAGCGAGAGCCTGTGTGAAAAGCCCAGAATCGCGAATCGCGTTCCCACCCACAGCCCGTCCCGCGCGCTCACAAGATGAACTGAACCCACTTCACCAAGACTCCGCGCAAGCGCAACGGGACAGATCCCCACCGGTCCGACTTTTCACACAGTCTGGCGAGTTGTTGGGCAGCAGCACACGGGCGGACCTCGGGCTCAGCGTCCCCTCGGTGTCTTCGGAATGATGAATGGCACCTCTCGCATGTATACCAAGTAGTCCTCCCCGAATCTCTCGGCAAGCTCCCTCTCTTCTACTCGCTTGAGGTAGAGAACCAGGAGTCCGGCGAGGATAAGCACGAGTGTGACACCAATGACGGTTGCGGCAGCGACGCTCATGCCTAGGTACGCCAGGACGCTTCCGAGTGTCATCGGGTTTCGACAGTACCGGAATGGGCCAGTTATGAGTAGCCGTTGGGTTGGCATCATTGGCAGGGGTGTGCCTCGGCCCCGGGTGAATTGCACTTCTATGGACCAGAGCCCGAAGAACATTCCAACTGCAATGAGGATGCTCCCGATTATGAGGGTCGCTACCCCGGGCTTGGGGCTAATCGTGAGTAGCCGCTGATCCAGTGAGGGACAGATCACGAGGAAGAGGTATGGCAAGAAGACTAGGAAGATCGCGCCCGCTGGGATCAAGGCGATCATGCGCGCACCGGGGCTGTGTTCTGTCTGGGCCCACTTCGAGAATCGAGACATGGAACCTAGTGGCCTCCCAGTCTCCCTACGAGCCACGAGCTCGCAAGGGGATGGAGATGTGCTGCCCAACGGCCTCGAGCTAAGCTGCCTGGCGGCTCAGGCATCGCCTCCCCCATTCTCGCGCATCTTGGCAGGCAAACGTGGTGTCCCTTTCCGGCAGCCAGCCGGGTCAACTGCAGCGAGTTGTTGGGCGGCATGTATGTGTCGCGAGTCTCCTTGGAGGATCGTCCTTACTCCCGATGCTCCGGATACGGCTGGCGAAGCGCAATAGCAGTGCGCTTCGGATCATCCATCACATCGCACGGGGTGCGTGCCGGCAGGGGCAGAGCTGCGGTCTACTGATAAGAGGATGGTGGAGCCCTTTGTGAGGATGACTGGCGCCCGTTTCAATCACGGCGGACTCTGACCGATGCGCACGTTGTCTACCAGGCCAAGGAAGGGGTACTCGGCAGACGTCTTCCACATTGAGACGTTGAACTGGAGAGGCGAGCTCCTGAGTACGTCGCCGAAAGCGGAGACGTGACTTCCAATGACTTCTCCATCAATGGAATACGTGATCGTCATCGTCGCCGGGTCGATCTCGATCCTCATCCTATGCCAGGCACCAAGGTCGGATGGCAGCTCCTCGGACGCGAATGGGTCCTGCTGCTCTTGCACCCACAGGAAATCACCGCAGCCTCCCCAGGTTCGACTGCTGAGATGATCGGAACCGCAGGCAGACATCCAGAAACCGCCAGACTCCAGACCGAAGGCATTCAGGGAAATATGGATGTCCCCTGCGCTGGGGTTGGGGCAAAGCGCCAGATCCGCCTCGAAGAACTTGGGGCGGTCGAGCAGGAAGGAGGCGTAGTTGCGGGCGACGATCCCTGCCGCCGAGCCCACCAGATCGCTTTCCGTCCCGATCACCAGCATGCCCCCCTGCTGTCTTGCGATGGGATTGGGGAAGGAGCCGGTGAGCTGCCATTTCGTCCCGTTGTATCTGCCGTCGTAGGCAGCGGCCTCGAAATCATCATACGGCGGGTCACCGCTCCCGGGCGGGGGGGCGCTTCCGGCCAGAGCCAGGCACGCGCTGATCAGCTCTGAGGTGGACGGCCGCGCCGGTAGTGTGTACGGGTTCATCGCTGGGATGCCCTGCAGCGCTTCACTTACGGCAAAGTAGGCCGGCTTCGGGTTGAATTCTCGGTCCAGCATGTTCGGGTCGGCGTTGGGTTCATTGTTACAGTAGATGGGATTGGGATGCGTGCAGACCAGCCAGGATAGCGAGTCGGCAAATCCCCAGTACATGAAGGTGTCACACACTCCCGACTCCAAACAAGCCTCCAACATGTCCTGGTAGACCTGGGCCTGGAAGGCGTAGCGCTCCTCGCGGGTGCCGTCCGTGCTGCCAAGGTCCACATCGAACTCAGTGACATAGACCTTCACCCCAAGAGCTCCCAGTTCTTGGTAGTAGGCGATGGTGGAGGCCTTCGGGGGCGGCGTCTGCAACCAAGTCGGTGCGAGTAGGTGCAGTTGCACCCCCACCCCGTCGATCGGAACGCCGCGGTCGATCAAGCCCTTCGCGGTTTCGTAGAACTGATCCGCGATCGGCATATCTGCCTGGGGGATGGGAGGAGGGCTAACACTGGTGTTGAGGATGAGAATGGCATCCGGATCTGCTTCCCTTGCCCGGCGGAAGGCCATTTCGATATACCCGGGACCAATCTTCTCATACCAGAAGTCCGGGCCTTCCGGGCGCGAGGTCCGTGCCTGGCCAGAGACATAGGGTTTGGGATAGTAGTAGTCCCGCTCTACGGCTTCGTTGGCAATACCCCAGAAGTCAATCCGGCCTCTGTATCGCTCGACGACCGTCTCTACGTATTCCTCCAAGATGGAGACGTACTCGTCCCGGGTGAAGTTGCTGTTCATGAGCCAATCCGGGATGGCCTGGGGGGCGCCCCAAATCAGATGCGAGCCGTACACCCGCCAGCCGCGTTGTTGCGCGATTTCCACGGAGCGATCGACAGTGGCGAAGTTGTACTGGTTCCGTCCCAGCCAGAATCCGATGTCGGGGACGACGTAGTTGATATCGGTTACGATGACAATGTCGAAGTCGCGCTGCAAGGCCTGACAATAGCGCCGGTCGATCATCCGGTAGGCGCTGAACTCCGTGCCCAAGGTCACGTTCGCCTCCGCCGTCAGGCTGGCCAGCCCCGGGCCGGCCTCAACGGGGTGCGTCCATCTCCCGTCCGGCTCGGTTCCTACGCTCAGGGCGATGAAGCTCAGTGACCCCTGGCCGCTGAATCCGACGCCGAAATAGAACTCGCGCTGCGGGAAGAGGCCGTCCGGCAGATTCACCCCCGGCAGCGCGGTCACATCCACGTGGCGGATTTCCTCGTTGGTCCCGTCGAGCACGGTGAAGCCCCTGCCCTCCGGCTGGTCGAACAGGATCTGAATCGGCTCGGATGTGCTGCGCTCGAGACGGATGGAGGTTGCTGGTCCGAAAGAGGTACCGTCAAAGAGGTCGAGGGTGTAGCTGCCGTCGTGGTCATTAATGACCATCGACCTCGCCCCCAGCCACCATTGGGTTGTGGACACCAGGCCGGCGCGGCTTCCGATCAGTTTGATCCCACCCTCGACGCCCGGGGAACTGGCCTCCATCATCCCAATCACCACCCGCACCGGGGTCTCCAGATCCCAGACAGCGCTTTCATTGCCATACCAGGTTTCGTTCTCCCGAGTGGAGAACGTGACCGCACCGGTAGCCGGGTCATAGGTCCCTGAATTGCAGGAATCGAGGTACATCGGGTCCCACGGGACATCAAGGATGTTCAGGACTGGCAGCCCATCAGGCACGTTTGCGAGGGAATCCTCCCAAATGAACCCTGAGACGGCATTGCCTGAGACGAAGGCCTCAACCTTCACGAAATCCTCGTACTTAGTGCCGTAGCACGGATATTCGGTGATGTATTCACGCGGCCTTGGCCAGCCGGCCGGAGCCTCGTATCGCCAGGCGTTCGAGGAGCTTGGTGAGGTCGGCCCGGGTGAACTTCCATTCGAACGGTTGAGCCAGGACCTCGTAGCGGACCTGGAAGACGAGGATCCTGGCGGCGAGCTCCTCGAGCGAGGCGGCATCGGCCGGCGAGAGGACCTTGCGCTCGAGGATGCTGAAGTAGATCTCGACTTGGTTGAGCCAACTGGCGTGGATCGGGAGATGGACGGGCACGAGGCGCGGGTACACCT
>Ga0315295_10002047_pt1 | contig 17151 bp, 20 predicted proteins | sample YL17G14_0_MG_FD_204453 | JGI IMG/M metagenome (GOLD analysis project Ga0315295, IMG submission 204453) | Sediment microbial communities from Yellowstone Lake, YNP, Wyoming, USA - YL17G14_0 | ecosystem: Environmental > Aquatic > Freshwater > Lake > Sediment | place: USA: Wyoming | collected... | reverse complement strand
TTTCTGCTCGTAGGCGATTATTGCGCATGTGCCTGCTCCTATGGACTCACAGGCGAGGTAGAGATTCTGGCAGATGTGACCGACGCCTATGAGTATGTCTTTCAATGAATCCTCCCCATAACGCCATTCCGTTCTGTACGGACGAACGCTCCATATAAATACTGCGGCACCCTCACCAACGAAGGCTTGACCGTTGCATATCCTTCCAATCTCATCTGAGAGTGTGGAGTCATCCTTCGGTAGCCTGTGCAACCCATGTTCCAATGCGAGATACCTGTATAAACCGGTCTCAATACCCTCCACCCTTTTTATGAGAAGGTAGGTCTCATAGGGATGCATGCCACCACCCGAAGGGACGGTGCGCATGGTTACAAGTCCATTGCGAATGAGTTTCTCTACACCCTGTGTGCACCATAAGAGAAATGATAGTTCTTCGAGGGTTAAGGGGTCTTCTTTAAATTTCCGGCGACTCCTCCTTTTTCGTACGACATCTAACAAAGGCACTTTGCCAACAGCAATCTTGTCTGGAGGAACAAGGTCTATGAGTGGTGCCTCTTCAGGATAGGGTTTCTGTATGGGAGGGAGGGGCAATCCCTTCATCTAATCTGTCTGCATTTCTGACATACCGGGAAGGGATTGGTTTCTGAGGTATTTTCTGTACTCTCTCAAAGTATCACAATCATCCTTTTAATGAGCACCACATATAATCTTTATGTAAGAAGCGGCTATTCATTTAAAAAGTTACTTTCTCTCATTGAGTAATTCGAGCATTGTCGCTATGCTTGTGGTGGGGAGGTTGCAAGTGTGATTCCTGCACACATACGCCGTTGCCTTCCCGTCAATGGATTTCATTTCTTTCGTGTATTCTGCCCTATTCCCCATTTCAGGTGAGGTTTCATCGACGAGGAGCACCACTTTGTGGGGAATGAATTCTTTCTCAAGCGACCGCGCCATGGATTTTACATCCTCCCGCCGTGGGTCACCCACAATGACGACCTCACAGGCAGGTCCGAGAGTAAAGTCGAGTGCACATAGAAACTGGGCGTGGGCATGGGGAGACTGCAGGACCATATCCGAAAAGACACGGGCTATGTGCAAAGCCTTCTCTTCAAGTTTAGAGTCGCCTGTGAATCGCGCGAGCTTGAGGAGATTGAACATCGCCACAGAGTTACCCGAGGGAATAGCACCATCGTGAATCCATTTCTCCCGGAGGAAAAGCTGTTCGCCATCATCAGCTGTGAAGAAGAACCCACCATTCTTTTCGTCCCAGAAATGTTCACAAAGAGTCTCGTTCAATGCGAGTGCTTCTTCAAGAAAACTCGGCATAAAGGTCGTCTCGTAGAGCTCTATGAGCCCCTCTATGAAAAAGGCATAGTCATCGAGGAATCCGGGAATGGGTGAGGTGCCCTCAAATGTGTGGAAGAGCCTTCCGTCTCTCGTCATATGCCTCATGATGAAATCGTGTGCCTTGTGCGCAGCCTGCACGTAAGTCGATTCATTCAGAACGCTGCCACCTTTTGCGAGGGCAGCAATCATGAGACCATTCCAGTCGGTCAATACCTTCGTATCTGTGGCAGGGTGGATGCGTCTCTCTCTTGTCTCGAAGAGTTTTTTTCTCATGCCATCAAGACGCCCAACAAGTTCGGATTGTGTGATGCCCAATCCAGCTGCAATCTCTCGCAGGGAGTTACTCAGATGCAATACAGTTTTCTCTCCTTCAACGCCGAAGGATGTGATGAAGATGTCTGCGTCTCTCCCAAGGATATGGGCGACTTCATCCTCAGACCAGATGTAGAATTTTCCTTCCTCCCCCTCGCTGTCAGCATCGAGAGAGGAATAGAACCCGCCCTCAGGAGAAGTCATATCCCTCAATACAAAATGAAAAATATCCTCTGTAGCAAGTTTATATTCTTCTTTTCGTGTGGCTTGAAAAGCCTCTGTATATATCATGGCGAGAAGCGCCTGGTCGTAGAGCATCTTCTCGAAGTGTGGTAAAAGCCAGGAAGAATCAACGGAGTAACGGTGAAATCCGCCTCCGAGGTGATCATGAATGCCTCCTCGCATCATATTCTGTAAAGTCTTTTCCACCATCGCGAGCGCCTTCCTTTCCCCCGTTCTTTTCCAGTACCTGAGAAGGAACATGTGCTTTTGGGGTTGGGGAAACTTCGGGGCTCCCTCGAATCCACCGTATGTCTCATCAAAGAGCACTTCCAACATCGTATATCCTGATTCGAGGAACCCTTCATCTAATGCCTCGCTTTCAGGTGTTGTTGATGTCTGCGTGAGTGCATCGATGATTTTTCCTGCATTGGAAATCACCTCGTGGTGCTTTTTCTCCCACGTCTCTTTCATTTTCGGCATCAGTTCAATCAATCCCATCATGCCGAATCGATTTTCCTTGGGGATGTAGGTTGCAGCAAAGAAGGGTTTCTTGTCTGGAGTCATGAGTATTGTGAGGGGCCAGCCACCGCTTCCCGTCATCATCTGGCAGACTTTCATGTAGACGCTGTCAATGTCAGGACGTTCCTCCCTGTCCACCTTCACGCACACGAATGTTTCGTTCATCATGCGTGCGACTTCCTCGTCTTCAAACGATTCGTGTGCCATGACATGACACCAGTGGCAGGCGGCATAACCGACGGAGAGAAATATGGGTTTGTGTTCCCTTGCTGCCTTCTCGAACGCCTCATCACACCACGGATACCAGTCTACGGGATTACGGGCGTGCTGGAGCAGATAGGGGCTCTTCTCGGAAATGAGCCTGTTGGGGGTGTGATTCCTGTTCATATTTAGCATCACCCTAACGCAACGTCGAGAACCATCATGAGGGCAAATCCGAAAATAGTACCCATCGTCGCTATGTCTGAGTGGGTGCACTCCTGCGATTCCGGTATGAGCTCTTCTACCACCACGAATATCATGGCACCTGCCGCAAACCCGAGGGCATAGGGGAGGAGGGGGCGGGCGAGGATGACAGTCGCTGCTCCGAGCACTGCGGCAACGGGTTCTACAATTGCAGAAAGCTGCCCATACCAAAAGCTCTTCATGCGCGAAAGGCCTTCACGCCGTAGAGGCATTGACACCGCGAGACCCTCGGGGAAATTCTGTATCCCTATGCCCAATGCGAGTGTGAGGGCGCCAGCGATTGTGGCGGAATGGAAGTGTGCCCCAACCGCACCAAAGGCGATGCCCACCGCGAGACCCTCGGGAATGTTGTGCAGTGTGATGGCGAGGACGAGAAGAACATTGCGCCTCCATGTGGTTTTCACCCCTTCTGTCTTCTCTTCAGGAAATCCGTGATGAAGGTGAGGGAGAACCTTGTCCATAACCCACAGAACAAAGCTGCCTGCGAGAAACCCCACCGTTGCGGGGAACCAGGAGGGAGTGGTGTTGCGAGAAGACATCTCTATGGCGGGGGCAAGAAGCGACCAGAAGCTCACCGCGATCATGACACCTGCCGCAAATCCCAGCATACCATCAAGAACTTTCCGCGGAATCTCGCGGGCAATAAAGACGAGGGAGGCTCCACACGCTGTAAGTCCCCATGTAAAGCAGGCGGCGAGGAGTGCCTGGAGGATAGGGTGAAGATGGAAAAAGAAATCAAGCATGCAAAATATATTGACTCCATTTTAAAAGAGTTTCTCTTCTCAGGCAAAATCACCAGTCCTGAAATTCTGCTGTCCAGCAACCACTGTGGCACCGTATGTATTAAAAATATCAGATGATAGAATTTCCTCTTGAGATGTGGTGGCAGTGCCATAGGTCACCCTGAAAAAATTGGGAGATAGATACTCAACCTGTGTAACACCCCTGACTTTATACAGTTCTTCGGAAATCAAGGGTGCATGACCGGGACAGGGTATGTCCACCCGAAGCAGAATAGTTGACGTTGAGGATGCTTTTATCTGTTGTGATCCTTGTTCTGACGCTGCATTCGCAGCGAAGGGGAAGACTACGAAAAGGAGGAATAGGTTGACAGATATTGTTGTTCCATACAGTATGGAAAGATACTTTCGCTTCTTTCTAATCCCCGAAAGGGAAAGCATACCTGTTCTTCTCAGATAGAGTGCCGCTGAAAGTGTGGCAAAGACAATGGATAATGCCACCAGCAGATAGAAGAAAAAGGAAGAGAGCATGAGCGGCTTGAGAAATGCGGCAGCGGTGGTGACACCAAGTGTGGCAAAGAGAATGAGCGCAATGCACCCAATATGAGGAATCAGACCATAAAGGAGTCCCGCGAAAAATCCCGTGGATTCTTTTTTTTCCGACACACTGCAACAATCTGATTTTGCGTTTTGAGACCTTTTCATGATAACGCGTGGTTGAAACGACATATCAGCCATTGTATGAAACTAGTTTCAGGGTTGTTGGCGCGAGAGAATGACGACATTTGACATGCCACGGCGTCTTCTTTCGATGAGGCCTCCCCCCTCGAGCCTGTCAAGAATCCGAGTGACCTTTGCCTTAGGGAACCCAGTTGTATCGACGAGATCTGACTGAAAAATGGTGCCCTGAGAGTCGATAATCGTGGCAAGGACTCTCCTCTCGTCCTCAGCGAGGGTTCCCATGATGCTCTCGTAGTGCTCCTGTGTGACAGCCATGGGGGGGAGGGCATCACCTGTCGATTCGTCCTCAAGGGTGTCCCTGCTGAAGAATAGGAAATAGAAACCTGCGATGAGGACGAATGCCAGAATCCCCATGCTCACGCGTGTCTGAAATGTGATGGTCTCCCACATGGGGCAGTCCGCGCCGTGGGAACAGGCGGATTTGACGATTTCCGTGAGTGCCCTGTTGAATAGTAGAATAATGAATCCCATGAGTAGGGCGACGCCCAGGAGCAGAAAGCCCACCATCCTGTTCTTCATGTACATGACTCGCCTGCTGTTTATTTAAACCTATTTATTTTCACTTCTTGTTATGGGGGATTTCAGGATTAATTTTGCCTGCAAAAAATTTTTCACCCTTTAATAGAGCCAATTTCTAAGACTCTATGATTTGATTCACAGTTGAAAGCTTAGAGGAGAAATTTAGAATGACTTTGCTTCTAATCTTGCTTCAACGAGTCCAGACGCTCAAAGTGCAGGAAAAAAGAAATCCCTCCTGCTGCTTCACTACATGGTATCCGCAATCTGCTTTGAATATGTATTTTGTTTCCGTCATAGTCGACGATTCCTTCTCGTAAATGATGTTCCAGCTGAGATATATATAGATTGTGGTCTGGCTGCTCTCAATCTTTTTAATCCTTTTACCATCGCCGTCGTAATAGTTGTCCTAGACTGTGACGGATTTCTTTTTAGTTTCAATGAGCCTGTTTTCAAATCGTAGAGATCCCGGGAACAAGTATGGGTATAATCTCTCTTTGGAAAAAGGATGAATAGAAATTCAATATTTATATCATTCTACTTTTAATCGTTCTATTGGTAAGGTAAAGCTTTATATGCTTTCAAAATATCGAGAACAATGCTCGACGAGCTCGATAAAAGAATCCTTTCAGAACTCAACAGGGATGCCCGGAAGAGCTTCAGAGACCTCGCCAAGATTTTAGGACTCGCAGTAGGGACAATATCGGCACGGATAAAACGCATGGAAGACGCCGGGTTGATAAAAGCCTACATACCTCTCGTCTCCACGACGAAGGTGGGGTATGACTTTCGTGCCATCATCGCCCTTAGGACGACGGGGGGAAGGTCATTGGACATCGCAAAAAAGATTGCGGAATCATCCAACGTATGTGGTGTTTACGACGTGACGGGAGAGTTTGACATCTTCATTGTGGGTCGGTTCAAGAACAGGGAGCACCTCAACTCTTTCCTCAAAGAGATTCAGGTCATGGACAAGGTGGGTCGTACCAACACCTTCCTCGTGCTCCAGACCATGAAGGAAGACCCGAGAATATCGTTCGATGAGTGAACCGAAAAGTTTATAACATGGCATGCGTGTGCTCATCTGTCTTTGTTCTGGAAAGGTGATTGATTTGGAGAAGATTTCAGTTGGTACACAGAAGGATGAGGATAGTATTGATTTGTACCTCTTCTGCAATTATATGTTCATATACAAAAATTTCTCCATCCTTTTGGACAAATTCTTGTCTAAGGGACTATTCAATATATGCATAAAGTTTACTGGGTTTCGGCGTGAAATCTATTTTGGACAGAGACAATGTGATGAAATGATGAAATCAGGAGGTGAAATGGAATGGAGGACGAGGTAAAAAAACAAAACCTGGAGAGAATGGAGAAAGAGGGTGTCAAGTTTGTACATCTCCAATTCACAGATATACACGGAGCAATAAAGTCCGTCACCATCCCCATACACAAGCTTGCCGAATCATTCGAGAAAGGCACCTGGTTCGATGGCAGCTCCATTGAGGGATTCACCCGAATCTGCGAGTCAGACATGTATCTGAAACCAGACCCGAGTACTGCGGCGCTCCTGCCGTGGGAACCCGACAAGAGAGTGGCACGATACATTTGCGATGTCTTCACACCAGACGGGAGTCCTTTCGAGGGTGACCCCCGATACATTCTCAAACGGGCATTGGCAGAGGCGGAGCGGATGGGATTCAAATATAACGTCGGTCCGGAGCTTGAATTTTTCCTCTTCAAACCGAATAGCAGTGGCGGTACAAATCCCATCGTTCACGACAGTGCGAGCTACTTTGATTTCAGTCCACGCGACCTCGCAGACAACATACGAAGCGACATCGCAGACGCCCTCGAGGTGCTGGGGCTCGAGGTAGAGATGTCCCATCACGAAGTCGCCCCCGGTCAACAAGAAATCGACTTCAGGTATGACGACGCGCTCACACAGGCGGACAGGGCAATCAGCTTCAAGCATGCGGCAAAATCCATTGCATTCAAGCATGGGTTGTTCGCATCGTTCATGCCCAAACCCATCTTCGGGGTGAACGGTTCAGGGATGCACGTTCACCAGAGCCTCTATGATATCAAGAAGCACACGAACGCATTCTATGACCCACATGACAACTACAAACTGAGTAAGGTAGCAAAATCATTCATCGCAGGGCAGCTCAAATACATAAGGCAGATTTCCCTGGTGACCGCGCCGACAATCAACAGCTACAAGCGGCTGGTGCCCGGTTATGAAGCGCCGGTCTATATTTGCTGGGCACAGATCAATCGCTCAGCACTCATTCGAATCCCCAAATGCAGTCCTGGGAGGGAGCAAGCGATACGCGCCGAGTTGAGGTGTCCGGATCCAAGCTGCAACCCTTACTTGGCATTTGCCGTGATGCTTGCCGCCGGACTTGCGGGCATTAAGGAAGGACTCTTACCCCCCGACCCTGTTGAAGAAGATGTGTATGAGTTTGACAGTGTAAAGCTGCATGAGTACAACATAGAAACACTGCCTGCATCACTCGGCGAGGCAATCGCAGAATTCAGAAGGAGTAATCTCGCCAAAGAAGCGGTGGGAGATCATTTCTTCAAGGTGTATCTTGCAGCCAAGGAAAAAGAGTATGACGAATACAGGTTGCAGGTCACAGAGTGGGAGATAAGGAAGTATCTGGAATCGACATGAGCATACACAAGACCCCGTCACCATTTCGGAACCCCTTCCCATAACCTTCCCATAATTTATGGAGGATGAAATATTATGGGGAGAAAAATTATATCCGTCACTATGCACCCATTGGTTTGTCGAAACGCTTTTAAACAGGGAGGGAGATGAGAGGCGATGTATTTTTGCAGGCTGTGCTATTCAGAAATCAAGGATATTGGAGAGGTATCCTATTGCACACAATGTCGCATGCCCTTCCACCTTACTTGTATTGAAGACCATGTGAGGAAGCATGCATACTGCCCTCAATGCAAGGTCAGGATGGAGATGTCCTCTGTGGCTCGAGGTCAGCCCCCCTCACGCGGTGCGCGCAGAGAGGAACTGTCTGAAAGGTCTGTGAGTGTGGCACACACACGAAGGCTTCCCCTCGTGCAACCCACACGAAGGATTGACCTCTCACAAAGAAAAAGGAAGACACGATTCCTACCCATCGCAGTTGGCATACTGCTCGTGCTCATACTCGGAGGCGGAGGATATCTCGCAGTGACTAAGTTGCCCAAGATACTCCAGTCTGTGGAACAGCAGAACCCCATCTCACCTTTCTCCTCCACAGGGAACCCGCAGATCACCGAAACTCCCACCGGGCAATCTCTCGCCCCCCTCACCACAGCTCCCGGACAGCCCACATGGTTCTCCTGGTATTCCGATTATCTTTCCGAGTGGGTGCAGGGAAAATCATTCCAGTATTCACAGGAGATTTACTATACCTCGCGAACAGTGAAATCTGATATCCGGTGGAAGATGACAACCATTGTGACCCTGGGACAGGAGAAAGCCACACTCACAGAGGTTTCTATGACGACCCCCGTTACGGAGACAACCAACTTCGAATCGTCGGCGCGTCGATGGGTTGGTGTGGAGAGCAAGAAATGCATAAAGGTGGAAACCTCCACCGCGGGAAAGAAAAAGGAAGGCAACTGCGCCCAGTCCCTCTTCGGGGCAGGCGTCGACCTTGAAGCCATTCCCTCATGGAAGTCTGCCGCCAAATTGGCTGGACAGGAGGAGGTCACCGTGCCTGCAGGCATCTTTTCTGCCACAAAGGTTCAACTTGACACCACACTCGATGGCAATCCCGTCAATGTTACATTATGGTACGTGGAAGGAAAACCACCCATAAAAATAGAAGTCTTCAAAGATGGCAAGCTTTACATGCTCTATTCGCTCGTATCGTTCAGCTGACAATGGGTGATATATAGATTACTGTTGCTCCTCTCAAAATGACTGTTCCCCAGCTTCGTACGACTTCGTCGTTGGCGAGTTCCTCAGAGTTGGCGAGAACAAAATTGAGGTGCAAATCGTACCCGAGGAGGATTCCACGAAAGACTCTCTTCCCCCTTATTTCTACGAGCACCTTCTTCTCGAGTGAGCTGTGAATGAGATCCATTGGTTTTTCTGCCATGGGGTGAAATGGGGAGGTGCTATTTAAAGCTTTCTCTTATGAGTGTGGCATCATGTGTTATGCGACAATTAATTTTACATACTCCATCTTTCGAGTCGTCTGGAAGAGGTTGACCAGTCTCCTCACTCTCTCTGCATCACCCTCAAGGATGAATAATTCAAGGCACCTGCCCTGCCTGAGGTGATTGTGGATTTGCGTGTCTATGATGTCTTCGAACTCGTGTTTTATTTTCGTGACCGCATCCTCTGCCCTCTGGTCGTGGATGAGGATGAGTACTGAATTGATTTTTCCTTTGAGCCTCTCCCTCTCCTTACCATCAGCGAGGAGCATCCTCACCCCGGCTCGAATGATCTCTGACCTGCCCGAGAATCCCATCTCCCTCTCCGCCCTCTCGATTTCCTCAAGCATGTCCCCATCGAGGGAAATGGTGATGATGTGTGCCATGACAAGGTGGTTATTAAGCATTTAAAAGTATTTCTGTCATGGTTATTAACATAATCTTTATATATTAATAATAAAACAAGAGCCATGAACGGCGTGCTCTTCTTCTCATTCGTTTCGGTCCTGGCGGTCTGCCTTGTTTCACTCACGGGCATCTCCATACTGCTCATGAAACAGGAGATGTTGAAGAGGGTGCTCCTGTTTTTTGTGAGCCTCTCTGCAGGCGCACTCTTGGGCGACGCCTTCATTCACCTGCTGCCCGAGGCCGTCGAGGAGGGAGGGTTCACCCTTCGGGTGTCTCTACCCATCATCGCAAGCATCATTGTGTTTTTCCTCCTCGAGAAATTCATAAGCTGGAGGCACTGTCACGAACCAACGAGTAAGGAGCACCCCCACACCTTCGGACTGATGAACATGGCCGGCGACCTCATACACAATTTCATCGATGGCATGGTGATTGCGGGTAGCTTTTTTACGAGCATCCCTTTGGGAATCCAAACCACCATCGCCGTGGTGGCGCACGAGATACCACAGGAGATGGGTGACTTCGGCGTCCTCCTCTATGCGGGGTACAGCACGAGGAGAGCCGTGTTCTATAACTTCCTCACCGCACTCTCCGCCTTCGCCGGCATGGGAGCCACCCTCTACATCGGCATGAGGGCGCATGATTTCTCAACCTTCATCGTGCCCTTCGCTGCGGGAGGATTCATCTATGTGGCGTGTTCCGACCTCATTCCCGAGCTCCATAAAGAAACTGCCATCACCAAATCCCTCGCACAACTCGGGGGATTCCTCTCAGGCATCGCGCTCATGGTTGCCCTCATCTCGCTCGAATAGAATATAGAGAAAGCTTTTTATAGGTCGAGATTGAGAAAGTCCATGGTGTCCGATGACGTGTTCGAGAAACTTAAAATTTTCAATTCTTTCATAAAGGAGAGAGCCCGCGCAGGGCAGCCCTCCTCAGCCCTTACCCTTAAAAAAGAGCACATGGCTCACATTAGAGAAGCCTTGAGCAAGGGAGACATCACCCAGGAACAATACGACGCACTCATAGGTGAACTCGAGTTGATGGGAGATGAAGAGCCGAAGAGGTGCCCCCGCTGCGACACCGCGGTGAGGGAGAACGCAAAGGTGTGCTTCAAGTGCGGGTTCGCATTCGAGGAACTCATTTCTCCAGAAAAGAAAGAACCCTTTTTTGAAATCCCCGTCCCCCAGCCCAATCCCAAACCTGAGTACAAGCAAACTTCCTCAAAGAACTACCTTATAGTAGGAATCGTTGCATTCATTCTCATCGTATCTCTGGGCATATTTGCCGCTCTCCTCATCAGAGGGGTCATCCCCACCTATGGTGAACTCATATCAAGGGTTTCCCCGCAGGAATCCCTTACCCCCACATTTGCCCCTGCTACATTTCCTCCCCAGACGCCTCCCCCCATTGCCGCGCCACCTTCCATAGCCATATCAAAGATCCAGGCAATCGCGACCAATCCCACACAGGAGTACATAGAAATTTATAACACAACGAAAAACACGCTTGACGTCACAGGATGGATCATTTCTGACAATCAGGGAAATGTATTCACGTTTCATAGGTTCTTCCTCCAGCCGGGACGCAGGGTGAAAATCTATACTGGCACAGGCTCTGATACCCTCCTCAATCTCCATTGGGGGCTCTCCACGTTTGTCTGGGACGATTCGGGAGACACCATCACGGTGAAGGATGCGCAGGGGAATCTGGTGATACAGGTCACCTACTGATAGAAAGTTGTTCTTCTTTATTTTTGATTTTCTTGCGAAAGACATCGTCATTTTGAATGTCTACTAAATCGGAAAAATGAATCTGTTGGATGCACCTTATTGTAGGAGGAGACTCAGAAGGATTAGAATCCCGAACCCCATGATGACACAACCCGAAATCCTGTTTATCCACAGCTCATAGGTCGAGAGTCTCTCCTTGAAGATGCCCACACTGCCACTCAGTATGAGCCACCACAGCGCCGAACCGACAAAGACGCCTGAAACAAGAAGGGTTGCGAGAAAGTAATTCTTCCCTATGCCTGCGATGCCCAATCCGGCGAATACCGCCGCAAAGGAGAGTATGGTCATGGGGTTGGTGAGGGTCAAAAAAAAAGTTGAGAGGTATGCTCCGATAAATCCTTCAGACCCTCTTTTCATCTCTTTATGGGATTGATGAGAGAAGAGTATCCGAGCTCCCATGAGGAGAAGAAAGATGCCGCCTGCCATCTTTAAAAGCACCTGGTTTTTCAGAAGTAATCCGGATATGAAGGTCAATCCAAAAGCTGCAACTCCGCCGTAGCACGCGTCGGCCGTGGCAGCACCCAATCCCGAAATGAATCCCGCCCCTCTTCCCCCGGTCAGTGTGCGCCGAATACAGAGGATGCCTATGGGACCCACAGGGGCAGCAATGGAAAATCCTATGATGAGACCTTCCAAAAAGATAGTGAGGTTCATCTCACCTCGGGGGTGTATGCATTTAATAATCTTTCGTATGTATTCTATGCCTTTTTTTCCTCATTTTCATCATGGTGGTGAATGTGTGCTTCGGCTTTCTCATGCATGACCTGTGCGGTGCAAGGTTTGGAATCCCTTTGGAGTGGGAGAAATGACTTTTATGCCGCCGCAACCATCCTCAAACGATATGCGTGGCTTGGAATAATCTCCGTGTTATGTACAGAGAAATTATGCCCTGTCATGCACAACCTCAACCTTTTTTAAGTAGCCTTGGAGATGGGGTTCGTGGACCCCGAGAATGGCCTCGCAAAGATTGAGGTGATAGAGACGACTCATGGCAGGATAGAGACGCCTGCCTTAATCCCCGTCGTCGCTGCTTCCTATGGAGTCTGGGATTTATGGATTGAGGGAAAATTCCCCGCTCCATGGGAAAAAGCCTCCTCGGTCATCTTGAGCCTCTACCACATTCTCCAGTATCCAAGAAAGGAAAGGATTCTTGAGGAGGGTATTCATAGAGTCCTGCACACAGACAGACCGGTCATCATAGACAGCGGAGGGTTTCAGTACATGAAAAAGGGGAGGACACTTGACCCCCTCTCTGTCCTCGAATACCAGAGAAAGTGCGGATGCGACATTGGCATCACATTTGATTACCCCATTCCCCCCACGATAGAGGAAGAAGAAAAGAGGAGGAGGATTGAGGAAACGATAGAATCGGCAAACCTGACCCTGACCCACCACGATGGAACATTCCTGCTCTACGCCGCCATTCATGGCTCTGATGCCCAAGAGATTCTCTCATGCAAGAGGGCACTCACCTCCGGATTTGATGGATATGGCATCGGTTCCCTCGTACCAAAGAAGAGTCACTACGAGCACCTTGTCGACCTCATATATGCTGCAAGAAATTCCACAGAAAAACCGCTGCACTGCTTCGGTATCACGGGGTTTCCGGCTCTGTTCGCATTGTCATATTTGGGTGTGAACACATTCGACTCATGGACATATGTGGTGGCAGCAGCCTTCAAGGAGTATATTCACCCTGACAAACTCAATCGAGTGAAACTTCGAAAGTCTGACATTCCCGACTGCGACTGCACCATATGCATGGAATATGGAAAAAGGGAATTTCTCGAACCCACAAGTTCCTCCGAAGTCCTCCTATCCCTTCATAATCTCGAAATCTTCATGCGTGAAAATCAAAATCTAAGAGAAGCCATTGGCAAGACCAATCTGAAGACATACATAGAGAAGAGAAGCGAGAAGAACAAGACGATAAAAAAAGCCTTCGGGCTTGCCCAGAAAAAGCTGAAGGATGCCTGTGAATAAACTCAATGCGCTTCCTCTCTCACTTTCAAGATTTTCAATGGTCCATTCTCTATTCCAAAATGAAAGATAACTTTTTAATAACACAATCCATGAAATGACCATGCTCATCCCCATGGAAGAACCGTTCTCCCTCTATCACACCCTCACCTGCGGCCAGGCGTTTCGATGGCAGAAAAGGGGGGAGTGGTTCTCTGGTGTGGTGGGAAAGAATGTCATCCTGGCGAGGGAAAGTGAAAGCGGGTTAGAAGTCAGCACGACAGCCGCCCTGGATTTTGTTGAAGAATATTTCCGGCATGATGACAACTTCAACGCCATACTGTGTGAACTGAGAAAGGACAGGGTTGTTGCCAGAGCCATGAATATGTTTTTTGGACTGAGGCTCATACGGCAGGAACCGTGGGAATGTGTGGTATCTTACGTGTGTTCCATTGCCTCCAATATTCCGAAAATTACCTATACCATAGAAATAATGGCCGAAAGGTTCGGGGAGAGGATGGATTATGAGGGCGAGGCATTCTTTTCCTTTCCTAGCGTTGATTCCTTGGCTCATGCGAGAGTAAGGGATCTTGAAAAATGCGGGCTCGGATTCAGGGCGAGGTATGTTTCTCTTCTGGCAAAAATTGTGGAGAAAGAGAGAATCGACCTCATCTCTTTGAGAGGGTATGATTATGAAGAGGCAAGGGAGGAACTCATGGCACTGCCGGGCGTTGGCGAGAAAGTTGCAGACTGTGTCTGCCTCTTTTCTTTGGACAAGCTTGAGGCGTTCCCCATAGACAGATGGATGAGGAGGATAATGGTGGAGGAATACCTCCAATGCAAGGTCTCAGATACAAGGGTGAGAAAATACGCCAAAGAACGATTCGGTAAATATGCGGGATATGCACAGGAATACCTCTTCACCTACGCGAGAGCATTACGTTTCAAATGAAAATATTGAAACTTTTGAAGTACAAAAGAAGGGTAAAATCGGGGAAAAGTTTATAAGCTTAGGTAATTCCGTGCAAAAAGAGGTGCTTTTTATGAGTATGAAATCTGAAGCAAGGAAGATTATGAAGGACAAGTGCGGGGGCGTGAACTCTGCAGCTTTGGATGTCCTTGCGAAAGCCATGGAGGAATACGGACAGAAGATTTGTGGTGAAGCCATAACCATGAAACCAGCCCGAAGAGCAAAACCCAACGAAGAAGACATGGCAAAGGCTGTCGCGAAGTTTACGGGCGCCTAGATTTTTTTCATTATGCCTTCAATGTCCACATTGGAGTCCACAATATTTTTAATAATTTCGATTTTCTCACTGTCGCCCGGTCGTATGTGAGATTTTATTTCTTCCACCTTTTTGAGCACTGAGTAGGTATCTTCTTTCGCCATGATGACAGGAATATTCAGTTCATCGGCTTTTGAGAGCACAGGCGGTGAGGAGTAGAGGCTCCCCGTGAGGACGAGGCATGAGGTGGAGGTTTCCATGGCGGCGAGCTGAATGTCTGCCCTGTCGCCCCCCGTGATGACTATCTTGTTCTTGCTCTTGCGGAAAGACCTGAGTGCGTGCTCGAAATTCATCGCACCCACCGCGATGGTGTCTATGTCTGATTCCAACCCCTTCTCCCCTGCTAGAAGTCTTCCCTGGAGGTGCTCGAGAACGTCAGCTCCCGAAATGCTCTCAAGCTTCTTTTTTTCCGGTATGACCCCGAAGGTTTCGAGTCCATACCGCTCCAGTGCAGGAATGACCACATTTTCCGTCTCTTCCATCTTTGAATAGGAAACTTTGTTTATCACCACGCCTATGATTTCGGATCCCACGGATTCGAAATACGAGCGCGCGAGGAGCACCTTGTCAATGAGTGTTTCTGAGGAACCGCAAGCAACGACTATTCCTTTCAATTTGAGAGTTGCGGCAATGTCAGCAGAGCACAGGTGGGCATAGGCGCCAAAGGTGGCATTGCGAGAACTCTCTATGAGGACACAATCATTTTGTGCACCCTCAAAGGCTTTTCTCAATCTTGCATGAACCTCATTTTTGGGAGGCTTATCACTCATGCGGTACAGGGGAGGAATCACATGCGAAGCATACTCCTTGAGTAAAATGTAGTCCTCGTCATCCCCTCTCTCCACTCTGTCTCCAAGAGGCTTGAAGTACGCGCAATCCCTGTTGAACGCCATGCCGAGGGCAAGTGTCGTTTTTCCTGCTCCCGTACGTATGGAGGTAATGACAAGACCATTCATTGCGACCCTTTGAATCCTCCCAATATAATATTTTCGGTGGTGCCTGTCTGACTTGGGATAAAGCCACAGCACCTGTGCACATACATTATGAGAGGTAGTCTTGCCGGTGGTGGTCGTAGTCTCCCTGGTCAGAAGATGGCCAGAAAGGAAATGCCTGCCATGAGGTGTCTTTAATGAAATACATGTATGGTCTCTTCTCAATGGCATCATACCCTGCTGTAAAGTAGAAGCATTCTCTGAGGTGAGTGATTGAGCAAAGCTTTTATATGCTGCACTCTACGTTTTCCATGAGGCATGAAGAGGTTGTGGATGTTCCGGCGAATACCTGCCTGCTCCGCGCCACGGAGTATCTTTCAGAAAATTCACTCCTCTACCGCATAAAGGGGAATTCACTCATAGTCACACTCGAGGAAGATGTCGATTTCGACATGAGCTCCTTCGACATTGCTGCGGGGGAAGGAAAGTACACCATGAAGAGGATGTACAGGAGTGCGGAGAAGTTTACCATGGACTTCGTGTCGCATGAGGGGGGGTGTAGGATACAGGCTATCTATGAAAGTCCGAGGGCACGTGAAATATTTTTATCTATAATCAATTGCATGAACAAGAGAAAGACAGAAAAAAAGAGTTCACAAAAAAGAGAGGAGCCTGCAATTCCTCCCGCACCCTCCCCGACATCACCTCGCGCACAGAGAGCAATTCATGAACCGGAACCCAAATCCGTCTCCGCAAAACCTCTGTCAGGCAATCTGGTGAGGGAAGGTGTTGAATCCCTGCGCGAACATATCGACCTTGATCTCCCTTTCACATTCGGGGAAGCCTACCAGCTCGCCAACACCATTCTCTCGGGAAAGCATAATGCGGACATAAAATTGGACTGGGAAGAATTTAAGACGGGTTACCAGCAGGCGGTCAACAGATGGGTAGAGGAAGAGGAGGAGAATGAGGGGTTCGCGAGGATGAGACGCGAAAAGATGCTTCCTGAGGGCACCATTCACTGCCCACGATGCGGTACCCTCCTCAGGCGCACCACGACTTATAATGAGGACGAGCGGATGATGAGGGATGGGTATCGGTGCATGAAGTGCAAGAAGGATTACTTCAAGGAATAGTCGGGAGGGATTGCATATAACCGAAATTAAGCCAAAAATAGATAATGCCCTTATAGGTACGGCAGGTGTCCATTTTATTGTATCGGAATTGAGCCTGCGCGGATTGATTGCATTGCCGACGATTAGAAATACGGCTGGCATAGATGTTGTAGTGGCAAGCGCTAATGGTCTCTATCATGCTAACCTTCAAGTCAAGACCTCGATGAATAGAGTCAATTTCTGGCCTGTTGGTACAGGTTTTAAAAAACTGCATGGAAAAAATAACTTTTATGTTTTCCTTCGTTATCTCAGGCAAGAATCGCGATTTGAGGTTTTTCTTGAGTCAGCAGATTTAGTGATAGAAAGGGTTAGGGCCAGAACAGAATATGAGAAAAGCCATGGTTTGAAGGATTGGGCTCCGTGTTGGTTCCTGCCTTCTGATAAAGAAAATTTAGAAAGAGTCAAAAGACAATGGCAGGACTTCGGAATAAGATATTCATTTGAAACAGAATAAGATATTAATTTCTACAACTTCTTCCCCATATACACCCCACACACCTCATATCCCAACCTTCTATAATAGTTCCTCGCCCCCACGCCCGACGTCACAAGAATATGTTCTG
>Ga0315295_10002046_pt1 | contig 17155 bp, 12 predicted proteins | sample YL17G14_0_MG_FD_204453 | JGI IMG/M metagenome (GOLD analysis project Ga0315295, IMG submission 204453) | Sediment microbial communities from Yellowstone Lake, YNP, Wyoming, USA - YL17G14_0 | ecosystem: Environmental > Aquatic > Freshwater > Lake > Sediment | place: USA: Wyoming | collected... | reverse complement strand
TTACGAGGGCCGGGCCTCTCTTAGCCATGCAGTCGGTGAATGCCCAGAGCATGCCCTGTTGGGATACCGCAGGTACTACACCAAGAGGATGGGTCCATGCAAGAGTGTGAGTGACGGCTGCATAAGGCGCGTCGTCAATGGCGTACAGCGTGGTATCGGTGTCGAGCGTGCAGCAGCCGCAAGCCTTGAGGGCGGTGGGCTGAAGCGTGAACTCTACACTTAGCGGAGCCCTATCCAGACCTACCTCCAGGTCGTCCCAGGCGATGCCAGGCTTGGGCATACCGGATAGCGGTCCAAAGTTGCCCTTAGCATCCGCGGGAATGGTGCGATAGACGCCACTAGAGTTATCGGTGACAACACCAGCTGTGAGGACAGGCTCCCAGTAGGATGAGTACAGGGCACCTCCGGTGAAGCCGAGCACGAGACCGGTCTGCGGGTCGCCGTAGGTAAAGCATCCCACGGCACCGTTAGCCGCATCCAGCATGTCGGAGTCACTCCACCTGCTTTGAGCCTGCGGGTTGTTGCGATAGACAGAGCCGCCGAGGAGAGTGTAGTTCTCATCGTTGGCGAAGTAGGTGTTGGTGTCGCTGAAGTTGATGTCGAAGGCGACATGGACATCGCCGTAGAACGGTGTTCTGCCAGCCATGCTCTGCACCGTGAACGACGGGTTGTCGGTGTTGAAGTTAAGTGCGTAGGACACTGCATAGAGCGAGGCATGATATCCAGTAGCAGCGCCGACAAGCACCTTGCCCTCGGGGAAGGCGGCGATGGAATGAGCGCCGTATATTATCGTGTCAACGGTGGACAGTGCTGTTGACCAGGCAGTGCCGGTGTACGGCATCTTCTGCACGCCTCCGTCGGGGTTCAAGAAGTACATCACGGTCTGTGATTCAAAAGTGAAGTCTTGAATCGGGTCTCTGACCGTTATGCTCGCCCAGTAGTCGCCGAAGTCAGGTGACCAGGCAGCTACGCCGTGCTGGAAAGTTTGAGTTGGGTCATAGACTCCCCAGGCGACAATCTGGCCGGATGGGTCGGCGCAGTAAGGCACCAACCTCAGCAGCGCACGGTTGGTATCTAAATGGGTGCACAAATCGACGGTACGCTTGGCGAGCACTCTCTCCCAGAATACGCCTATAGGCAGCGGCGGGTAGGGTGCTACCACGTCATTATTGCTGCTCGAGCGCCAGACGCTGTCGAAGCCCCCGCAGGCGGCGTTGGTGTTAACTGAAGCCAGGTAAACGGTCTTGCAGTCCGGCGTCGGCGCCACATCGGTGAGCTTAGAGACTGTGGTGTTGATGAGCGCAATCTGGTTCCAGGTCTCACCGTTATTGCGGCTGACGGCGAAGGCGGACTCGTCATTAGGAAACAGTCCCCATAAGCCGGCTGCAGTTGTCCAAGTGGTGAACCACGTGGCACCCAGTAGGGTTGGGTAATAGCCGGTGCCAACGAAGGCTAACACGCCATCAGACTTCCAGCCCATCAGGGCACCGCCGCTAGCGGTAGCAACTGCTGCGCAGCCGCTATAGCTGCCGGCAGCGCCGGTGGTCGGCTTCAAAGCCGGATACCAGCAAGGTACCGGGCAGGTGGTCGGCGAATCGGTGAACCATGTCGGAACAGTCGCCGTGCACGGGAAGCCTCTGCGCTCGCCGGCAAGAAGCTTGCCTGAAGCGTAGGTGCCGAAATAGGCGATGCTGTAGATGGACTTGGTTACTACGTTGGAAGTGTCCATCAGCGTGTACACGGTGTTATCGTCAATGCGGAAGATACCGTCGCGCTGGTGGGCGAGCTTGACTGCGCTTGTATAGGCATCAAGGCTGATGTAGGCGCGGCGTAAGGATGCTGCCTGACCCGAGAAGTCAGACGGCAGCTCGATGTCAGCCCTGTTCAGCACCAAAATGCCCGGTGAAGCGCCAGCGCCCCAGGTTGGGTCCCTGACCTCTACTGCTTTGGCAGTTGGGGTCTGGGGGAATGCCCAGTCCAGGTGAGTATTTAGGTCAATGTCGCGCAGGCTGATATTGTACCATGTATTGCCAACATCACCGGCAACACCACCGACAATCGCAGTGGCATCGGTAAAGACTACCGCCAGTGACGCATCGCTGGCATAGCTTGGCGAGAACTTGAGGGCTTCGAAGTCGCCCAGCGGTCCAAACGGCGCTATGTCGAAGTCTTGGGACCGCCAGCCGGTGAAGCCGGTGGACGAATTCACATAGACATTGCCTAAGCCTGCACCGTTAGTGGTGCCCACAGCGATGTCTCGCTTGCCGCCGTAATCAACCGAAATGTCAATGCAGCGGATGACTTCGCCAGCGGAATCAGGTCGTCCGGCCTGGTAAGAGTTAAAATTGGTGCACTCCCACTTGCCGCCGGCATTGGTGGTAATCCATACTTCTAGTGGTGAGTAGGTTAGGGCAGCAGGGGATGCTTGATTGGAGTCGGTGACAATCGCCCAGAAGTTGGGGTTGTCCGGGGCAATGGCTACCAGGTATGCGCTGGGCCAGCGATTAGCAGGCTTAATGTTGAAAAGCGCGTCGTCGCCATTGATACTCCAGTATCTGCCGGCCCAGCTGGTCCACTTTGTACTCGTGAAGCTGATGCCGTTGTTGTTTGACCAGAAGAGGGCGTTGTATATGACGCCGCCAGCCGGTACGGTTGGTACGACGGTGTCGGGTAAGAGATATCTGGCTGTAATCAGTACCGTCGCGCCGTCGCCGCCGACCACCATGTCATGTATCTGTGACGTAGTGATGTCATTCTTCAGCGGCAGGCCGCCTGGTCCTAGTACGGTATCCCACTTGCATACGCCGGGGTCAGCCGCTACGCTCGATGGGCTAACCAAACCGGTCGGCAGCACGAAGCTGGCAACCAGCATCAGCGCAGCCAGGATACCGAATATGTTAGGATATTTTGTTTTCATTGTACCTCCTAATGTTTCTAAACTCCGAAGATATCCCCTGGTTATTTCCTCTTGTAGCCTCGGGGCTACACTCAGAAGAAATCACATCCAGGGCTTGTTTCGGAGACCTTCGGCGAAAATTCGACCTCCGCCTCCGGTTTTAGGAACCCTTAATGGGGAAAGTATTCACTTTTTAAAGGTATTTTTACAGCCCGCCTGTACGGGCTACTCCTCATACAACCCAGTCATTTTTTTTGGGTTGGGGCTTTATGTCCCGGAGTCAGGACGTTCTTTAGCTTGCTTCAGCCGGTGTATACCAGCCTCGGCTTCCTGCCAATCTCATCACCTCCTTTACATAGATATTCCAAAGGACAAGGGTTATCCCTTGCCTTAGTACTATTGTACCACGCCTGTCAAGACCCCACAAGTGTAAAATCCCAAATCCTGAGCACAAAATTTCAAATAAATTTAAGAGCAAATTAATTTACCCGTCACATGTAGCCTCGACCTTTGTCCACCACCTGTAGCCCCGACCTTCCCACTCCTGTAGCCCCGACCTTCGCCTCCACCTGTAGCCCCGACCTTCGCCACCACCTGTAGCCTCGACCTTTTAAGGTCGAGGTCATGAGGTTAAAACCTCATGGCTGCATGTTATTACTAGACTCAACCTTTGTCCACCACCTGTAGCCCCGACCTTCCCACTCCTGTAGCCTCGACCTTTTAAGGTCGAGGTCATGAGGCTAAAGCCTCATGGCTACATGTTATTACTAGACCCGACCTTTGCTTCCACCTGTAGCCCCGACCTTACCACCAATGTAGCCTCGACCTTTTAAGGTCGAGGTCATGAGGCTAAAGCCTCATGGCTACATTTGTGACTTGATTAACGAGGTTAAAACCCCGTGGCTACATGTTATTATTAAACTCGACCTTTGTCCACCACCTGTAGCCTCGACCTTTGCTTCCACCTGTAGCCTCGACCTTCCCACTCCTGTAGCCTCGACCTTTTAAGGTCGAGGTCATGAGGCTAAAGCCTCATGGCTACATTTGTGACTTGATTAACGGGGTTAAAACCCCGTGGCTACACGTTTTACACAAACAGCTGGCTGATATCGTTTAATTCTAATGAACCTGAATACGGATATTGGAGATAATCTGAAACTATTCCTTTTCTTACTGGATTTTCTAAAATATAACGAGCTACTGCTGAAGTCGCCTCATCTGTTCTCAATACGCGGTCGTAATAACGGGGTTGCCACAATCTAAGATTGTAACGACGATGAAACCAGAATGCGGCTTTTTGCTTGAATACGGAAATAAATTTTCTCATGTCGGCATTCTCTGTCTTGCCTTCAATAAGAAGGTGGAGATGGTCGGGCATAAAACAATATGCCCAGATATAAAAGTTTCGCTGTTTGGCTGTCTGGCGTAAAATTCTTAATACAGTGGAGATTAAGCTGTTATCTACAAAATGTCTTTTTCCGCTATGGCAGCGTAAGGTGATGAAATATCGGTAGTAGCCTTGGTAAGGAAAGTCATCTAACCTCATCAGTTCATTCGTTTTGCATTTTATCACATATGTAGACTCGACATTTGCTCCCACCTATAGCCCCGAGCTTCCCACCAATGTAGCCCCGACCTTCCCACCAATGTAACCTCGACCTTCCCACCACCTGTAGCCCCGACCTTTTAAGGTCGGGGTCACGGGGTTAAAACCCCGTGGCTTACATTTGTGACTTGATTAACGAGGTTAAAGCCTCATGGCTACGTTTGCTGGAAGCGAATGCGATTAAAACCTGGTGGCTACATGTTCACGACTGGGTCTACTTGTAGTATTCACGGACGCGGCGGAAGAAGGCGCGGATGATGAAGATAAAGATGATAACGAAGATGACGGCGCCGCCGGCCAGATACAGGCCGGAGAAAAGGCCGACCTGAAAGGGGTATGGGGAGAGCGACCACTCGCTTTCGTTGCCGGCACCGTCGATGGCTTTGACCCGCCAGTAATAGGTGCCAGGCTCGAGCCTCATGACGCAGTTGGGCTTGCTTAGGCCAGTCTTTCTCATCCCAGGTTGCAGCGGGAAGAAGCTAATGTTACCCCTGTTTACCTCCAGGGAATAAGTGACGCCGCTGGGGTCGGATACCTCGCTCCAGGTGAAAATGACAGGCTGCGAGCCGAACAAGCCGAATCTCTCCTGAGCCGGTGAGATAGGATTTGGTACTGACGGCGCTGTGCCTTCCAGGGGCAGGCCGAAGGTGGCGACATTGCCCGCCCTGTCGGTAGCGGTGATGATGTGAGTGTCAGTGGAGCTTTCGGGCACAATGAACTTGTCGGTAAAATTGCCGATGTCATTGGTGGTTGGAGAGTCCGATACGGCAATATCATCGTACTTAATAGCTATTGTGCTCCTGGCGGCGAATCCCCGGCCGGTCAATGTAACCTCGGCGCCGATATCGGGGTGCTCCGGTTGGAGGCTGATGGTCGGGCAGACCTGAAGGCTAGCGGTAATATCTCCAAAAGATAGGTTCTCATCGATAGCTTTGAACTGGTGGTTGCCGGCCATGGTATCGGGTATGGTGAACTCCGCGGTAAAGCTGCCCACATCGCTGGAGATGATTTCCTGGTTGATGTCGTTGCCATCGAAGCTGACCTTGATGGTCTTATTCTTGGCCGGGAAGCCGGTGCCGTTGATGGTGACTGTGGAGCCGGGCGAGGCTGATGATGGGCTCACCTTGATGCCGGGCAGCACCGAGAAGGTGAAGCCGTACGGGGCTTCCGGACGCCAGCCGCGCAAAAGCTGGACGTAGTTGACCCCATAGGGAGCTTCAGGGATGGTGAAGGTAACGTCTATCTTCGTGGTGTTTCTGGGCACCTCGCCCTTAGCCAGCACAACAAAGTCTACGCCCTCCTGCCCTTCCTCGCCGATAGGCTTCTTGCTCCACCGTACCATGTAGGGGCCATCTACCGGGCGCGAGCCGCCGTCTATCGTTATCCCTGCCGTAGAGCCGACCTGGCCTGTGTTACTGCTTTCTCCACTAACTGTGGAGGAACAACCACCCTCCCCTCAGCCATCGGCTTTGACGGCGCCCGGCACCAGCGACAGCGCCAGCAGGAGAATCAGACAAGCATAACCCAGAAATTTCACGGTATAAATTTTATACCCCCTTGCCTGCGCCTTGTCAAGTCCGAGAGGGATTACAGAGATCATCAACGATTACAGAGATATCGCCGTAATCTCCGTAAATCTACTTAATAAAGTCCACGAGATCCTGGCCTTCCCACCAATGTAGCCCCGACCTTCCCACCAATGTAGCCCCGACCTTTGCTTCCACCTGTAGCCCCGACCTTTGCTTCCACCTGTAGCCCCGACCTTTGCTTCTACCTGTAGCCCCGACCTTTTAAGGTCGAGACCATGAGGCTAAAGCCTCATGGCTACATGTTATTACTAGACTCAACCTTTGTCCATCTACTGTAGCCTCGACCTTCCCACCAATGTAGCCCCGACCTTTGCTTCCACCTGTAGCCCCGACCTTTTAAGGTCGGGGTCATGAGGTTAAAACCTCATGGCTACATTTGTGACTTGATTAATGAGGTTAAAACCCCGTGGCTACATGCTTTTGTTACAGGGTAGATTGGAGCATCCGCTCCAATCGATATCGCCGTAATCTCCGTGAATCTATGTAATCCCTAATAGCAAAAGCGACAAAATAACCTTGAGTAAATAGAACATTAGTGCCAGTATATGGTCATCATGATTGGCGGTGAGCTTGATTTATTACCTAATGAGATTGAGTGGCGGGATGAAGGCTGTGAGTTCTTTCCGTCGTGTTTGAATTGTCCGCTGCCGAAATGTGTTGAGGACGAGCCGAGGGGTCTGCAAAGGCTGAGGATGGCGGCGCGGAAGCGACGAATGATGGAATTAAGGCGGATAGGCAAAAGCTTTAAGGAAATAGCCGAGCTTTTCGGCGTCAGCAGGAGAACGGTACAGCGAGCCTTAAAAAATCAGAAATTAAAAGTTATAAATCAAAAAGATAATGCAAAAGTCAAATGATTGGGATTGCATAGATCAGCTTCTCGGATTAAGGATTTAATGATAAGTCTATTAGTCAGATGGGTTTTAAACATGTAGCCACGAGGCTTTAGCCTCGTGACCTCGACCTTAAAAGGTCGAGGTCACATTATTGAATTCGCTTCCCGGATGACAAAGAGGAAACGCTCAGGATGACTAACTTTAATCTTCAATCACTTGCCCAGCTTGACCACTCGCGCTTTGCCGGCTACAAGGCAAACCTCGACTTCTATAACGGCGAGCAGTGGACTGAGAAGTCCAAGAACCGCCAGCTCGTCTTTAACTATGTCAAAATCGCTATTGATAAGCTCACCAGCTACCTCACTGATGGTCTAAACTTCGCCTGTGAGCCGGTAGAAGCTACAGAGAAAGCAAAAGAGCTGGCCAGGGCAGCCGAAGCCGTCATTTACCAGGTCTACGCTCAGAATAATCTGCAGGAGCTGGACTACGAGACCGAAGTTGATACCGCCATACTCGGTGACGGCTGCTTCAAGGTCACCTGGGACGCACATGAGAAACGCATCAGGGTAACCAGCCCCGATGTAACCGGCCTGTTTGCCTGGTGGCTGGGCGACGACCTGTCCCAGGTGTGGCGGGTGGCTTCGCGCTATACCCTGACCCGGGAGGAAGTTGAACAGCTCTATCCTTGGCTTCGCTCGAGGACAGGTCAGCGCCAGACTGATAAGAAAACCGTCACCATCACCGAGTTGTGGACGGACAGGCAGTTCACCCTTTCTCTGGATAACGAGACCATCGAGGACAAGCCGAATCCCTACGGTTTCATCCCCTTTGTCATTTTTCCCAACGTCAGGCAGCCGTCAAGTTTCGTGTAGTCGGCCTGAGGTTTGAGTACAATCCGAAGCAAGCCCGCTACGAACACAGACTCATTCTAGGAGCACCATAGAGCTTCTGAGATAAAAAGGCGACGGTGCCCCTTATGTTAGTGGATGGGGTGATGCTGCAAGAGGCGGCATTTTCGCCAGGCAGGACTATAGTGGCTGCTTGACCTCTTTGTCCAGGGTGATGAAGCCTCGTTTGATGGCGATGATCACTGCCTGGGTGCGGGCATTGGCATCCAGTTTGCGCAAGATGGAGGTTATGTGGTTCTTAATGGTCTGTTCACTGATATTGAGCTCGAGGGCGATTTGCTTGTTGAAGTAACCCTGAGCCATGTAGTTGAGGATTTCAGTTTCCCTGGGGGTGAGAGGTGAAACAAAAGATTCGGCGCCTTTCCCCCAGGAGAAGTTTTGAAATTGCTCCAGCACCTGATGAGCTACCTTAGGCTGTGATAGGAAGGTGTCGTTAATGGGGTGTTCGCCGGCGGCGGCTTTACGGATTGTCGTCAACAACTCAGTCGAGGAGACATCGCGCCTTAGATAGCCAGCTACCCGCGATTTAATTGCCTGGAAGAGCTCATCATCGTTGGGTTGTGGTGACAGCAATATTACTGCGGCACTGGGCAATAGCTGTTTGACGGATTTGGCTAAGTCCGTGCCGTCGCTCTGGGACAGCTCAATATCGAGGAGGACGACATCGGGGTATAAAGTGCTGATGGCTGAAATAAGTTCATTACCGGAATTGACTTCGCCGCAGATATCTACATCGGGTATTTGACTTAGAGAGGCGCGCACGCCATGCCGGAACAAGGGCTGCTGGTCAGCTATTAACACTTTTATTTTTGGGCGTTCTTTTGGCATGAATCACCTTTTCTGAATAAACTGTGTTTTCAGTGTAGCAGGACTATATGTGGATGTCAATGTGGTTTGTCAGTGGTTCGAGGTAAGGATTTCAGGCAGATATGAGCATCGGTTCCAATCATGTCTGGTTTCACCTTCACATGTAGCCTCGACCTTTTAAGGTCGAGGCTACGAGGCTAAAGCCTCGTGGCTACGTTTTTTCACGACAGGTCTCTCCTCCAACAAAAATCTGAACAATATAATGGTACGAAATTAATTTTCGTTTCTTGACGTAACGGGGGTTAATTTGTAGAATGTTGAATGTGGTGGCCGCTGAATCAAAGAGACAGAAAAAAGTTTTGGCAATGGAGCTGGTCGAAGAAATGCTTGCCGGAAATGTGTTGTCTTTGGCGCGGTTGATTACGAGAGTGGAAAGAGACGGCGCTGATGTGCCGCAGATAATGAAGCAGATATGCCCCCATTTGGGTAAAGCCTATTGTGTGGGCGTAACTGGCCCTCCGGGGGCAGGTAAGAGCACCATCGTGGACCGGTTAACAGCAGTAATGCGGCAGGGTAGTTTAAGCGTTGGCATAATTGCCGCTGACCCTACCAGCCCCTTTACCGGTGGTGCGGTACTTGGAGACAGGATAAGAATGCAGCAGCATTACCTCGATGAGGGGGTTTTTATTCGAAGTATGGCAACCCGCGGCAGCCACGGGGGTCTGCCGCATGCCACCGGCGGCGTCATTAAATTGCTAGATGCCTACGGAAAAGATTTCGTTCTGGTGGAGACAGTGGGTGTGGGTCAGACTGAATTGGACATTATGCAGAATGCAGATACGGTGGTGGTGGTATTGGTCCCGGAGGCGGGTGATGCGATTCAGACAATGAAGGCAGGCTTGTTTGAGATTGCGGATATTTTTGTGGTAAATAAGGCTGACCGGGCAGGGGCCGATAATCTGGTTACTGAACTTAAGATAATGGTGCAGCTTCGTTCCGAGGAGACCTGGTGGCAGGTGCCGGTGATAGCCACCGAAGCTATAAACAATGTTGGCATTGATGAACTTTGCCACCAGATAAAAAATCATCGCCGAGCCTTAGAGGAGACGGAGCGATTGCCACAGCGACGGCAGGCACAGCGCCGACGTGAATTTCTGGAAATCGTAGAGCGCAGAATTTCTGATGAACTTTTGAAGTTGGTGGAAGGCGATGAGGAGTTGAGCCGGCGCATGGCGATGGTAGAAGCCGGTAAGGTCGACCCTTATTCAGCAGCTGAGGAAATACTGCGGCCAAGGACTTTGCGGGCTACATGGTCGCGGCAGCTGGCTGAAAGGCGGCCTGGCGGTTAGGGTAGGGTAGTGGTGGCTCAAAGGAAAAGGGATAAGTCTTTAAGACTGTCCGAAAATGTAGCCCCGACCCTTTAGGGTCGGGTCCCCGAGGCTTTAGCCTCGGGGCTACATGTTTAAAGTGTACTATCATTGAGCGATAATTTTATCCATAAAGGCTGGAATAGGCATGTCTAAGAAAACGAGCAAGTACGACGTTATAGTCGTTGGCGGCGGGCCGGCTGGTATCTTTGCCGCGCTCGAGCTGTGCCAGGCTACTGGCGTTAAAGTTCTTATTCTGGAAAAGGGCAAAGACATTGATGACCGGAGGTGCCCACTTCAAGAAAAAGGCCGGAACTGCTTATTTTGCACGCCGTGCCATATGGTTAGCGGACTCGGTGGTGCTGGAGCCTTCAGCGATGGCAAGCTGACGTTGTCATCGGCAGTTGGCGGGCGTCTGGGTGACTTGTTGGGCGATGACCGCATACAGGAGCTTATTGACTATGTCGATAGCCTTTACCTGAAGTTTGGAGCTACCGATAAGATTTACGGTGTTGGTGAGGCGGTGGATGAACTGAGACGCAGGGCGAGTCTGGCGGAATTGAAGCTAATTCCGGTGAAGCTGCGTCATATTGGGACGGAACGGTCTCGGCAGGTGCTCAAAGCCATGCGAGATTTCATTGTCGGTTGGGTTGAGCTGAGGTTAGGTGAGGTGGCGGAGAGCATAATAGTCGACAACGGAGTAGTAGCCGGGGTAGAGACAAATCGTGGTGAGCGCCTGGAGTGCCGGTATCTTGTCCTGGCGCCGGGAAGAGAAGGGGCCGAGTGGCTGACAAATGAAGCCAGCCGGCTCAAGCTGAGCATGAAGTCCAATCCCATAGATGTCGGCGTCCGAGTAGAGGTGCCGGCGCCGGTGCTTGAAGAGTTGACCTCGGTGCTATATGAAGCCAAGCTTGAATTTTTCTCCAAGAGTTTTAATGACCGGATAAGGACGTTCTGTATGTGTCCCGGTGGTGAGGTAATTATGGAAGCTACCGGCGGTGCTGATTCGGTGATTACAGTAAACGGAAATAGTTACGCAGAACGCAAAACCGGGAATACCAATTTTGCCATACTGGTAAGCACCATGTTTACCGAGCCGTTTCATGAGCCTATTGCTTACGGGAAATATCTGGCGCGCCTGGCGAACATTCTGAGCGGCGGTGTGCTGGTGCAACGCCTCGGTGACCTGATGGAGGGGCATCGCTCAACGCCGGAGCGCATTCGGCACAGTATCGTTGAGCCGACCCTGAAGGCGGCAACGCCGGGAGACCTTAGCTTTGCACTGCCGTTTCGCCATCTTAAGGGGATAGTGGAGATGCTTCAAGCGATGGACAAGCTCGCTCCGGGGGTAACATCCCGCCATACCTTGCTCTACGGTGCTGAGGTCAAGTTCTATTCCAGCCAGCTGGAGCTAAGCCCATGTTTGGAAACAGAAATCGGCAATATGTTTGCTGCCGGCGACGGCGCCGGTGTCAGCCGCGGATTAGTACAGGCCTCGGCTTGTGGTGTGGTGGTTGCCCGGGAAATAGTGAGAAGGCTGGGGAAGTAGTGGTTGCCTCCTATAAAAACTGTAGCCACGAGGTTTTAACCTCGTGGTCGCGACCTTAAAAGGTCGCCGCTACATGTTTGGAAAACAGACTTGACAAGAACTCTGCTAATAGGTAGGCAAGCTGTTTTTTGGTGTTGATTGACATCTACTGAATCTCAGACTAAAAGTAGCTGCGGTCATAAAGAAAGCGGTTTAGTAATATAGTTCCTACGCTGGTAGTAGCCGTTTTGAGGTCTTTTCTTAGTCCCGCGGTGAGACGGCGTATTATTATGACGACCAAGACTGCCCGAAATGCCCAGGTCATCTCGGGCGGTTGTCCGAGGATAGCGGAGGCTAGTGGTGCTGCAGCAAATCCTATAAGCATACCCAGTGGCATGCTATTGCTTACGGGGCCGCCGAGCATCAGGCGTTCGTTTAGCGTTTGACCCGGAGCCATAAATCGCGGAACTGTCCTGATACCGCCGCCTATAAGGATTGGGATGGCAAAGATAATGAAGACTACATAAGCAAGTGGTGAAATAGTCGCTGTAAGATACGCGGTGAGAGCGATAACAAACCCGATACCTGTGGTATTACCTTTTTCACCATCGAATTTTCGAAACACCGGCCACATCTGTCCGGTAACAGCGGCGACTCCCGAGGCAGTGATTGCAGCCAGGTCTAGGTGAAAGGAAAAGCCGACGACTATGGGAATAACCCCTTTAAGGGCATCAACGACTATGCCGGATAAGCTATAGAGGCGACCTGCTTTATTCCATAGTGCCATGTGTAGGTCTTCTTCGTGGGACAGGTCAATACCGCGAGCACGGCCGAGGAGAATCATGTAAGGCAGCGAGCCCAGCAGGTAAGCACCTACAACCAGAGCGATATTGGCTAGAAGCATTACATACTCCTCATAGAGTTTGTCAAGGAAGCTGAAACCAGGGATGTCCTGGTTGGCTGCGGCCAATAGGTCTCAGCGAGATCGTAGATAGCATGAAATCGGTACTCCGCATCAGGTTTAAGACCTATTTTGGGCACCGAACAAATAATATCAAGCTTCCGAAATTCAACCAGGCAGCTTAATATAACTGACATGTTCATTTTTCTAGAACAGGGTCGTAGCGCTTTATCGTTCTACTATCTCAGTTGAGAAACCTTTGGTCGCCAGGTCTTTGGCAAGCTGCTTACTATCCTCTTTATCAATGTGGAGGCAGACGTCCTGTTCCTTACCTTCAAGTGGCGGCATGCTGTGGAAGGAGAGAATTTTGGCTCCCGACTTCTTAACAGCGTCCAAAATCTCTTGCAAGCTTTTGATATCGCCACCCTTTGAGATAACGATGCGAGTGCCCGACTTGCCGATGCCTAATACCGGATTTAGTATTTTGTAGAAGAAATCGTTGGTTGTGGCTATACCTATTAGCTTATTTTTTTCCACCACCGGCAGCGCGCCGACACCTTTCTTCTGAGCCAGAGCTATAGCCGCTTCTACAGACATTTCAGGGTCGACTGTTACCGGGTCCTTTGACATTATTTCCTTGACCGTCATTTTCGCCAGGAGATAGTTGATTTCCCAGACGCTCAGGCTGGTAGCCGGTGACGGAGCCGTACGGGTGATGCGCTCTTTGCTCACCATGCCGACCATTTTTCCTCTGTCAACCACTGGCAAACGGCGCACACCATGTGCGTCCATGATTTTCCTGGCTTCCATTATAGGCGTATCGCTTGATACAGTAGCCACATTCCAGGTCATAACATCGCGAACCTTCATTTTCCACCTCCCTGTATTTTCGGTTATTTTATCATAGACTGATAACGCTTAAAAGGGGTTTTGATTATGAGCAGGCATGTCATAAAATGGTGCCAACTATTCAGGCCGATGAATGAAATGAGAGTCTACCAGACGACCAGGTATCGTTTGATAGTATCGTCACGGGGTGCGGCCGTGAAGTTGTTAAGCTGTGAGTAACTCCTACCGACTTCCAATTTTACTTCCTGGTCAAACTGCGGCTCAATGTATATTAACCCTCTATCAGTAGTGTCGAAAGCAACTATGGTGTGGCCGTAGCCATCAGGGTAGAAGATGTCGACGACAGCACAGCGGATGCCTTTAGCTTCAGCGTTATTGTTCACTGCAGCCGCAAAATCTACGCAAACATATTTATCTTCTGAATAGGTATTGGCGTTTGTCGGGTCTTGAGCTATAAATGTCCTCATTTCCTGATATGTGGGATTTTGAAGAGTGTATCCGTCGGATGTCTTCTGTTCCGCACCGGGCTTATATCCTGCCTGGTAGCCGGATTTATAGCCAGCCTGATAACCTTCATCTTTGCCCTGGCTATATGCCTGAGTGTAGCTGCCTTCATGACCGTTTTGATAACCGCGAATGTAGCCGAAAAATACCGAGCCGCCGCAGAGCATGAGGACGGCTACGAGTATGCTAAGTGCAGTAGCTACTTTCTGGCTGTTATCCATAATGACCTCTGTTATTGAAAACAGGACAATGAACTTCCTAAGTAGTTTATCTTCTTTTATGTTTTAAGGCAAGAAACTCTTGACGATGAAGGGCTGAATGCAGTAGGCTATTAGTCTACCATTAAGATAGGAGATAACTAAATTGTGGTGCCGTGGCATAAGAGGCGCTATTACTGTGCCGGAAAATAAGAAAGAGGCTGTAGGAGCTGCGACTAAGGAATTGCTGCAGAAAATGATAAAAGTCAATGAGGTGAAAATCAGCGATATCGCTTGTATTTTGTTTACTACGACATCTGACCTTAATGCGGCGTTTCCGGCGGCAGCCGCCCGAGAACTGGGTTGGACACAAGTACCGTTGCTCTGTGGGCATGAAATGAATGTGCCAGGCAGTTTGCCGAGCTGTTTGAGGGTACTGGTGTTGTTCAACACGAATAAGAGAAATGAAGAGATGGTGCATGTCTACCTGGGTGGTGCGGTGACACTTAGAGACGAGGGCGAAAGAATCTGGCAGGATGATGGTAAAAAATGATAGTAGTTATGAAAGTAGGCTCGAGCGATAAGGAAATCGACGGAGTGGTCAAGCGGATTGAATCCGCTGGATTGAAGACGCATGTGTCTCAAGGTGTGGAACGGACTATTATCGGGGTAGTTGGGCAAATTTTCCCGGAACTTCAAGACATGCTGGAAATGCTTCACGGTGTTGATGAAGTTATTCGGGTCAGCAAGCCGTATAAACTCAGCAGCCGGGAGTTTCATCCGTTAGACACTACAGTTAAGGTTGGTGGTATTACCATCGGTGGTAAAGAGATAGTGGTTATGGCAGGACCTTGCGCTGTGGAAAGTGAGCAGCAGCTTTTTGAAACAGCTAACGCGGTGAAAGCAGCCGGGGCGAACATTTTGCGTGGCGGGGCTTTTAAGCCAAGCACCTCGCCTTATCAATTCCGCGGCCTGGGTGAGCCTGGCCTAGCGCTTTTAGCTAAAGTTAAGAAAGAGGTTGGATTGCCGGTTATAACAGAGGTTATGTCGACCGGTGACGTAGAAATGGTTGCTGGATACGCAGATATACTCCAGATTGGAGCTCGCAATATGCAAAATTTTAGTCTTCTTGAGGAAGTCGCCAAAACCGGCAAGCCCGTGATGTTAAAACGAGGACTATCAGCCACCGTCCAGGAGTGGCTGCTGGCTGCTGAATATATCCTGGCCCAGGGCAACGGGCAGCTTATACTTTGCGAGCGAGGCATCAGAACATTTGAAACCTATACCCGCAACACCATGGACATAAGCGTTATCCCGATAATTGAGAAAGTCAGCCATTTGCCGATTATCGCTGACCCGAGTCACGGCACCGGCAAATGGTACTTGGTGACACCGATGGCTCTGGCCGCGGTAGCTGCTGGGGCTGATGGCGTAATGGTCGAGGTTCATCCTCATCCAGACCAAGCACTTAAAGATGGTGCACAGTCGCTGACGTTCGCTAACTTTCAGCAATTGATGTACCAACTGGGACATGTGGCCGGAGCTGTAGGCCGGCATATCGCCGGTTCGTCTGTTGAAACGGAGTCTTAGTCTATAATACGAAGCTGATTGGAGAAATCAGTAGTGCAGGTTGAAAAAGAGTTAGCCAGAGTAAAACCGCAACAGGAGATGTTACTTAGCGTTGGTGTTTTCGATGGGGTTCATCTTGGGCATCAACGGCTGCTGGCTCATTTGCGGGATGAAGCTCGGAGTAAGAACTGGTTAAGCGGTGTGGTCACCTTTAAATCTCATCCGAAGGTCGTGCTCTCAGGGGAAAACAAATTGCTCTGGTTAAATGATTTGGAGACGAGAATTAGCTTACTCCGGAATTTAGGTATAGATATCGTTGTGGCTTTGTCCTTTAGTTCTGAACTGGCGCGGCTAACCGCTCGTAGATTTGTTCAACTGCTTAAAGAGCACCTTAAAATGCGCGGCTTGATAATAGGTCCTGATTTTGCACTTGGTAGAAACAGGGAAGGGGATGCTGAAAAGCTCCGAATTTTAGGTGAGGAAATGGGTTTTAGCGTCGAAGTCATACCGCCGGTAGTAATCGATGGTTTTGTGGTAAGCAGCAGTACTATCCGTCAGGCTTTGACTGAAGGAGATATGAAGAAGGTGGAGAAACTAATCGGGAGGCTCTTCAGCCTCAGTGGTCAGGTGGTAAGCGGCGATAGGCGAGGTAGAGCTCTCGGATTTCCTACAGCTAACCTGGATTTAAGAGCGGAACAGGCATTGCCCAGCGATGGAGTTTATGCTACTATCACACACATTGACCACGACTTTCTGCCTTCGGTAACTAATATTGGTGTTCGTCCTACCTTTGGGGGTAATAAACGGTTAGTAGAAACCTACATATTGGACTTCGAAGGAGAATTGTTGGGGCAGAAGCTCACAATTGACCTCGTAGACAAACTAAGAGGCGAAGAGCGTTTTGATAATGTGGAGCAACTTAAAGCTCAAATGATAAGAGATGTGGCGCAGGCAAGACAAATTTTAGACGAACGGATGAAACAGGCGAGGGTTTGATTCAAAATATGACCGGCCGTGACCTGAAATGGCTGCTAAGGCGAGGTGTAGCCGAGGTTATAGTTGAATCTGAGCTGCTGAAGTTGCTGGAATCAGGCAAACCGCTCAGGTTGAAACAGGGTTTCGACCCCAGTTGCCCGGATATACATCTGGGACATGTGGTGGGCTTAAGAAAGTTGAGTCAGTTTCAGCAGTTAGGTCATCGTGTTGTGCTTATAGTCGGTGACTGGACGGCTCAGATTGGAGACCCCAGTGGTGTATCAGCCACCCGTACTATGCTGTCCGCCGAAGAGGTGCAGGCTAATGCTCAGACTTATATGAACCAATTCTTCAAGGTAGTTGATAAGGATAAGACCGAAGTGAGATGGCAAAGCGAATGGTTTGGCAAGTTTGGCCTCGAGGACGTGATAAAGCTCACCAGCAAATTCACCGTGGCTCAGTTCCTGGCCAGAGAGGACTTTGCCAATCGGTACAGCACAGGACGTCCTATAGCTATCACTGAGCTGTTGTATCCCTTACTTCAAGCATACGATTCCGTAGCTATTAAAGCCGACGTCGAATTCGGCGGCACTGACCAGAAATTCAACTGTCTTGTAGGTAGGGAA
>Ga0315295_10002045_pt1 | contig 17155 bp, 13 predicted proteins | sample YL17G14_0_MG_FD_204453 | JGI IMG/M metagenome (GOLD analysis project Ga0315295, IMG submission 204453) | Sediment microbial communities from Yellowstone Lake, YNP, Wyoming, USA - YL17G14_0 | ecosystem: Environmental > Aquatic > Freshwater > Lake > Sediment | place: USA: Wyoming | collected... | reverse complement strand
GAACCGGATGGCTTGAAATCTGCAATCCGAAATCCGCAATCCTGGAGGGTGATGATGAAGCGCTGTTTGATTGCCTGTGTCATGCTGCTGGTCGGCGCCGCGAGCATGGCGGCCGACGAGGGCATGTGGACCTACAACAACTTCCCCACCGAGAAGGTGCAGAAGGCCTACGGGTTTACGCCGTCCGACGCCTGGCTGGAGCACCTGCGGCTCAGCTCGGTGCGCTTTGGCGGGGCCTCGGGCAGTTTCGTCAGCCCCAATGGGCTGGTGATGACGAACCACCACGTCGGCGAGCGCTGCATCCAGGACCTGGGCACCGCCGAGCGCAACCTCAATGAGACGGGCTACTACGCGCCGGCGCAGGACAAAGAACTGCGCTGCCCGCAGATGGAGCTCAACGTCCTCACGGGGATCGCCGACGTGACCGCCGAAGTGAACACCGGGGTGAAGCCGGACATGGACGCGGCGGCGCGCAACGCCGCCCAACGTGCCGCCACCGCGCGCCTCGAGAAGGAATGCCGGGACAAGACCGGGCTGCGCTGCGACGTGGTCGTGTTGTACGAAGGGGGCGCCTTCAACCTCTATCGCTACAAGAAGTACACCGACGTGCGCCTGGTGTTTGCCCCCGAGGCTTCCATCGCCTAAATTTCGCCAGAGGGTTGTTGGTTGTTGTATCGTCCACATGAACGCAAACGTAGGCGGCAGGTTGCGCTCATCTATGACGCCCGGCGCGCATACGACCTAAAGGTGATGACCGGCGTGGCTGCCTATCTGCAGCAAACCGGCAAATGGAACGTCTACGTCGAGGAAGATGCGCTGAAAGACCAGCGGCTCCCCGACCTTCACTCGTGGGAAGGGAACGGCATCATCGCCGACTTCGACGACCCAAGCGTCGCCGCCACCGTAATGAAATCAAGATTGCCCACAGTGGCCTTTGGCAGCGGCTACGGCTGGTACAAGCCCAAATCCACGATCCCATACTTTTTCACTAACAACCAGGCGATCGCGCGTCTGGCCGCCGGCCACTTCTTCGAGCGCGGCTTCCGGCACGTCGCCTACTGCGGCTATCCCCGAACCGCAATTAACGGCTGGTCGGAGGAGCGCGAAGAAGCGTTTGCAAAGGAAGTGAAAAAACGGGGGTTCGACTGCCACATCTACCGCGGCCGCGGCAAGACTAGCCGCGATTGGGCCGCCAACCAGCACCTGCTCGGTGTGTGGTTGAAGTCGCTTCCCAAACCGGTAGGACTAATGGCGGCGAATGACAATCGTGCCCGCCAGGTGCTGGAGGCCTGCCGCGCTATCCATATGCGGGTTCCTGAGGAAGTAGCCGTGATCGGCGTCGACAACGACGAACTGCTCTGTCAACTCAGCAGTCCTCTACTCAGTAGCATCGAGCAGGGCGCCAAACGGATCGGTTATGAGGCGGCCGCTTTGCTGGACTGGATGATGCGCGGTAAGAAACCGCGCAAGAGGCATTTCGTGATCGACCCGGGCGGAATTGTGATGCGGCGTTCTACGGACATTCTCGCCATTGAGGATGCTAGAGTGGCGCAGGCAATGGCTTTCATCCGGGAGCATGCCTGCGACAGTATCAAGGTGCCAGATGTGGTGGACGCGGTAGCGATCTCGCGGTCGGGGCTCGAGACCCGCTTCAAAGCCGCGCTGGGCCGGTCTCTCAGCAAGGTAATCCGCGAGGTGCAGTTGGAAACGGCTAAAGGGTTCGTCTCTGATACGAATCTCGCCTTGAAGGAGGTTGCCGCCAAAACAGGATTCAAATCCGTACAACATATGACGACGCTGTTCCACAGAGTGTTCGGACGCCCGCCAGCGGAATACCGGCGCACCGCCGGCGCCGGTCCCGTGCTCGGACAACTCTAACGACCATTCTGCGGGCTCCTGGTTCAAACTGTGCACCGATGCGCCCTTGTGAAAATCTATAAAACAATAATCGAATCCTGTAAAAGAGAGCACTTGACTTGCTTTTTCGTTGGGCTATAAGCTCAGCGAGCATGTTTAGTATTGGTTATCCGCCTCATGAGGTAATTGGAGGTTCGCGATGCCTAGCATGATAGTGTCCCGCCTTTGCAGAGCATCGATTGTCTGGCAAATCGCGACAATTCTGCTCGCCCCTGCGCTCTTATTTCCTGCCCTGCTTGTCGGGCAGGCGACTGGGCGTATCACCGGTACCGTGGTTGATGCTGGTGACGCACTCGTCGCTGGGGCGAGCGTGCAGTGTCGCAACACCGAGAGCGGGCTGCTTTCCGCGACGGTGACCAACCAGGAAGGCATCTTCCGCTTCCCGGACCTTCCCATCGGCACATACGAGATCACCGTCACGCAGCCGGGCTTTCAGACGCTGGTGCGGGGCAGCATCGATCTCCTCACCGCGCACACAGTCGATCTGAGGTTGCAGCTTCAGGTGGGAGCCGTGACGCAGTCGGTCAACGTAACCACTGAAATCGCTCCGCTGCAAAGCGCTTCGTCGGAAGTGCAGACCACTATCGACAGCCGTTCCATGCGTGAACTCCCGCTGAACGGCCGAAATCCACTGGAGTTGGTAGTGCTGACGCCAGGCGCGGATTTCACGGACACGGACACCGTCGTCGGCCAGCAGGACAACACTGGCATAACGGTCAACGGTCTGCGCGCCACGTACAACAACTACCAATTGGATGGGGCGGGCTTCAATAACCCGCACTTCGGATCGGCGCCCACGCTTCCCAATCCGGATACCTTGCAGGAGTTCACGGTCCAGTCGTCGAATTTCAGCGCCCGTGAGTCGCGGGCAGGCGCGGTGGTGCAACTGTCGACCCGCTCCGGCAGCAACCAGTACCACGGCTCGGTCTTCGAGTTCCTGCGCAACGACAAGCTGAATGCCCGTAACTTCTTCTCGTTGCGGCGGTCAACGTTCAAGCGCAACCAGTTTGGCGCGACTATGGGGGGGCCCGTCATCAAAGACAAGCTGCTTTTCTTCGGCTCCTACCAGGGCACGATTACACGCGGGGGCCCGAACCCCAAGCAACTGACCGTGCCAGATCAAGCCTTGCGCACCGGCGATTTCTCCGCGCTCTCCGGCAGAATCATTGTGGACCCGCTCACGGCAACCCGGTTCCCAGGCGACCGTATCCCATCGAACCGCTTCGATCCGATCTCGCTTAAACTGCTCGATCTGACCCCGCTGCCGAACCGCGAGGGTTATAGCGCGGTGGTGGAAAGAGACGACGGCCAGGATGACCATCAGATCATGGGCAAACTCGACTATGAGGTAGCTTCGCGCAACCATCTTAGCGGCCGCTACTTCTTCGATCGAAATCATATCAGGCGGGATTTTGGCAGTGTCCCTGGCATCTATTGCGAGAACCACTACCGCAACGAAATTCTTACCATTCGCGACACGCATACGTTCGGCCCCTCGCTGACGGCGATCGCGTCTCTTAGCTACTCGCGCACACACCGGCTCGAAGTCCCGGTAACGCCGATATTCATGCAGGACTTGACCGACAAAGTTCCGCTCGGCACGACCCGCGCGAAGCCAGAGATACGCCTGACTGTAAGTGGTTACTTTTCGGTTAGCACCGGCGGACCTTTGACCTTCGATCCCCGGATGTGGGAGGGGCGCGGGCAGTTTGCGTGGTCGCACGGCGGCCACCTCGTGCAGTTCGGCGTTGACATGCACCGCAGTCTCGAGATCGCGGCCGACGACACCCAAAGATCCGGCTTCTGGACGTTCGGCGCTATCCGCACCCGCTCGGACAGCATTAGAGGTTCCGTTGGCGACGCCTTTGCCTCTTTCCTGCTGGGGCTCCCGTCCAGCTTTGTGCAGGGCGGCTCATATCCCGTGGAGATTGTTGAAACCAAGTATCAACCGTGGATCCAGGACGACTGGAAAGTGCGTCGAAATCTTACGTTGAACCTTGGCCTGCGCTGGGAACCATGGTTGGCGGCGCGCGACAGAGTGGCGCAGATGACCGGGTTCGTCCGGGGATTGCAATCTGTTGTAGCACCGGACGCACCTACTGGACTCGTGTTCTCGGGCGACCCTAACATCCCGGATGAGATCTTCTCGCGCGACTGGAACAACCTGGCCCCCAGGGTCGGATTCGCCTGGGATATCAAGGGCCGCACGGTCATTCGCGGCGGCTACGGAATTTATTTCCAGTCCCCGGTCTTAAACGTCCAGCGGCTGACCCAAGCCACTTTTCGCAAACTCTCCGTAACCATCAACACTCCTCCTACGACCGCCGATCCGTATGCCGCAGTCGGAGGCTCTCCTTTCCCATTCGTACCGCCATCTCGGGACGCGGTGAAGACATATAAATTCACAAAACCGCTAACGGCCGAGGCGCTCGATCCGTCGGCGCGCACCAGTTACACGCAAACCTGGAATCTGACCGTGGAACGGCAGCTACCGGGCCGCATCTCGGGCTCCCTTAGTTATGTCGCGAACCATTCTGTGAAGATCTTGAGCGGGCTGCAAGGCAACCCGGCCATCTATCGCCCCGGCGCCACAGCATCTGACGTAGACGCCCGCCGCATCTTTCCCGGAATGGCTGCCCTTGACTTATACTCGGCGTGGGGATCAGGTTACCACCACTCAATGCAGCTCAATGCGGTGCGGCGCACGCGCCGGGGCGCCAGCATCATGGCAAACTGGGTATTCTCGAAGACGATCGACTATGGGAGCGCGTGGAATTTTGCCGGGGGTGCTCCGAGGGACCCCTTTGACCTGCGATCGGGAAAGGGCCCGGCCAACTATGATGCGGCTCATCGGGTTAATGTTGTTTTGCTTTATGATCTGCCCAACATCGCCCACAGCCGTCTGGCGGGTGGTTTCTTGAACGGCTGGCAGTTGAACACCATCTTCACAGCAGCAACCGGCTTGCCTTTCACCGTCACCGCCGGCTCAGACAGGTCGTTGATTGGCGCCAACAAAGACAATGCCGACGTTGTTGGGGACCCGGCGCGGCCGACGGGCGTAGATGAAGTGGTGAAGTGGTTCAACACCACCGCCTTTGCTGTCCCCCCCCTCGGTACTTTCGGCACCAGCGGGCGCAACAATATGCGCGGGCCAGGGAGGCAGGTAGTCAATCTGTCCCTTTTCAAGAACCTGACAGTCATCGAGAGGGTGCGTCTTCAATTACGGGCGGAAGGCTTCAATGTCTTCAACCGGGCGAACTTCGCCAACCCGAGCAGCGCGGTCAACAGTGTCAACTGCGGCAGAATTCTGACCGCCCGCGATCCGCGAGTCATCCAGTTCGGGGCGAAACTGTTGTTTTGAGTACGGATTCAAGGTGTTCAACACGGTGCTGGAAACGGTCGAGAAGGCTTATGTGGACCCAACAGCGGCAGGTGGCGGAAGAACGGCGCTGTGACTTGCGACCGGTTCCGCGAGTGAAGGAATAGAGAAACGAAGCGCCCCGTTGTGGAGGAGCGCAGGCATCATCCGCAACAGGAGGTAGACCATGGCTGTTGAAATAGGAATCAATATGGAGTTCGTCAGACGCTCCGAAAAGCCCTTTGCCGTCGGTGTCGAGTGGGCTGCGAAGATGGGCTATAGGTATGTCGAACCCATGCTTCACAATGGGCGGGAGCTCATGAGCGAGGCCGGCTACTACCATTCGGTCTCGATGGAGGAAGATCCCCACTTCATTAAAGACGTCCTTGATCAATACGGCGTCAAGCCGTCCGCTGTGAGCGCACATTGCCCCCTAATGCGTCCGGAGATTTCGGTCATGTACCTACAGCGGGCAATTCAATTCGCGGCAGTGCTGGGCGCGCCAGTCGTCAATACGGACGAAAGCTATCGACCCGAGTGGTTGAGTCTTGAGGAAGCGTGGCCGATCATGACGTACACGCTGAAAGCGGTGCTGCGGGTCGCCGACCGATACGGCATTCATCTTGGAATTGAGCCACACAATGCCATTTCACGCACCACGGATGGATTGTTGCGGATCGCCACTCTCGTGGATTCTCCCTGGTTGCGGGTGAACTACGACACTGGGAACGCCTATCTGGCGGGCGAGGACGTGTACGCCGCGCTGGATCGCATCGGTGACCGAGTGATTCATTTGCACGCCAAGGATATCTCCGTTCAGCACTCGGAGCTCGAGCGGGGCAAAGTCGCCGGAACGCCGGTCGGGTGCGCTTGTGGCGACGGTGTGATTGATTGGGAACGAATTGTCCGCTGCATCACGAGGCACGGTTTCGACGGCGTACTATCTGTCGAATGCGGGACACCTTTGGAAGCAGAGCGCAGCTTGGCGCATCTGCGGCAAACCGTTGGTAGTGCGGCAGCGTCGAGTGCGGGGAAGCCCTAGACAACAGCGAAAGAACAACAGCCCCCCCGGGAGGTCACCTCACCGGGGAAAGGGGAGGTATGTCGCATTTTAGAATCTCATCGGGGTTCGAGGATTGGATGGCCGACGTCCTGTTGTCAGGCGGAGGCCAAAGCAAGGGAATGTTGAAGAATCAGGGTTTGGGTCTGGGTCGCCGCCGCTTTATCACAGCAACCGCGGCGGCGCTGGCGGCCAACGCGCTCGGCGCCGGCAAGCGGTCTCCCAACGTTGTCCTGATTCTGGCCGATAATCTTGGCTACGAGGATCTGGGCTGCTACGGGTCGATCATCCGCACGCCTAACCTGGATCGCATTGCCGCCGAAGGTGTGCGTTTCACACACGCCTACTGTGCCAACCCCATCTCTTCGCCGGCCAGGGCGGGCCTGCTCACGGGCCGGTATCCGCCGAGAGCGGGCGTCCCCCAGCTTGTGCATGCCACTAGCACCTATGGGCTGCCGGCCTCGGAGGTGACGATTGCACAAATGTTGAAGGACGCTGGTTACAGGACGTGCTGCGTGGGGAAGTGGCACTTGGGACACACCCCGGAGTACCTTCCAACACGACGGGGGTTCGACCAGTTCCTTGGAATTCCTTACAGCCGTGACATGTCTCCGCTCCCGCTCATTCGTGATACCCAGATCGTCGACGCGTCTTCAAAGCTGGAAGAACAGACCCAGGTCTTCACTGAAGCTGCTCTGGAGTTCATTCGAAAATCGAAGGATTTGCCTTTCTTCCTCTACTTTGCGCATTCATCGCCGCACCCCCCGCAAGCAGCGTCCGCACGGTTTAAGGGCAAGTCGCCGGCCGGCCTCTACGGCGACGATGTTGAGGAGATGGACTGGAGCGTCGGGCAGGTTATAGATGCGTTGAAACGTACGGGGGTTGACCGCGAGACGCTTGTTCTGTTCGTCTCCGACAATGGACCTTATAACTTGGGCAACCCCGGAAGGCTGCGGGAACGGCTGGGATCAACGTACGAGGGCGGTATGAGGGTTCCATTCATTGCTCGCTTTCCGGGCAGGATCCCGAAAGGACGAACCAGCGACGCGGTGGTCACGGCCTTGGATGTCCTTCCCACCGTGGCGCGGTTGTGCGACGCCAAGCTTCCCGCCAAGCAGTTGGACGGAATTGATATCTGGCCGATTATGGCAGCCCACCAACGTCATCTCGAGCGCGAAGCGCTGCTCTATTTCGACTACGTGAACATCCAGTGCGCGAGGCTGGGGCGGTACAAGCTCCACATTTCCCGGTATAACACGCCGGGACATCACCCGCAGCCCAATCGGTATAATTTGCCGCTGCATCCTCCGGAGCTATACGACGTCCTCAACGACCCCGGTGAAGGCTACGACATTGCCTCGATCCATCCTGACATCGTCGCCGAAATTCAGGCACGCATTCAGAAGCTGCTGGTAACCATGCCGGAGGACGTCCAGAAAGCGTTTGTCGAGACGCAGAATCGCCAGGTCCTGGAAAAATTCCGGATTGGCTTGAGGCCAGTTTTGCGAGGCAAGCCATAGAGTGGGCGTGTGAGCGCTGGTGAAGGCAGGCGCTGGACGTGCTGCAAATGGAGGAAAGTTCGTTGAGGCAAACCCGACGTGATTTCGGCCGGCTGATGCTGGCCGCATGGAGCGGCTCCCGGCTGGGAGCCGATTGGCGCCCGCCTGGTGTCACCATCGGCAGCGCTAGTTACAGCTTCCGGACCCTCCCGCTCGACGGGGCGATCGATGCAATGAGGAGCCTTGGGCTGCAGCACTGCGTGCTGTGGCAAGGGCATGTCGAGCCGAGACCGGCGTCGCGTGACTCCTTGAGGGCGTGGAGAACCTCGGTTTCGATGCGGGAGATCGAGCGGGTCCGGGAGAAGTTCGAGCGTGCGGGCATTCGCCTCATTGGGTTCTATTATAGTCTTCGGAACGATTTCAGCGACGCCGAGATTCAGCGCGGCTTCGAGATGGCGCACGCGCTGCATGTGAAATATCTGATGGCCTCGCCGGTCGTCTCCAGCGCCAAGCTCCTCGACTCCCAGGCTCGCCGACACGGAATCTACATTGGCTTGCACAACCACGCCAATATCGCAGCCGACGAGTTCGCCAGGCCTTCAGATTTTGAAAAGGCTCTCGAGGGGGCCACGAACCTCCGCATCAACCTGGACATCGGCCATTTGGTGGCTGCCGGATTCGACCCAGTGGAATTCCTTCAGCGGCATCATGCACGGATTGTGAGCCTCGATGTCAAGGACCGCAAACGGAATGGCGACCAGGTCCCTTTCGGAGAAGGCGACACTCCGATCGCCGAGGTGCTGCGTTTACTGCTAAGGAACAGATACAAGATTCCCGCGATGATCGAATACGAGTACAAGGGCAGCGATCCGGTGGTGGAGGTCAGGAAGTGCATGGAATACTGCCTCGCTGCGCTGAAAAACGCCAAGCGAGAACAAACAAAAGGAGGACTAATATGAGCACCGGTTCCAACCGGCGGAGTTTTGTGAAAGCTGCTGCGCTGATGGCCGCGACTGCGGCTTCTCGAGATCGCGTTCTGGGCGCCAATGAGCGGCTGCGGCTCGGAATTATCGGCACCGGCGGCCGAGGGACGTACCTGATGCACAGGGTGCCAGAGACGGCCGGCACTCAGTGGGTGGCGGTCTGTGACATTTACGATGTGCGACGGGGAAACGCTGCCAAGCTTGCAGGACCACAGGCTGTGCAAACCGATGACTACCGCCAGATCCTTGACCGCAAGGATATCGATGCGGTAATCATCGCAACGCCCGACCATTGGCACGCTCGCATGGCTATAGACGCCTGTCAAGCCGGCAAAGATATATACATCGAAAAACCCATGACCACCCACCCGGAAGACGGGTTGAAGGTTGTGAAGGCAGCCCGCGAACACAAGCGCATTGTGCAGGTCGGTGTTCAGCAACGCAGCGGTCCACATTATATCGCAGCCAAGCGCGAGGTGATGGACAAAGGCCTCTTGGGGAAAGTCGGGCTGGTGCGCACTTGGTATAACTCAAACCGCGGCTTCTTGGCTCCCATTCCGCCGGGCATGGACAAGAAGCCGGAAGGTTTGGACTGGAAGCGGTACCTGGGTCCCCTTTCACCTATCCCCTGGGATCCGAAGCGCTACTTCAATCGCTTCGCTTACTGGGACATCTCGACTGGTGGGCAAATCGGGGGCCTCTATGTCCATTTGATCGATACCGTTCACTGGTATCTTGGCATCGACAAGCCAGCCGCTACGCTGGCGGGAGGCGGCATTTATTACTACAACGACGGTCGAGATACGCCCGATGTAGTAAACATAATTGCGGAGTACTCTGCAGCCATCAGCACTACGTTTGAAGCTGAAATTCTCACGGCGGGAATCGACCAGATGGCTGTTCCCACTGCGGGTATGGAGTTCCGTGGAACGGGCGGGATTCTAACCGTATACCGCGGGCCGTGGCGGGACGGCTATGTTTTTGTTCCCAATGCCGCCAATTCCAAGTCGTCGCCATTGCGCGCGCCGTACGTCCAGACAGACGCACAGCCGCATCTCCTCAACTGGCTTGACTGCGTGCGAACCCGGCAGCGTCCCGCTGCCGACGAAGTCAGCGGTCACTATTCCGCGGTCGCATGCCATATGGCGCTGGTCTCTTACAAGGAAAAGGTCCGAGTCCGGTGGAACCAAGCGTGGGAGGTAAGCTAGTAATAGATCCATGCAGATCTGTTGTCATAGAACGGCAGCCGGGCTAACTGAAGGTGGCTGGAGTATGGCTGCGTCTGGGAGTCGACGCACCGATCAAGGTGGTAGCCCCGGTGAAGGGTATCAGCACACCTGCCGCCACCGTTTGCGCGAACACGGAAGCGTACCACCGCGATTGCGCGTTTGCCATTAGCGTCTGGCCGCACGACCTGATTTACCAGGGCGCTCCAAGCTCTACGGGGGTGCCGATCGGGTTTCGTGGGTATGTACATCGACGGATTGCTGGGTGGGCGATACGAGCACGACCTCGTTTCGGGCCGCTAGTTGCTCCGGGCGGTTAGAACACGACGCAACGGGGGAGAATATGCAGGTGGGACGTCGCTCTATGCTCTATTTTCTTGGTGGCCTGCCGTTCGGGACTGCACAGATCTTATCTGCCGAACCGGGCGCCGGGCAGCCCAGGCCATTGAGACTGTACTGGGGCGACCTGCACTGCCACTGCAACATCAGCTATGGGGAAGGCTCCCTGGAAGACGCGTTGACCGTCGCAAGGGAGCACCTGGATTTCTGCGCGATCGTGGGGCATGCGGGCTGGCCGGACATGCCGCAGAACCGCGACCAATACGCCCGCATCATCGATTTTCACACTGCCGGCTTCGAAAAGCTGCGCCGTCTCTGGCCCGAGGTTCGCCGTACCGTGGCCCAGCGCCACCAGCCGGGCAAGTTCGTTCCCTTCCTGGCCTATGAATGGCACAGCATGAAGTACGGCGACCACAATGTGTATTGTCCCCACTGGGATGCCGAGTTGATCTTGCCCCCAACGCTCGAGGAGCTGCGCGCCGCGTTGCGCGGGAAGAACGCACTGCTTATTCCGCATCACATCGGCTACCAGACCGGCTACCGGGGAGTGAACTGGGATTACTTCACTCCCGAAATGACCCCCTTCGCCGAAATGATGTCCCGTCACGGTTGCTCGGAGACGGACACCGCACCCTATCCCATGCTCCACAGCATGGGCCCGCGAAGCGTGGAAGGGACCGCCCAGGCAGGACTCATGCGCGGACTGCGATTCGGGTTTATCGGGTCGTCCGACAATCATTCCGGATTTCCTGGTTGCTATGGTGACGGGCGGCTAGGCGTCTACGCCGACTCCTTAGCTCCCTTGGATCTTTGGGCGGCCTTTAAGAAACGGCAGACTTACGCGGTTACGGGCGATCGAATCGCCCTTGATTTCCGCATCAACGGGTCAATGATGGGGCAGCAGTTGGAGGCGACGCGGAAGCGGGCCATTGCGATCGCCGCCCGCGGCGAGGCGTTCATCGAATCGGTGGAGCTGCTGCGCGGCGGCGAGGTGATCTACCGCGGCTATGCCGATCGGCCCGCGGCGGCGCCGTTGCGCGATCCCATTACGGCGAAGATTCGGGTCGAATGGGGATGGGGGCAACCGGCCAACAAGGTCGATTGGCAGGGCCGTGTATCGCTCACCCAGGGCAAGCTGGTGAATGTGACACCGTATTTTCGCGGACAGCTACTTACCGCACCCCGGCAAGGCGCCGAGCTGGAACAGAAGCCGTTCACGCCGATCAGCCGGATCGTCTCGCGGAATGCCGAGGAGTGCCGCTGGGAGTCGACCACGTTCGGCAACCCCAACAACGTTACACCGGCCACCTGCTCGCTCGTGCTTGAGGTCAAGATGCCGGCAAAAGCCTCGCTGGCTCTCGAAGTGAAGGGGCAGAAATTTTCCCATACCCTTCAGGAGCTGCTGGACGGCACCCGCGCCCACTTTATGCGCGGCTTTGTAAGCGAGGCCGTTCAGATTCATCGGGCGGTTCCGGAGGCCTGCTACAGCGGCCATTGGGAATATACCGACGACTTCGCTGAACCCGCCTACTACTATGTGCGGGTCAAGCAGCGCAATGGCCAGATGGCCTGGAGCAGCCCGATCTGGCTGGCGAAGACATGAACGCAAGGGGAGTGGCTATGAATGCTGAGGGAACGGCCCGTGCGACGGCTCGGGTGCCCGCGTTGCGCTGGTGGTTGCTGGCGTTGGTTTCGCTCGCCTTCGTCATCAATTTTCTGGACCGCCAGGTTCTCTCGGTTCTTGCGCCGACAATTCGGCGTGAGCTGCACCTGACGAACACTGACTACGGGATCATCGTATTTTGCTTCCTTCTGGGTATGGCCGCTTTCCAGGTCCCCAATGGGCTGCTCATGGACCGGGCTGGACCGCGCCGGGGGTTCAGCCTGATCGTGCTGATCTGGTCCGTGGCTAGTTCCCTGCACGCCGCAGCACATTCAGTTCTGCACTTCGGGTTACTGCGGTTCAGCCTGGGGGCGGCAGAATGTGGCAACTACACCGGTGGATTGAAGCTGGTTTCCCAGCGATTCCCGACGCGGGAGCGGGCGCTGGCCGGCGGCATTTTCAATAGTTGCACCTTCGTAGGCTCCATCGTTGCCCCGATCCTGGTCGCCTGGCTGGCACTCCACTTCTCCTGGCGGGTCGCTTTCCTCGTGGCCAGTTCGAGCGGTTTCCTCTGGCTCATCCCTTGGCGGCTCATCTACCCGAGACACCTCGACAAGGCAGGCCCGGCGGACGAAGGGACGCCCGGGAACTGTATTTCGGTTTCTCAGTTGCTACGCTACAGGCAGACGTGGGGTCTGATTTTTCTTCGTTCGCTCACTGGGCCGCTGTCCCACTTCTACTGGTTCTGGCTGCCCGAATACCTCAGCAGCGCACGCGGGCTGTCGCTGGCCGAACTGGGGCGTATCGTTTGGATACCTTATCTTTTCGCCGGGCTAGGAAACGTCTTCGGCGGAGCCCTGTCGGGCTGGCTGCAGAAGCGCGGACGGAGCTTGGACTTCAGCCGCCGGATGCCGCTCGTTCTCGGCGCGCTCATGGTTACGCCAGCCAACTGCACTGTTTATTTCGCGCCGAGCGTCTGGACGGCGGTCGCTCTTCTTTCCATTGCCAATTTCGGCGCGAATATGATTGAGCCGAACTTCATTGGCTTTTTTGGCGATTTTTTCCCGCACCAGGTCGTAGGCCGCGTCACCTCACTAACCGGAGTGGGAGACAACTTAATGAGCATGACGTTGATGCTGACAACGGGAATCGTATTGGACCGATTCTCCTATCTGCCGGTGTTCCTGGTAGCCGGCGCAATCCCGCTGCTCATCATCGTGAATGTGTATCTCGTACTGGGTAAAGTGCACAAGATCGAGTTCAGGAAAGCTGCTGATGTGAGCACTTAAAAGAGGCCGTGCTGGCATCAAGATCCGACGGATAGTCAGCAGAAACAGGAGGTTATCACGATGTCTGATTCTAATCCTTCCCGAAGAGGATTTCTCGGTACGATGGCCGCTCTTCCGCTTGCAGGCGCGGCCAATATCGAAGCATCGGCACCCCCAATCGGCGTCTCAGGAGCTATGTACCGGCTGGGTGCGATCGGCAACGGCAAGCGCGGGCGAGAGGAACTGCGCGCCATCAAAGACGGCGGGTTCCCTTGCCAGGTGGTGGCGCTTTGCGATGTGGTAGGAGAACACGCCGAGCAGGCAAAGGAGATTTGCGGTGGCAATCCGGTGATTTACGATGACTACCGGAAGCTGCTGGCCCACCAAGGCCTGGACATCGTCCTTATTTCCACCCCGCCCTTTCTCCACAAGGAGATGGTTTGCGCCGCACTGGCCGGCAATGTCCATGTAGTCTGCGAAAAACCCATGGGCCTCACTGTGGAGGAATGCGACGCAATGATCGCCGCCTGGCGCGGGGGAAACTCGGTTTTCATGCTGGCCATGCAAAACCGGTTTCATAAATGTCACGTCAAAGTCCACGAATTGATTGCCGCCGGCGCCATCGGCGAGGTCAAGCACATCGCCGGTACGGAGTTCCGTGGGGACTGGAGCCCGAACGAGGCCGGGCCGATCAACTCCACCAAGTACAACTGGCGGTACTACGACGCACTTTCCGGCGGGATTATGCTGGAAAAAACCGTGCACGACTTTGACCTGTTCGATCTCTGGACCGCCAGTTATCCCGTCCGAATCTGCGGGGTGGCCGGGCCGCCATTCTTCCCTGGGCGGGAGAGCCCGGACCACGCCAGTGTGGTCGCCGAGTACGCCAGCGGTTGCACCGTTTCCATGGACGTCAACGTGGGGTGTCGCAGAGGCAAAGGCTTCCACCAATTTGTGATAGCCGGGACCAAGGGCCAGATGGTCTTCGAGCGGAAAGGCAAGCGGATTGCCCTGACCGTCTGGGAACCCCAATTCAAAGAGCAGGCCATCGACATTGCCCTCGACCCACGCGATATCCGTCACGGCGGGACCGTGGAAATGTGGGACGATTTTTTTGCTTGCCTCAAAGACCGCAAGCTTCCCTCGGCCAATCCCATGGTTGCGAGACTGGCGGTGAAGGGCGGGCAGGCGGCCCAGATGGCCATCACTACCCGGAGGATTGTCGAAACTCGCGACCTGGGACTTTAAAAATTGCGGATTGCGGATTTCAAGACCGCCGCGGCGGGGTCTGAAATCCGCAATTCGCAATACTCAATACTCAATACTCAGGCCGGGTGGGTGGGCTCGTGCGGCGAGGTGGCGTCCACGTCGTTCACCAGCGCGCCTGGCGGCGCTTTCACTGGGCCATGCAATAGCGGGTCGTTGGTCGAGCGCATCCACCGCTCCATGCGGCCGGGCATCTCTTCCAATACATCCTTAGCTGTGGTAAAAGTCGCCGAATCGATTGCAGATGGCCAGCTCGATAAAACATAAATGTGCTAAAATGTTTTATCGGATTCCGGAGGGCAATCGCATGGCCATGGGCACACGCCAGCAGCGGGAGCGCCAGCAAGGATTGTGGATCCCCGCCGCCGATATTCGCCGCGGCGGCGGGCATCCCTTCTACCAACGGCTGAACGCTTTGCTGGACGAAGAAGGCTTCGATCCATTCGTGGAAGAGAAGTGCAGCTGCTACTACGCCCCGGCGATGGGTCGCCCCAGCCCGTGCCCGGGCATCTACTTCCGTCTGCTGATGGTCGGTTACTTCGAAGGAATTGATTCGGAACGAGGCATCGCCTGGCGGGTGGCGGACTCTCTGGCGGTGCACAGCTTTTTGCGGATCGGGCTGGACGAGGCGGTGCCGGATCATTCGACGATCTCGCGTACCCGCCGGCTGATCGATGCTGAGACGCATCGGGAAGTGTTTCAATGGGTGCTGGAGCGGGTGGGGAGCCACGGACTGCTGAAGGGCAAGACAGTAGGCGTGGACGCAACGACGCTGGAGGCAAGCGCCGCCATGCGTAGCATCGTGCGGCGGGATAGCGGCGAAAGCTACGACGAGTTCTTGATCGGGTTGGCCAAGGCTTCCGGCATCGAGACGCCGACGCGGGAAGACCTGGCGCGACTGGACCGCAAGCGGAAGAACAAGGGCTCCAACAAGGACTGGCAAAGTCCGACCGACCCCGACGCCAAGATTACGAAGATGAAGGACGGCACGACGCACCTGGCTCACAAGGCCGAACATGCCGTGGACCTGGAGACGGGGGCAGTGGTGGCGGTCACGCTGCAAGGTGCGGACCAGGGCGACACGACCACGCTGGGGCGGACGGTGGCCGAGGCGGGTGAACAAATCGCCACGGTGCTGGCCCACCCCGAGGCTGGCGAGCAGGTGAACCCGCAGGGCCTGGAAGAGGTCGTCGCTGACAAGGGCTATCACAGTAATGCCCCGCAGACAGAACTGCGGGAGTTCGAAGTTCGCAGCTACATCTCGGAACCGAAATGCAAGGGCCGGCGGAAGTGGATTGGGAAGTCCGTGGAACAAGCGGCCGTCTATGGGAACCGCCGCCGGATGGGGGGGGGACCCGCGGCAAGCGGCTTCTGCGGAGGCGCGGCGAGTTGGTGGAGCGGTCGTTCGCGCATCTTTACGAGACCGGGGGCATGAGGCGCACGCATCTCCGCGGCCACACCAATATTCTGAAGCGGCTCCTGATTCATACCGGAGCGTTCAATTTGGGGCTGATCCTGCGCCAGATGGTGGGCGTGGGTAAGCCGCGCCGGCTCCAGGACGCGGTCGGCGTGATTGTTTCGCTCCTTTTCACGGTAGCGGCGCTGGTCTTCGGCCGGTGCGTGGCACGGGACGGCCATTCCGGCCCTTCGCGACCCGCGCAGTTCCAGTTGCCCTGCTTCATGGCCGCTCAGGTCGCTGCGTGAAAACAGCTACTTCTGCCACGGGCTGTTAGGGGTGAGCGTGTAGTTCAAAGTGGGTAGGGTTTTGTGGGGAGTGATGCGAAGTTCGCGGATCAGTTGGGAATCGACGGCGGTGCCGGTTTCATATTGGGCGCGGTCGAGGTAAGCGGTGACAGCCAAGTCGGTTTGAGTCTTGGTCGTGCGAAGGAAATTGAGGATTTCTTGATGGCTGTCCAGGGGCTCCCCGGCCCAGTTCTTGGAGATTTCCGAGAACAGGCGATGCTCGACGGGATTCCACTTGGAGGTGCCGGTGGGATAGTGGGCGACGGTCACGGCGAGATCGAAGCGATTGCAGAGTTGGAACTGGAGGTTGGTTTTCCAAGCGCAGCAACGGCACCCATTGCTGCCGCCGTTGCCAGCCAGAATGAGCAGTTGGCGGGCGCGGACGTAACGGTCGGCACCTTCGCGGCGCCACCATTCGGCGATGGAGTGCGCGGCACTAAGGTGCTGGACCCGATCGCCAGCATGGTTGTTTCGGTGCTGCTGCTGACCAGCGGCTGGGAGTTGCTGCGGCACAGCGGTTCGCTGCTGATGCTGTCGGTGCCGCCGCACCTTTCCGTGGCGGAGGTCGAGCGGGCGCTGCTGGAGATCCCGTCCGTCTGCCGGGTGCACGATCTGCACATCTGGTCTGTAGGCCAGGACGCCGTGGTCCTCAGTTGCCACCTGGTGGTCGATGAGCCTGTCAACCGCGAGCAGTTGCTGGCCGCCGGCCAGCAGGTCCTTCGCGAGCGCTTCGCCATCGCTCATTCCGTTTTCCAGATCGAATCCAGCGCCGTATCCTGCCCGGCTGAGGTATCCTGTTTCGTTCCGCGAGCGGAATGAACCACCAAGTCACCAAGACACGAAGAATTCGTCATCGGAGGTTGGTCATGATTGCGCCGCGCATTCTTGTGTTC
>Ga0315295_10002043_pt1 | contig 17164 bp, 19 predicted proteins | sample YL17G14_0_MG_FD_204453 | JGI IMG/M metagenome (GOLD analysis project Ga0315295, IMG submission 204453) | Sediment microbial communities from Yellowstone Lake, YNP, Wyoming, USA - YL17G14_0 | ecosystem: Environmental > Aquatic > Freshwater > Lake > Sediment | place: USA: Wyoming | collected... | reverse complement strand
TCGCTTTGTGGCCATCCCCGAAACGAATCTATGCGTCCAGTCGGCAATCTATGCACCGGAGTATGCAGTGATGGGTAGACCGCCGACCCCTACCGCTCTCAAGGTCCTGACTGGCACGGCTGCCCACAACCCACAGCGCGTGAACCGTGACGAGCCCACGCCGGCCCTCGGCGCCACCCCACCGCCATGGTTGCCTAAGCGTGGGCACGCTCGAACGGCGTGGGATCGCCTGGAGCCGATCCTGTCGCGGATGCGGGTCCTCACCGAGGCCGATGCTGAGGCGCTCGGGCTCGGATGCCTCGCGCTGGCCGAATATCTCCAGAGCCGTCGCTCCGCGGCAGCCTGGCGCAAGGGCGACGCGGCGTGGAAACGGTACTGGACCGTCCTCGCAGGGTTCGGGATGAACCCCTCGGCGCGCGCCAAGGTAAGCACGGCCGCACCCGAGGCCGCCGACCCGTTCACGTCATGGGCGGAGGCCGCCCGATGACGCTATTTGCGCTTCGAGGGCTTCGGGACGGGCGTGAACGGACGTCGACTGCTGCTATTCCAGGGGCCGTCATCGAGTGTGGGATCAAGATCCATCGGGATTCGCATCTCCCTGATGCCTCCCTCTCCCCGCAGCATGCGGGAGAATTCCTCTCGACTCGTACTCGGCGTCCAGAGACCGATCCGATGGCCGTTGACGACCACGAGGGTGGGCTCGGACAACTTCGCGTAGACCTTCCTGAATTCGGAACTCGACAGCGTTTCCATGCACAGGATTGTACCAGCGTGTACAGGGTTGCGCAATGACCGTCTCGACCCTCGCCCCGCACGCCCGCCGCCAGATGCGCCCGCCGACCCCGCCCGATGCCGTCACGCAGTATGCGCTCGACGCCGTTGCCGGGCGGGTCGTCGTCGGCACGCTGGTCCGCAAGGCCGCCGAGCGCCACCTCGCCGACCTCGCCAACGGCGCGGCCCGCGGCCTGCACTTCGATGCCGCGGCGGCCGAGCGGGCGATCACCTTCTTCCTGCTCCTGCGTCACTACAAAGGCGAGTGGGGACCGCACGCGGGCCATCCGCAGGGCGATCCGATCCGCCTCGAACCCTGGCAGATGTTCATCGTCGGGTCGCTCTTCGGCTGGAAACGCGCCGACGGGATGCGCCGGTTCCGCTCGGTCTACGTCGAGGTCGCCAAGAAGAACGGCAAGACCCTCATCGCCGCCGGCGTCGCGGTCCTGCTCGCCTTCTTCGACGGCGAGGCCGGGGCCGAGGTCTACTCGGGCGCCACGAAGCGCGACCAGGCCAAGTTGAGCTGGACCGACGCGGTGACGATGGTCCGCAAGAACCCCAGCCTCAAGGCCCGGATCCAGATCAACGCCGGGTCGCTCTCCGACCTCGCCACCGCGAGCTTCTTCAAGCCGCTGGGGCAGGACAGCGACACCGACCAGGGCATCAACGTCCACGGCGCGATCATCGACGAGCTGCACGTCCACGTCGATCGAAGCCTGCTGGACAATCTCGAAACCGCAGCCTCCGCCCGGCGCCAGCCGGTCATCTTCAAGATCACCACGGCGGGCGTGAAGCGTGACAGCGTGTGGGCAGAGGAACGCGCCGATGCCGTCGCGGTCGTGGAAGGGAGAGCGACCGACGACTCGATGCTCGTCGGGATCTGGACCCTCGACGAGGGCGACGATCCGTTCGACGAGGCAATGTGGCCGAAGGCCAACCCCAACCTCGGCGTGAGCGTCAACGTCGACTTCATGCGCCAGCAGTCCGAAAAGGCGAAGCGATCGCCGGGCGCCCTAGCTGCCTTCCTCCGCTTCCGAGTCAACGTCCCGACCGCCGTCTCGACGCGGGCGATCGACATCGACGAGTGGGATCAGTGCGGCGACGAGCCGATCATCCCCGATGGTGCCCGCGTCTACGCCGGCCTCGACCTGGCATCGGTGAAGGATCTCACCGCGCTGATCCTGGTCCATCGCGACGCCGACGGATACCTCAACGCTGAGTGCCGCTTCTGGTGCCCGGAGGAGGGCATCGCACATCGCTCGCGCATTGACGGTGTGCCCTATTCCGATTGGGTGCGCGACGGCTTCCTGATCGCGACGCCAGGCAACGTCACGGACTACGCCTTCGTGCGCGAAGAGGCACAGGCGATCGGCGGGCGTCTCGACGTCGGCGAGATCGGATACGACCGCTGGAACGCCTCGCAGCTGGTGACCGACCTCCAGGCGGACGGCGCGACGCTCGTCGCCATCAGCCAGAACCACGCCGGCCTCTCCGCTGGCTGGCGCGAGCTGGAGAAGGCGATCCTGGAGCACAAGCTCCGCCACGGTGGGCACCCGATCCTGCGCTGGATGGCCGGCAACGTCGAGGTCGAGACCGACTCGGCGGGCAACCAGAAGCCGTCCAAGGCGCGGAGCACGGAGCGCATCGACGGCATCGTCGGGCTGACGATGGCGATCGGGCGCGTGATCGTCCACGGCGAAGAGGAAGAGGTCGAGCCGGCTGTTCTCTACGGGAGGGCGCGATGACGCCCGAGCGCTTCGCCTTCCTCGAGCGGGTCGTCTGGCTGGTCAGCTTCGTCGCGATGACCGTGGCACTGGCGGCCGTTGACTGGCGAATCGGCCTGTTTTCGGGCGGTGTGCTCTTGGCCGTCTCCAATCTTGACCTTCGGAGGCGTCCATGAGCCTCATCCGCTCGCTGCTCGCGCCGCCCCGGATGCGCGCCACCATTCCCGGCGGCTACTCAATCGATGAGTACATTGGGTGGCTCTCCGAGGCTGGCTTCCCGCTTCTTCCTCAGAGTTGGGCGACCAATGAGGAGGTTATCGAGGGCGACTTCGCGGGCCTAGTCCGCGGCGCCTACCAGGGCAACAGCATCGTGTTCGCCTGCCTGATGAAGCGGCTGATGCTCTTCAGTCAGGCCCGCTTCCAGTTCCAGCAGATGCGCGGCGGCCAGCCGGGGGATCTCTTCGGCACGCCCGAGTTGCAGATCATCGAGCGGCCCGAACCTGGCGAGACGACGGCCGATCTCCTGACGCTGGCCCGACTTGACGCAGATCTCGCCGGGGACTGGTTCGGCGTCCGTCGTCCGAATCGGGTCAAGCGACTTCGGCCGGACTGGACGACGATCCTCGTTGGCTCGCCGAATAAGGACATGACCTATCCGGCGTGGGATCCGGACGCTGAGATCATCGGGTTCTCCTACACCACGAACGGTCCGCACGGGGGCGGCGAGATTTGGTCATTCCTGCGCGAAGAGGTGGCTCACTTCGCGCCGATCCGAGATCCGCTGGCCCGCTACCGGGGCATGCCGCTGATCACGGCGGCATTGCGGGACATCCGCGGCGATAGTGCCGCGACCACGCATAAGCTCCAGTTCTTCAACCATGCGGCGACCCCCAACATCATCCTCAAGTTCCCGCCGGCCGTAGGAAAAGACAAGGCTAGGGAGATCGTCGATCTCTTCGACCAAGAGCACGCCGGAGCTTTCAACGCCTATCGGACGGTGGCGCTTCTCGGCGGGGTCGAGGCGCAGGTAGTCGGCAAGGATCTCCAGCAACTGGAGTTCTCCGCAACGCAGGGTAAAGGTGAGACTCGGATCGTCGCGGCGATGGGTCTCCATCCGACGATTGTCCCGGTATCCGAGGGCTTGCAGGGTTCGAGCCTCAACGCCGGCAACTTCGGAGCCGCTCGGCGTTTGGTTGCCGACTCATTCCTCCGTCCCGACTGGGGCAACTTCGCCGGGTCGCTCGAGACGATCGTTCCACCGCGCCCCGGCACCCGTCTCTGGTACGACGATCGCCACATCCCCTTCTTGGCCGAGGACGTCAAGGACGCCGTCGAGGCGCTGTCAACACAGGCCACGGCGATGGCGACGCTCCGTCGAGAAGGGTGGGATCCGGACGCGATCGTGGAGGCTGTCACGGCTGGCGATCTGCGAAGACTCGTCGGCACGCACTCCGGCCTACCCTCCGTGCAAGTGCAGTCGGGGCTAGCCGCTATGGCCGCCCGAGGCGACTTCTGGCCCACCAGCGGCGATTGGACCGGCGTGCAGGTGACCCGCGGCGACCTGTTCGCCCCGAATCACCCGCTCCTCGCCGCCTTCCCGAGCCTCTTCGATCCGGTCGCCGACCTTGCTGGCCGGGCGGTCCAGCCGTGGAATCTACCGGCGCTCACCGCGCCACACCCCAACGGAGGGCAGTGAGATGCCGCCAACGAAGCGCACCACCGCGGAAGCCATGCTTGAGGCGCCGTGGGCCATCCTCCCCACGACGCTGGGTCGGATCGTCGACCGCGTCAGGCAGGGTCCGGCAATCCAGGTGGACGGTGCCGCGATCGTCGCCCTCGACGGCCCGCATGGTGGCGCTATCCGCGTCGGCTCCGTTTCGGTCCTGCCGGTCTACGGCGTGATCGAGCATCGGGCCGACTGGATGATGGAATACTTCGGCGGCGTCGGCGTCGACGACCTGCGTGAGTCCCTCCGCGCCGAACTCAACGATCCGGCCGTCAAGGCGGTCGTGCTCGACGTCGACTCTCCGGGCGGCACGGTCGCTGGCGTGACCGAACTTGCCGCCGAGTTGCGCGGCGCGCGCGGCGGAACGAAGCCCATCGTGGCCGTGGCCAACACGCTCGCCGCCTCGGCCGCCTACTGGCTCGCAAGCCAGGCTGATGAGGTGGTCGTCACGCCATCCGGGTCGGTCGGCTCCATCGGCATCTACGCCCTCCACCAGGACGTGTCGCGGATGCTCGACGAGATCGGCGTGACCATGACATTCGTCAGCGCTGGCGAACACAAGACCGAGGGCAACGAATTCGAGCCGCTCAGCGACGAGGCCCGTGCGGACATCCAGTCCCGGGTCGACGCTTCCTACGCACAGTTCATTGCCGACGTCGCCGCGGGCCGCCGCGTCTCGGCCGACCGAGTGGAGGCCGACTACGGCGGAGGCCGTGTGCTCACCGCCAAGGCCGCCCTTGCCGTTGGCATGGTCGACCGGGTCGAGACGCTGGCGCAGACCGTCCAGCGGCTCAACGCCCCCGCCGGGCGGCGCCGCGCGATGGCCGCCGAGGGGCTAGCACCCGACCTAGAAGCGAGCGCTATCGGGCGGCACACGACCGCCACTGACGACGGCCCTTGGGACGGCCCGGCCAACGAGGCGCGGTTGCCATCCGGCGATGGTGCCGAGCCGGCCCTGCGCAAGGCCCACGCCTGGGTCGACGACGACGGCGACCCGGAGGCCAAGGCTTCGTACAAGTTCATCCATCACGAGGTCTCCGAGGACGGGTCGGTGGGCGCGGCGAACCTGAAAGCCTGCTCGTCGGGCATCGGCATCCTCAACGGCGGCCGGGGCGGGACGACAGTCCCCGAGGCCGATCGCAAGGGTGTCCACCGGCACCTCGCCGGGCATCTGACCGACGCCGACATGGAGGCTCCGCCCTACACCGGGCAGGCCCCCTTCACTGAGCGCATCGCGGCTCTCGCGGTCGAGGCGACCGAACTCGCCGACCATGCCGCCGAACGAGCGCGCCTGCGGGCCAAGGAAAGCCGGCCCGCCTTCTCCACTGCCACCGAGAGGTCCCTGCGGACGATCCGCGGGGCCATCGATGAACTGCTCGCGCCGGACGATCCGGAGCCGAGCGCATCCGCAACCGCGGAACCGGTCGAACCAGCTCCAGCGGGACCGTCGACGTCGCCCGTGGCGGCGCCCATCCCTCGGCGTTTCCAGACCCGAGAGGCCTGGCTGCGCCACTTGGAGAAGCATTGATGCTGACCATGACCGACCTCGAGGCGCTGAAGACCCTCGAGGAGTACGCAACATTCCAGGGCGACGTCCGCGCCCGGATGAAGGGTCTCTACGCCGAATTCGGCGTCAAGCCCTTCACGCCGGAGGCCCAGAGCGAGTGGACGACACTCGATGAACTGGACAAGGAACTCAGCGCCCGCATCACTGAGAAGCAGGCCCTGCGCGATCGGCTCGGCGAAATCGACTCCGAACCGCACCGCGAGCCCGCCTTCAAGCCAGCGGCCCGCAGCCTGCAGGCCATCAAGGCACGGCGCGTGCCCGAAGACATCTTCGCGCTCGAGCAGTACCGGAACCTCTCGAATTCCGAGCCGGAGCTCATGCGGGCCTACCGCGACGGCGCGATGTTCGCCGTCGAGCGCGCCACGTTCTCGCATCCGGCTGCCATCAGCCACGAGGGCGAGGCGCGAGCGCACATCCAGATGCTGCTCGACTCCAAGGACACCAAGACCGGCGAGTTTGCCCGCCGCGTTCTGGCGACGGACAGCCCGACCTACAAGGAAGCCTTCACGAAGCTGCTCATCAATCCATCGAACCCGGGCCTCACCCGAGAAGAGGCCGCTTCGATGGACTCCAGCTCCACCGGCACCACGGGCGGCTACGCCGTCCCGGTCTTCCTCGATCCCACGGTGGTCCCGATCGGCGTCTGGACCTCGATCAATCCGTTCCGCGCCGCTTGCCGGATCGAGCAGATCATCGGTTCGGACATCTGGCACGGCATCACTGCGACAGCCGTGACGGCGACCCGCGGCTTGCAGAACGCAGTCGCGACCGACAGTTCCCCGACGTTCGGGCAGCCCTCGGTCGAGGTGTTCGACGTCCAGAGCCTGATCACCTACTCGATCGGCATGGGCCAAGACCGGCCTGACATCGCCACCCAGATGGCCAAGCTCTTCAGTGAGGCCAAGGACAACGAGGAAGAGGGGTCCTACGCCACGGGGGATGGCACCGGGGCCAATCCCCTGGGCATGTTGGCCGCCTACGACAAGGCCAGCTTCACGCTCCTCACGTCGGCGACAGCCAACACGCTGGCGATCGCCGACATCGACACGACCGAAGCCGCAGTGCCGCTCCGGCACCGTGTCGGTGCCGCATGGTTCATGTCCCGGAGGACCCTCCGGGCCATCCAGGGCTTCGAGACGACGGCGACCAACGGCCGACTCTTCGGCGGGCAGTTCTACAGCTCCGTCGGCGGCCTGACCCCGAACACGCCGACCGGCAATGTCGGTCGGCGGTTGCTGGACTACCCCATCTACGAGGTTCCCTCCGCCTGGTCGACCGACGTGACGACAAGCCACAAGGTCGTCCTCGCCTTCGGAGATCCCAAGCAGTACCTGATCGTCGACCGCGTCGGGATGAACATCGAGGTCATCCCGCACATGTTCGACGGCAGCACCCCTTCGATGCCGTATGGCAAGCGTGGCCTGTACGCCATCTGGCGGAACAACGCCACCCCCTTCGTCTTGGACGGGATGCGCCGCCTGGAGATCCACGTCACCTAATCAGTCTCGCTCCGGGGGCGGGGTGAAACCCGCCCCCGGAGCCCTTGGAGGTTTCGCAATGCCGTTCAACCAGCGAACCATGTTGGTCGCCAAGGAGTCGTTCACTGGTCTGCTGAACGGCTCGGAGTTCTCCGTCTTCCAGGACCACACCCGCATCTGGTCCAATCACCCCGCCGCCCGGAGGTGGCCCCTGGCCTTTGAGCCGATCCGTGTCACGGATGAGAGCCCCGGAGATCCCGAGGTCCGGGCTGACTTGTCGGTTGGGCAACTCCGGCAGTTGGCCAAGGAGCGCGGCGTCGCGCTCGGGTTCGGAATGACCAAGGAAGCCATCGCTGCGGCCATAGCCGACGCCGCGCCGCCGGATGAGAACGGAGAGGCGTGATGGGCTACCCGCGCACGCACCTCTCGGCGATCACAGCCGCCGCCGATCCCAATCTCTTCGTCACCGATGCCCACATGAAGGTTGCCACGGCATACACCGTCGCCACACCCAACATGCCCGAGGCGGGCACCGCCCGGCATGTCACGCTCACCCGGACTTTCGACGGCCTCGCCGACACGCCCGGCACTGTCCTCATCACCGGGACGAATCTAGCAGGCCAGATCATTACCGAAACGCTCACTCCCTCGGCCGTCGATGCCACCCTCGTCGAAGGATCGAGGTGGTTCCACACCGTAACCGGTGCCCAAGGCGCTAGCTGGATTATCAGCGGCAACAACGACCATATCGTCATCGGCTGCGGCGCGGTCGCGATCATCGCGGAGGCGGGAGTCGGAACGCTCCACGGCGTAGTCGTGAATACCACGGCCGCCGGAACCATCACGCTCGCGGACGCGGGCGACACGATCGCCGTGATTGTAGCCAGCGTGACGGAGGGCTTCATCGGCCCCTACGACGCCACCTTCTCCGGCTACCTCTCGGTGGCCCTTGTCGCTGCTTCGGACATCACTGTCCTCCACTCCGGCTCGATGCCGACCACCTACGCAATGTGAGGCTGCCCCATGGCAAACGATTACGACATCAAGGGCCGCATTGTCGGGGTGGACGCCCTGGCCGCCGCCTGCACCCGAATCGCGCTCCACACTGGCGATCCCGGCGGGGCGGACTCGGCGGCCAACGAGGTCACCGGCGGCTCTCCCGCCTACGCCCGCGGCACGCTCGCCTGGAACGCGGCTAACGGCTCCGGCGTCGTGACTCTCAATGGCGACGTCGTCCTCAATGTCCCGGCCAGCACGACCGTCTCGTGGGTGTCCTACTGGAACACCGCAGGGACGGTGCGCTACCTCAAGAAGGATGTCACCGACGAGGTGTTCGGCGCCCAGGGCACGTACACCGTGAAGGGCACGACCACCACCCTCGATCTGAACGACGCCTGATCGGCCATGGCCCTGACGGTCACCAGTCGAGGAACCGGCACCCACAACACGGGTGCCACTACGCTCACACCCGGCGGTCGGTCCGCGACCCTGGCCGCCGGGTCTCTGGGCGTTCTCTGCATCTCGGCTGACAACGCCGGCTCGGGCGGCGCGACTCTCATGGCACCTGCCTCCGCGACCGACTCGAAGGGCAACGTCTGGACCCGGCGGACGAACCGCCTGTACGACAACGGCGCGGCGAGCGCCGGCATCGAGATGATGTTCTACACGGCCCCGATCACGGTCGCCCTCCTGACCACGGACACACTCACCCTGACCTGGGGCGGCAGCGTGTCGCCGGTCGCGAAGGTCTGGACCTGGTACGAGGTCATCCCGGCAGCCAACTCTGAGGCCGTCTACTCGACCGGTGGCGACATTGCGGGCGCCACGGCCGCCAACGCTCAAGTCACGACGGGCACCATCGCGGTCGGCGACGCGGTGATCGCGGGCTACTTCTCGGAGAACGTCGCCGCGGTCACGGGTGACTCGGATTCGACGAACGGGTCATGGGACGCCCAGCAGACAACGACGATCGGTTCAACCACTTCGGGCGTCCGCATCGCCACGCAGGCAAAGGTCCAGACGACAACCGCGAGCGCGCAGGTTTACGACGCGACCGTTGCCTCGCAGGACCGGATTGCGGGCTACATCGCGCTCCACGAACAGCACACCGCGTCGGCCAGCGTGGTCGCCACCGGTGGCGGTGTCGCAGTGGAGGTCGGGACTGGCGGGCGCACGGTCGCAGCGACCGCCAGTGGCGGCGGCGTGATTGTTCCCTCGGCGAAGGGCGCGCACAACGCCGCGGTCACGGCCACGGGCGGCGGCATCGTGACGAACGCGGCCGCCGGCGCTCGACGCGGATCGGCCACGGCGACAGGAGCGGGCGTGGCGGCGGTCATGGGATCCGCCGGGATGTGTGCCAGCGTGACGGCAGCCGGCGGCGGGGTGGCCGCCATCGATCCATTGGCCGGGCGCGAGGTGATGCTCGCCGCGACCGGCGGAGGTGTCCTGACCCACGACTACGCCGTGAGCTCCGTCGAGAGCCACGAAGCGTCCGTGGTCGCGACGGGTGCGGGTGCTGCGGCCGTGGCCGTGCAGACCGCGCGCTCGTTGGCCGTGATGATGACCGGCGCCGGCGCAGCGGCCGTCGCCCCGGTCCCCGGACGGCAGGGGCAGACCGTCACCACGGGCGCCGGGGCGGCGGCTGTGGTGCAGTGCACGAGCCGGGCGGGGACGTTCGCGGCGACGGGCGCTGGGGCCGCATCGTCGAGCGTTCTCGCGGCCCGACAGGTCGCGATGCTCCTGTCCGGTGGCGGCGTGCTCACGAGCACCCAGGCCACGGCGAGGTATGCCGAGATCGATGCGACCGGTGGTGGAACGGCTGCGGTCAGCGCGACGTCCGGCGAGAACCACAACGTGATCATCGTCATCACCGGCGGTGGTGCGGCGGCAATCTCGGTCACCTCGGCTCGCTCGGTCGCGCTGGCTGCCAAGGCTGGGGGCATCCTGATCCACGATGTGACCACGGCCCGCTCGGTCGCCATTGCCCTCATGGGCTCGGGCCTCGCCTCGATCGGCAGGACGACCGACAGGTTCGTCAGTTTCGCCGCGACCGGGGCCGGCGTCGCCGGCGTCGTCATCTACCGTCCTGACGCGCCGGTTGGCTTCGCCGCCCGGATGCATCTCTCGCCGATCGCACACGGGGGGGGCGTGCCCATCATCGTCAACGGCCGGAGGGTCCCCTAATGATCCGCCTGGAAGTCGTCGTGGCAGACACCGCAATCCTGCTCGCCGCGGAGGTTTACGGCGCCGGGGCGCTCCTGCGGTGGGAGTCGTGCGCCACGGTGGACGGGGTCTACGTCGAAGGCGACACAATCGCACTCGTCGCCGATCAGAGCCTATACATCATCTGGGACGCGGCGGGCGTGGAGGATACGACGTGGTACCGGACGCGCATCTCCGATAGCGGCGTCGGCACGACGTTCTCTGCGTACTCGTCGCCATTCCAGACGGCCATCCACGGGCTGTACCTGTCGGTCGACCAGTTCCGCGCTTTCGTCGAGACGCCGCTCTCCGACGAGGCACTGCTGATCCTGTTGGACGCAGCGGCGCAGGCCATCGTCAGGGAGCACGGCCCGGCTGGCGAGACGACCGAGCGGCTGCGGGCGCGTGGCGACCTGCTTATGCTCTCGCGCCCCGCGCTCAGCATCGCGACGGTGATCGAGGATGCCCGCTGGTCCGCCCTCAGCCTCGCGGACGACGACTACGAACTCAGCTCGAGCGGGCAGACGCTCTACCGGCTCTCGGACGGCACGAACCCCGGCTGGTGCTGGCGCGGCCGGGTGGACGTCACCTACACCCCGTTCGACGACACGGCCGAACGGCAGCGCGTCCAGCGCGCGCTCGTGATGCTGGACATCAACTACCACTCCGGACTGACGAGCCAGCAGATCGGGACGTGGACCGAGACGTATGCCGCGAACAGCGTCTTCAACTATGAGATCGAGCGGGCCGCCATCCTCGCCTCGCTCGGCGGCGGCGGGTGGATCGTATGAGCATCCAGTCCCGCTACCTGCACACGCTCGTCGTCAAGCGGATGGTCGCCGCCCTGTCCAGCTCGGCCGAGACGGCCGGCGGCGCCGACACCACCTTGACCGCCGATACCGCCGCCGGAGCGATGGCCCTCCACGTCGCCTCGGCGGCGGCTGTCGCGGACGGCAACTGGCTGCGCGTGGGGGACGTCGGCGAGACGGAGATCCGGCAGGTCGCGGTTGGCGGCGTGGTCGCTCCCGTCGTGACGTTCACCGCGCCGCTCACGATCGCTCACGACTCGGGCGACCAGGTGCGCGAGGTGGACGGCGCGGGGACGGCGACGCTCGACGAGTACGGCCAGCCAGTGACGGCCGAGACGACGGTCGCCACGGTGCGCGGACTCATCCAGCCGCGACGGGCACGCGAGGTCGCGCTGGCGAGCCAAGCGGGCGTGGTGCTCGGGGAACACTGCGGCTACATGGATCCGCTGGCCGGGCTCGGCACCGACTGCTGGCTCGAACTCGACGGGGTCCGGTACGACATCCTCTCGATGCCGGATGCCGGCGGGGTCGGGCATCACCTCGAACTCGGCCTCCAGAGGGTCGGCTGATGGCCGGACGAAATCCGTACCGAAATCCGTACCGAAATCCGGAGACTCCCTGATGGCTGGTGCAAGCGGTGCCCGCCGCATCGTGCTGAACCGCGCCGCCTTCGACGAGATCACGCTCGCCGTTGCCGACGGGGCGTTCGAGCTGGCGAAGGCCGTGATCGAAGGCGCGCAGGTCCCCGACGCGGCGCCCTACGCCGAGGGGCTGGTGCAGGGCGGCGCGGCCCTCGCCTACGTCGGGAGCAAGCGCGTCGGCCTGTGGAGCAAGACGGGCGCCACGGTCAAGAAGCCGCGGGCGGCCAAGCTGTCCAAGGGGATCACCGTCATCGGCGGGTACGGGTTCCCCGGGCGCTATCAAGAATCAGGAACGGTCAACCAGTCGGCTCGCCCATTCCTGAGCCCCGAGTTGCTGGCCCGTCTCCCTGACGCGGAGTCATTTGTGAAGGCCGCGTGCACCCGGCACAAAGTCATCGGCAAAGAACGCGCAGCCCGTGGCGACGTGTTCCGAGGAGGGAAGGCCTGATGCCTTACGCCAATCCACAGGCCGAGCGCGAATACCAGAAGCGATACAGGGCGGATCACCTGGACGCGGAACGCGATCGGAGTCGGGAGCGAAGGGCGTGCCGGACACCCGAGGAGTGGGCCGCCTTCCTCCTCTATAAGCGGGCCTGGCGAGCGCGCAAGAACGGACCTCGCCCGACTCGCGAAGAGCGGTTCTGGGCGAAGGTAGACAAGGGCGCCGCCGCCGGTTGCTGGGTATGGCGCGGCGCGGCCAGTCACGGCTACGGAAGGTTCAAGGACGACACGGGTATCACGGGGGCGCATCGGTTTTCTTACGAGCTTCACAAGGGTCCGATCCCGGAGGGGATGTATGTCTGCCACTCCTGCGACAACCCGCCGTGCGTCAATCCAGCCCATCTGTTCCCTGGTTCGGGGGCCGACAACCAGACCGATCGGGTTCGTAAGGGGCGTCATGGCTGGGCAAGGATCACGCCCGACGTAGCTGCCGTGGTCCGTCAAGCACACGGATCGGGTGAATCGCTCCGGTCCATCGCGTCCCGGTTCGGGATCACCAAGAGCACGGCCAGCCGCATCTGTCGAGGGATGACGGTCGCCGCGCGAGAGGTCGCGCCATGACGCTCGTCGATCCGCTCGGCCGCATCCTCACGGAGATCCGCGACGATCCGACCGTGGCCGCCATTACGACCCGCATCCGCGGCGGCGAGCCGGCCCCGGGCGACGCGCTGGGCGCGGGCAGCTACCTGCCGTTCGTCGTCCTCACCCGCCTCGGCGGCGCGCGACTGAAGCGGTGCCCGATTCAGGAGGTCCGCCTGCTGGCGAAGTGCTACGCGACGACGGCTCCGAACGCCGCCATCCTCGCCGGAGCGGTGTCCGATGCGATCCATGCCAAGGGCCACCGCATCACGGCAGCGGGTGTGGCGATCTTCGGGTCGTTCGACGACGGCGGGCAGGGGGCGACGCGGGATCCCGATACCCAGCAGTGGCACGAGGACCTGATCGTCCAGGTCAACGCCGGAACCGAGCTGCTGACATGAGAGCGCCGATGTCAGCGCGGGCGACGGCCGACCGTTCCCTTCGGCAGGATTTCACCGCCGACCATCAGCCGCTCACCCGCATCTCCGTCCGGGGTGATGTCTTCGGTCGTCGGGACGATCAGTACGGGGACCTTCTGATACATCGTGGGATCCAAGCGCAGCGGAACCGGGTAGGCGCCGTCGGGGTTCCGGCGAGCGAGCAGTTCGCGCCGCTGCGCCTTGGACCGTGGCCGTCGCCCCAGCAGTCGCGTGAAGGCCCGTTCGTACAAGAGATCCTCGCGGGGAGGTTCGATCAGTCGCCGGGCCTGATCTCTCGTCATATCCATCCCATCCTCCAGACGGGTAGCCCCGCCCGCCGGTTGTGGCGACAGGCGGGGCATGAAGATACGGCTCCACAACAGCCAACCCCGACAGTGTACGCCGTCCCGTGGCCTATGCAATAGCCCTCCCCTCCACCGCTCTCGCTCAGGCGTGAACGGAACCAGTCAACCGGGGCCATGACTCCGGCAAGTCGAAAGGATAGGAAATGAGCACCACCGTTGATCCCAACGCCATCTGGAGTGGCGCGCCCGTCTCCCTCACCTTCGGCGGCGTCGAGTGCGGCGCCACGACCGGCGTGCCGAAGCTCAGTCTCGAAGTACAGGCCGGTGCCCCCGAGTTCACGAACGCCGGCGGCCCCGTCGAGGGCACGCGCGGCATCCGCAAGATCATCCCCTCCGTTGAGGTCGTGGTCAACGAGCTGACGGCGCAGAAGCTCGCCTGGGCCATGCCGGGCGCCACAGCCACGTCCTCGCAGTCCGTCGGCGTCCTCGTGGCCGGGCTCGCCACCACGCTCGGCGTCGACCCGGCGCTCGGCGCCATCCTGATCCGGCTCGCCAGCATCACCACCGTCGCGCAGGGCGACTTCATCCGCATCGGCACCACGCTCACCGAAGCCGCCAGTGAAGTCGTGCGCGTCAAGGTGCTCGGCACGGCTGGCGCGACCGATACCGAGATCGAGAACAGTGCCGGTGGCGGACTGCTCATCGATCACGGCAACGGTGAGAACGTCTGTACGGCCATCGGCACGATCCTCGCGGCACCCTGCGTTGCGGGCGCCGTCAATGTCAAGGTCGACGCCGTGACCGGATCCTCGGCTCTCGCTCCGGGCGATATCGTCCGCATCGGCTATGAGGGCCATTACGAAACCCGCACGCTCACGGCGGTCGGCTCGATCGGCCCCTCCGGCACGGGGATCACATTCGCCATCCCGCTCACCCGCGACCACAGTCTCGACGAATGGGTCATCAGGGTCGCGGCGCTCGGCGGCACCACGGTCCGCCCGGTCATCGGGCGTATCGGCTCGGCCGCCTATCAGGATCTCGTCCTGACCGATGTGGGCGCGGATGGCCGGACGCTCGTGGTCACCCTGGAGAACGCTACCAGCGCCGAGAGTCAGTCCCTGGACTTCGGCGACGACCCGGCCAACCCGCTCGGGCTGACCCTCAAGTTCACGGGCCACTACGCGGCCGCCACGCCGACGACGGTCCCGATCACGTTCGTGATGAGCGCCTGAGATGGCCACCCGTAACCCGGAGGACGTCCTCGCGGGCATCCTCCGGATCGCGGTCGGGGGCGTCGAGAAGATCGTCCCGACGCTCCCGCTGCGTGCCACCCGCGAATGGCAGGCGAAGCTCGCGGCGGGCCCCTCCGGCTTCTCCGTCCCCGTGACGGAGGATGATTGGACGGCCGCCAACGTCTCGGAATTCGCCGGGCTGACGCTCGATACCGTGCTCGATATGGTCGTCGCCTATGACCGAACCGGGGCGCTCGGCGGCCGGGAGTGGCTCGACGAGAACGCCGACCCGGCACAGCTCTATGCCGCGGCCGAACAGATGGCGGAGGTCGCCTACCCTTTCGCCGACAACGTGCGCCTGCTTCTGGCCGCCCTCGTCGTGCGGACGGTCGTCGGATCACCCTCCCCGAGGTCTACGAGTGGGCGCTCGCCTACTGGGGCCTCGATCCGCTCGCGCTCGAAACGCGCCTCGACGCGGACCAGCTAGAGATGCTCTGGGACGCCGGTCAGGAACGGATCGCCCGGGAGGGCCGCGAGCGGCTCGCCGAGCTGTACGTCGGCGTCCGCGACGGCTACGTGGCGGGTCGCGTGGCTGGTGGCGCGTCCACATGGAAGGGCGGCGGCGAGCACGTCCCGTCCTACGCGCGCTCGGATGTCCCGGTCCAGCGGTCGCCAGCCGTCCGTGACAGCACCCTCGCGAAGCTCGGGGCGATGTTCCCGGGCATGGTCCGGAGGGCTGACTCTTGAACGTGGGCGATGTTTTCTTCATTTTGCGCGGCGACGGCGGACCTCTCCAGGTCGACGCCCAGAAAGCCGCGGAGGCGGCGGCCGTCGCCGGTGGGAAGACGTTCAATCAGACCTTCGGCGCCAACCTGAAGAAGGCGGCCGGCGGGCTGGCCGGGGCGGGCATCGGTGCCGCTTTCGGCGTGATGCTCACCGGTGCCAACCAGCTCGATGCCGCGACCCGCCAGCTCCAGGCCGATACCGGCATGACCGCCGACGAGGCGAAGCGGGCGCAGGGTGCCCTCGCCTCGATGTACCGCGACAACCTCCAGGGCTTCGACGCGATCGGCGCCGCGATGGCGAAGGTCCACAACGACCTCGGCCTGACCGGGGATGCGGCCGACGCGGCGACGGAGAAGTTCCTCAAGTTCAGCACGGCGACCGGGCAGGACGCGGCGGGGGCCGTTGCCAGCTTCGACGACATCCTGGACGCCTGGAACCTGACCGCCGCCGACGCGGGCCCGCTCATGGACAAGTTGATCGTGAGCCACCAGAAGTACGGCGGTGTGGTGAGCGAGAGCCAGGCGGCGCTCGCGGCGATGGCCCCTGCGATGCAGGCGGCCAACATGACCATCGACGACGGGATCGCGCTCCTCAACCTGTTCAACGCCGCGGGGGTCGATGCATCGAAGGCTCCGGCGGCGCTGGCGAAGGCCGTGAAACAGCTCAAGCCGGGACAGGGTCTCGACGATCTGATCGCCCAGCTCGGAGCCATCGAGGATCCGACTCTGCGCGGCCAGAAAGCGATGGAGATCTTCGGCGCGAAGTCTGGCATCGGGATGGCCCAGGCGATCAAGCCGGGGATGAAGTCACTCGCGGATCTGACCGCCAGCCTCGGGGACACCGCCGGAGCCACCGACAAGGCCGCCGACGCGATCGAGTCCGGCTTCGGCGCGCAGTTCAAGCTCCTGATGAAGAATGCAGGCGGGGCACTCGCCGAGTTCGGCCAGAACTTCGGTGGGCTCCTGATGGTCGCGAGCGCGTTCGGGCCGAAGATGCTCTCCGCGCTTGGAGCCGGGCTCGGCTCCCTCGTCGGGTTATTCGGGCCGAAGTTGCTCGCCCTCATTCTTCCGGGGGCCATCAGTGCTGGTACCTCGGTCGGCATCGCGATGGGCGGCGCTACTGCCGCAGCGGACATCGCGACCGAAGTGGGCGCCGAGGTCCCAAAGACCGTGGCGAAGATCATATTGCCCGAGGCTGCCGCCGCGGGAGGGACGGTTGGTACTGCGTGGGGCACGGCCTTCGCCGTGGCCGCTGCGGTAGCCGCCATCGCCATCCCCGTCGCGATCATCATTGTGGCGCAGGGGCCCGTGGCCGATTGGCTCGGCCTGAGCGGCAAGCAGACGGGGCCGGCCGGAACGTGGTCGCCGAAGCTCGGCGGTCCGTTCAAGGTGCCGGAGGTTGTCGTTCCGGTCACGGTGATGCCCG
>Ga0315295_10002042_pt1 | contig 17167 bp, 19 predicted proteins | sample YL17G14_0_MG_FD_204453 | JGI IMG/M metagenome (GOLD analysis project Ga0315295, IMG submission 204453) | Sediment microbial communities from Yellowstone Lake, YNP, Wyoming, USA - YL17G14_0 | ecosystem: Environmental > Aquatic > Freshwater > Lake > Sediment | place: USA: Wyoming | collected... | reverse complement strand
TTTGCAGAGTTTCGCAGAGCATATGTATGATGGAAGGGCGGAAAGAGATTCCTTGGTCGGTAATGACCGTCATCCTCATTCTGGTTCGTTTTTGAGCCCCTTCGTCAGAGCTGTAGATTGCGGAATCGTGGTACAAAAAGACCGCCTTGGATGATCTTCTTGGGGTTCCGGAGGAGAAGGTCAACGACCATCGGCTCTATCGTGCCCTGGATGCCCTCTTTCCCCATAAAGATGAGCTATTCAGACATCTTCAGGCCCGTTATGGGGAGCTCTTCGGCTCCACCTTCGAATTCCTTTTCTACGATATCACCCCCACCTATTTTGAGGGGACGGCCCAGGGTAATCCGCAGGGCAGGAGAGGGTATATCCGGGACCGTCAGCCCGATTGTCCTCAGGTCTGTATTGGAGTGGTAGCCACGAAGGAAGGATTACTGATTTCTTTTGAGATTTTTGACGGTAACCGTCCCCATGTGACCACGGCACAAGATATGGTCCAGGGGATGGAGACCAAGTACGGCGAGGCGAACCGGGTGTGGGTGCTGAACCGGGGCATGGTGAGGGAAGACAACCTGGAATTCCTGCGCACGTAAGGGGCCAGTTGCCTGGCGGTACGCCCCGATCCCTTTTGAGGAAGTTCGAACAGCACCTTCTGGACCAAAATTGGCAGGAGGTGCAGCCCGGGGTTGAGGTGAAGCTGTGCCCTTCCCCCCGAAGGGGGGAGGAGATGTTTTTTCTGTGCCGTTCCCGGGAGTGGAAGCAGAAGGAAAATGCCATTCTCCACCGTTTTGTCAATAGACTGGGAAAGAAACTATTTACGAATGCGGAATGGGGTAATCTGCGTAATCTGCGGATAAACAGGGGATGGGTTTTTTTCTCAGGACCAGTCCAGCCTGCGGGGCTGTTTTTCGGTGGCCAGTTGAAGGGTGCGGGGGGAGGTTTCTTCGCCGCAGCGGGGGCAGCGGACATAGAAGTTTTCCAGGTCTGCGGCCAGGGAAACTTCCGTCTCCTGGAAAAGCTCCGTAAACGTAAATCCGCAGGCGCAGACGAATTCGGCTTCAAACATGGGGATGTGTCCCGCGGGAAAATGTCCCTATGGCACGGAAGGAATGCCTTTCAAAGAGGACACGACGATCTCTTTGAGAAGCTCGCTGCTCTTCTGCCCCTTGCGCCCTTCCTTGGCCCCTTCTGCGAACCAAAGAGTGTTTCCGGTCTGCGGAGACACACAGCGCATGCTCAACCGGTAGGAGTCGCGAAAACGGCTGAATTCCAGGATGCTGCAGAGCACAATCCCCTGGACCTGAAGTCGGCTCCCGATCTTGGTCAGAGCGGAGGGGTCCAATGAGCCTTCTTTGACCAAGCCTTCACTCTTCAATAGCTGGGCGACCGTGGAACTCTCTTTTACCTTGTACCCCTTCTTCAGCAGTTCTGCTTCCACGAAATGGGAAAATTGAATCTGGGGGTCCAGGTTGACGACCGCCAGGGTCTGGACCTCCTGGGGCCGAAAATCCCGGGCTAGGGTCAGATCCTTTTTCACCCGGGTTTCACTGCAGGCGGAAAAGATGAAAAGGAAGAGAAAGAGGAGCAGGAGGAAGGAGAGATGTCCCATCTGCGAGGCGAATCGAAATTCAAAAATAGGCCGCTTCATGGACCGACCCTTCCTTTCCCCAGAAAACATTCAGGGGGGCAGAAAATTTCCTGCCCCCCTGCCCTTCCGCTTTCCGCGGATCTTGGAAAAATTGGTCGGGGCGACTGGATTTGAACCAGCGACCACCTGAACCCCATTCAGGTACGCTACCAGACTGCGCTACGCCCCGGATGGTTCAAAAATAGCACTAACCGAGGGGAGTGTCAACACCCTTCCCAATGCGGAATTCGGAATGCGGAATGCGGAATAAAAACTTCCAGATACGAACTGCCATTTATTCGTTTTTTATTTTCGCTAGCTTTTTTATTCGAAGGATAGAAATTGTTGGGGGACTTCATTCCGCATTCGCCATTCCGAATTCCGCATTTTAGCTGAGGAGCCCGTGGAGGTCCTGCAGGTCCTTTTTGACCCGGAGGAGTCCTTCCTGGTATTTTTTTTCGGGCAACTCCAGTTTCAGCTGTTTTTCCCGCAGCCCCTTCAACTCCTGCAGCCTTTTCTTGGCTCCGGCAATGGTGAATTTTTCCTTGTAGAGGAGTTTTTTCACTTCCAGGATCAGTTCCAGGTCCCTTTTCCGGTACAGCCGCTGCTTGGAGTTGGTTCGCACCGGGCTGATGATCTTGAATTCCGACTCCCAGTAACGCAACACGTAGGGCTCAACCCCGGTGATCTGGCTTACCTCTCCAATTTTGTAATAAAGTTTTTCCGGAATAGGAGGAGTGGATTTCTTCTCCATGGGCTTCGATCCTCCTCGGAGGATTCAAAATTTCTTTCCCCGATCAGGAGGGATTCTCCGGAGGGGCGTTCAACGCCTTCCTAAGGACTTGGCTGGGCTTGAAAGTCAGAACCCGCCGGGCGGTAATCTGGATTTCGCTGCCGGTCTGGGGGTTCCTTCCTTTCCGGGAACGTTTCTGGCGGACCATGAAATTGCCGAAACCGGAGATCTTGATCTTCTCTCCGTTTTCCAGGGTCTCCTTCATGAGGTCGAAAACCAAGTCCACGATCTCCGCAGATTCCTTACGGGAGAAGCCAATTTTTTCATAAATCGTTTCTACGAGATCCGCTTTGGTCATGATCTTCCCCTCCTTTTATCGGGCGAACTTGAGACTTTTTTCCCAAAAAATTTCTTAGCCACAGAGGACACAGAGGTCACCGAGATATAAAGGCTCCGAATCAAAGCAATCTTAACCCGCTCAAAGTTCAAAAAAGCTTCCAAAAGAACGGCAGTATTGGTCTTTATCTCTTGATCCTGAAACCTCTGAGGCCTCTGTGCCCTTTGTGGCAAAGGCTAACGAAGAGCGCCCTTGTACTCCCGGGCCAGAAGCTCCACCAGTTGCTGATGGAATTCATTCACTTCCCGATCGGTCAGGGTCCGGTCTTCCTTCTGATAGACCAGGCGGAAAGCCAGGCTCTTCCTGCCGGAAGGAACCGGATTCCCCCGGTACAGATCGAAGAGCCGGATCTCCTTGATCCATCCCTCGCCGGCTTTCCAGAGGGTCTGAAGAATATCCCCGGCAGCCACCGGTTCATCCACGACGAGGGCCAGATCGCGGGCTACCGCCGGGTAACGGGGCAACGGAGTAAAGGTCCGCCGCTCGGTCATCCTGGACACAATCTTCTGGAAGTCCAGTTCAAAGAGAAAGACCTTCTCCTTCAAATCAAAGAGCTCCCCCACGGCGGGGTTCACTTCCCCCAGGATGCCGATGTTTTCCCCTTTCACGCAAACCCTGCAGGCTTTGCCGGGGTGCAGGAAGGGGATTTGATCATCGGGAAGGAATTGAACCCCCGCCACCCCCATTCCTTCAAAAAGGCCTTCCAGCGTTCCTTTAAGGTCGAAAAAGTCGCACTGCGCCGGGGGTTTGGCCCAGGATTCCTCGTCCCGCAGGCCGGATAAGATCCCGCCGAGAAACTCCACTTCTTCGGGCTGATCCTCCGGCCCCCGGGGGAAGAAGACCCTTCCCAGCTCGAAGAGCTTCAGGTCCAGGTTCTGCCGGTGGAGGTTGCTCCGCACGGTGTGGAGCAACCCTGGCACGAGGGTGGTGCGCATGACGGCCTGGTCCTCGCTGAGCGGGTTCTGAATGCGCAGCCCCCTGGCCTTCCGGTCGTTGGTGGGAATCCGCAAATCCAGGAGGACCTGGGGGGAGATGAAACTGTAGGTGATGACTTCCCGGAAGCCGAAACCGGTCAGAAGGCCCCTGGCCCGCTCAACCCCGACCTGCATGGGGGTCTTCTTTTCGGGGGAGACCCTTCCCGAAGGCAGAGTGACGGGAATTCGGTGAAAGCCGTGCAGCCGGGCCACTTCCTCGACCAGGTCAATCTCCCGGGTCAGGTCCACCCGGTAGGTGGGGGCCGTGACCCGGAAAGAGTCCGCCCCGTTTTCCCGAACCTCCAACTGCAGGTTCTTCAGGTGGGTCTGGATCTCTTTCGAGTTGATCGAGGTCCCCAGAATCTGGTTCACCCGGGAAACCCGAAGGGGGATCTGGAGGGGCTCGATCTTCTGGGGATAGGCATCCACCGCCCCCCGGGACACCGTCCCCCCCGCGAGAGCAGCCATCAAATCAGCCGCCCGCTCCGCCGCCCGCAGCGATCCGTTGGGGTCGATCCCCCGTTCGAAGCGAATCGACGCCTCGGTGCTCAAGCCCAGCTGCTTGGAGGTCCGGCGGATCCCCATGGGGTCGAAATAAGCGCTTTCCAGGAGAATATCGTTGGTGTCCTCTTCGACCTCCGAATTCAGCCCGCCCATGATCCCGGCCAGGGCCACCGGCTTTTTCCCGTCGCAGATCATCAGGGCGTCTTTGGGCATCTTCCGGACCGTGCCGTCCAGGGTGGTGAAAGTGGATCCCGGAGCTGCGCTCCGGACGACGATTCTTTTCTCCTCCAGGCGGTGGAAGTCGAAGGCATGGAGCGGCTGGCCCATCTCCAGCATGACGTAATTGGTCACGTCCACGATGTTGCTGATGGCCCGGACTCCGCAGGCCTCCAGGCGGCGGCGCATCCAGAAGGGAGAAGGCCCGATCCTAACCCCCAGGATGAGCTTGGCCACGTACCTCGGGCACAGGTCCGTCCGTTCCAGCCTCACGGAGGTCAGGCGATCCGCGGAAGGGTCTTTTTCAGCCCTTTTATCGACGGGGAAACGCAGGGGCTTCCCGGTGAGCGCGGCCACCTCCCGGGCAATTCCCAGAACGCAGAGGCAATCGGACCGGTTGGGGGTGATGTTGATGTCCAGAATCCAGTCTTCCAGGGGGAGAGCCCGGTCGAGGGGCAACCCCAGGGAAGCTTGCGGGTCCAGGAACATGATTCCCGAGCCTTCTTCGCTCAGCCCCAGCTCCTTCTCCGAGCAGAGCATTCCTTCCGAGGCATTTCCCTGGAATTGAGTCCTGCCGATCTTCACTCCGCCCGGGAGCACCGCTCCTTCCATCGCCAGAGCCACTCGTTCCCCGGCTTTCAGGTTAGGGGCGCCGCAGACGACCGAATAATCCCTCTTGCCGTCATGGACCGAGCAGCGGGAAAGGTGATCGCTCTGCGCCAGGGGGCGGAAAGAATCCAGCCGTCCCACGATCACCCCCTGGAAAGCGGGCTTCCACTCCGTCAGCCCCTCCACTTCCAGCCCCGAATGGGTCAGGAGGTCGGCCAGGTCCGCCGGGCAAAGAACGACTTCAACGTAATCTTTCAGCCACTCCAAGCTGATCTTCATAAGTTCTCTAAAAAAACGCTCTTATCTCTTTAAAACTGCTTCAGAAACTGGACGTTGTTTTCATAGAACAGGCGAATGTCGTTGAGTCCCACCCGGAGCATGGCGATTCGCTCTACGCCCAGGCCGAAGGCATAGCCGGAGTAGACCTCGGGATCATAGCCGACGAACCGGAACACCTCTGGGTCGATCATTCCCGAACCCAGAATTTCCAGCCAGCCGCTCTTCTTGCAGACCGGGCACCCCTCTCCCCGGCAGATCACGCATTGAATGTCCACCTCGGCGCTCGGCTCGGTGAAGGGGAAGAAGCTGGGGCGGAACCGCATCTGCACGTGGGGGCCATACAGCTCATGGACGAAGAATTCCAGCGTACCCTTCAGGTCGGCAAAGGTAACCTGGTGGTCGACGACAAAGCCTTCCACCTGGTGGAACATGGGGCTATGGGTGGGGTCGGAGTCGTGCCGGTAAACCTTTCCCGGGGCAATGACCCGCAGGGGAGGCTTCCGGCTTTCCATGACCCGGACCTGCACGGGAGACGTGTGGGTGCGCAGGACCATGTTGGGAGAAAAATAAAAAGTGTCCTGCATGTCCCGGGCCGGATGATCCTTGGGGAAGTTCAGGGCCTCGAAATTATAATAGTCCAGCTCCGCCTCCGGTCCCTCGGATACTTCGAACCCCAGGCGCTCGAAGATGGCCTCGATCTCTTCCGTTACCTGGGTGATCAAGTGCTTGCTTCCCCGCTGGGGTTTTCGCCCGGGCAGGCTGAAATCCACCCTTTCCTTGAGCAGGCTTTCGGCCTTCTGGCGGGAACGCTCCTTTTCCAGGGCTTTTTCCGCCGCTCCTTCCAGCCGGGACTTGATCTCATTGGCCAGCTGGCCGACGGCGGGGCGCTGATCGGCGGGAAGCTTTCCCATGTCCCGCAGAAACTGAGTCAGCAGGCCTTTCCGGCCGAGGTACTTGGTGCGGACCGCCTGAACCAGGGCTTCACCCCGGGCCGCGTTCAGCTCTCCCCGTCCCTCTTCTTCCAGCCGTTTCAGGTCGGCCTGCACCCCGGGTCCATCGCTCATGCCAGCTGCCCTTTGGCGATTTCCACGATTCTGGAGAAGGAGACCGGGTCGCCGAAGGCCACTTCGGCCAGCATCTTGCGGTCGATCTCCACCTTGGCCTTGGCCAACCCGGAAATCAGCTGGCTATAGGTCAGGTCGTGGGAACGGACCGCGGCATTGATGCGGGTGATCCAGAGAGCCCGAAAGGTCCGCTTCTTGGCCTTGCGGTCCCGGTAAGCAAACTTGCGGCCCCGATCGACCGTGTCCTTGGCAATCCGGTACAGGCGGCGCCGCGACCCGCGGTACCCCTTGGCTGCATCCAAGACCTTCTTTCTTCTGGCGCGTGTTTTTACGCTCTTCTTGACTCTGGGCATTTTCCTTACTCCTTCACAAATCGATATGGGACGCAGATGAACGCAGACAAACGCAGATAAGACCTTAATCCCTTATCCGCCACCCAGCACCCGGCATCTGCCATCCCCCATTCATGTTATTTCTGTGCATGTTTCACAAATCAATATTTCTTACGCATAAGGGATCAGCCTCTTCACGTTCCGGGAATCCCGTTTATCCACGACGACGTTTTTGCGCAGCCTTCTCTTCTGCTTGGTGGTCTTGCTGGAAAGAAGATGACTGGCATAGGCCCTGGAACGCTTTACCTTCCCGCCGGCGGTTATCTTGAATCTCTTTGCCGCTCCACGATTTGTTTTTAATTTCATAGTATTACCCCTTATTTTCGATCAATTTACTATAAGTTTATAAAAAGACTTATGGGAAAGATGTTCCCTTCCTTTTTTCCGCTAAAGGGAGAACCGCTCGCTGAAAGACTTAAGCCTTGGGAGCCAGGATGGCGACCATGTTTCTCCCCTCCATCCGGGGAGCCTGCTCGACCACCACCAGATCCTTTATCCCCTCGATGAAGCGGTTGAGGACCTCGGTCCCGAACCCCGGATAAGCCATCTCCCTTCCGCGAAAGAGGACGGAGATCTTGACCTTATTGCCCTCCTCGAGGAACCGCTTGGCGTGGCGAAGCTTGAACTGAAAATCATGTTCGTCGGTGCGGGGCCTCAGCTTCAGCTCCTTTACCTGGATGACGGTCTGGTGCTTCCGGGCCTCGTGGGTTCGCTTGGCTTGCTGGTATTTGTATTTGCCATAATTCATGATCCGGCAGACCGGGGGAGTGGCGTTGGCTGCCACCACGACCAGGTCAAGCCCCTGCTCCTCGGCAAGTCTCATCGCCTCCTTGAGGGGCAGGATTCCGGCCTGGTTGCCGTCTGAATTGATGACCCGAACCTCCGGGGCGCGGATGCCCCAATTGATGCCCACGGTTTCCTTAGCGATACGATTCACCCCCTATTTTGGATTCTTCCTTTATCTTCTGGATGAACTCTTCGATTTTCATGGGGCTCAGGGTCTTTCCGGTGCGGGCCCGGGGAGCGATCAGTTCCTGTTTCACTTCCCGGTCCCCGATCACCACCATGTAGGGGATCTTCTGGAGTTCCGCCTCCCGGATCTTCAGCCCCAGTTTCTCATTCCGGAAATCCTTCTCGGCGCGGATGCCCGATTCGATCAGCCGTTGATAGATCTTTTCGGCATAGGGAATCTGGGGGTCGGTGACGGTCAGGAGGATGACCTGGACCGGAGCCAGCCAGGTCGGGAAGGCCCCGGCAAAATGCTCGGTCAGGACCCCGATAAAACGCTCCATGGCCCCCAGGATGACCCGGTGGACCATGACCGGCCGGTGTTTTTCCCCGTCCGCCCCGATGTAGGACAGGTCGAAGCGCTCGGGCATGGTGAAATCCACCTGAATGGTGGCGCACTGCCATTCTCGCTTCAGCGCATCCTGCAGCTTCACGTCGATCTTCGGCCCGTAAAAAGCCCCTTCCCCCTTATTGATCTGGTAGGGAAGCCCGGACTCCTCGAGGGCCGAATGGAGGGCCTTTGTGGCCCGGTCCCAGTCCTCCTCCGATCCGATGGTCCCCTTCTCCGGGCGGGTGCTGATTTCCAGGGCATAGGGGAAATCGAAGATTTTCATCACATCCCGCACGAAATCCAGAATCCCCTTGATCTCCCCGTTGAGCTGATCGGGGGTGCACAGGAGGTGCGCGTCATCCTGGGTGAATCCGCGCACCCGCAGCAGGCCGTGGAGTTCCCCGGATTTCTCGTGGCGATGCACGGTCCCCAGTTCGAAGTACCGGAGGGGAAGATCCCGGTAGCTGCGGATCTTGGATTTGTAAATCAGCATGTGGGCCAGGCAGTTCATGGGCTTGATGCCGTAGGCCTGCCCTTCCACTTCGGTGAAATACATTTTGTCCCGGTAGTTGTCGTAATGGCCCGACCGTTTCCACAGGTCCAGCTTGAGAATCTGCGGTCCGATGACGATCTGGTAGCCTCTTTTCAGGTGTTCCCGCTTTTCAAAATCCTCCAGGATGGTGCGCAGGAGCGCGCCCTTGGGGTGGTAGAGGACCAGCCCCGCCCCCGCTTCCTCGTTGATGGAGAAGAGGTCCAGCTCCCGCCCCAGCTTCCGATGGTCCCGCCGGCGGGCTTCTTCCAGGAGGAAGAGATGCTTCTCCAGGGTCTCCGCCGTGGGGAAGGCGGTTCCGTAGATCCTCTGGAGCATCTTGTTCCGCTCGTCTCCCCGCCAGTAGGCCCCGGCCACGCTGGTCAGCTTGAAGGCTTTGATCTTTCCCGTGGAGGGAAGATGGGGACCGCGACACAGGTCGATGAAATCCCCCTGCTGGTAAAGAGTCACCCGGCTGTCCGGCAGCTCTTCGATCAGCTCCACCTTATAAGGCTCTCCTCTTTCGCGAAAAATCCGGATGGCCTCATCCCGGGAGACCAGGCGGCGGACGATGGGGAGGTCCCGGTCGACGATTTCTTTCATCTTGGCTTCGATCCGGGCAAAATCTTCGGGAGAAAAGCCCCGGTCCACGTCGAAGTCGTAGTAGAACCCTTCGCGGATGGCCGGTCCGATGGTCACTTTGGCTCCGGGGAAAAGGCTCTGGACCGCCTGGGCCATAATATGGGAGGTGCTGTGCCGCAGGACCTCCAGCCCTTGCTCCGAGGAGAGAGGAATCCATTCCACGGCTCCCCCCCGTTCCAGAGGGGTCTGAAGGTCCATGAGCTGTCCGTCCAGCCTGGCGGCCACGGGTTGATCGTCTTCTCCCTTCCGGGGCAAAAGGTCCTTCAGAAGGGTCCCTCGGGGATGAAGGCGGGTGGTTCCGTCGGCAAATCGGACTTCAATCTGTTCCATGGCTTTTCAAATGCCCGTGCAGGTCCTAAAATAAGAAAAAGGCATCATCTCCGGGACGCATGATGCCTTTTCTTTTTGGGGGTTAAATTGGTTGCCTCAAATTGGTTTCTGGTAGGCACGAGGGGATTTGAACCCCTGACTTCTACCGCGTCAAGGTAGCGCTCTCCCCCTGAGCTACGTGCCTACATTTTTTTTCGAAGATAATTATTGTTATCAATTCCCCCCAAAATTGTCAAGCAAAATATTGCCTTATCTGGATTTATTCATGTGGTCTGTGAAAGACCTGGTCATTTTCTTTACCAGATTAAGGCAATTCATCTCTTCCCTTTTTTCAGGATATGAATCCCCCGGCCGATGTATTGCAGCCCCGAAATGATCGTTCCCGCGGCGCAAGCCACGATCAGTGCTGCGGTAAGCCATGGAAGAGGATAAACGGAGAGGGAAAGGAGGGGAGCCCCGAGGGTGGCCAGCTGCAGGGCCGTCGTCACCTTGCTGGCCAGGGAGGGCCGGGCCTCCAGGGGCAGGGAAAGGAAATGAAGGATAAGAACGCCGAGGACGATCATCACGTCCCGGCCGATGACCAGAACGGTGAGCCAGAGGGGAAGGAGTCCGGCGGCCGCCAGGGCGATGAAAGAGGCGGTCATGAAGAGCTTGTCCGCCGCCGGATCCAGATAGGTTCCCAGGACCGTTTGCTGGCGGAGAAGGCGGGCGAGAGCCCCGTCGATCAGGTCCGTCAGCGCGGCCGCGAAGCCCACGGCAAGAGCGTATCCATAGCAGCCGTTCAGCAGGAGATAGATAAAAGGAAAGAGGAGAACGATCCGGGCAATGCTGAAAAAATTTGGAAGGTTCACCATAAAGGATGGCCGGTTTTAGGGCCGGACCTGCCGGTCCCGTTGCTGATTCCACCTCACCCACTCTTCCCGCTGATCTTCTTCCGGGGTGAAGGAAGTGGGGGCATCGGGCTTTCCCACCGCCGGGACCACCACCTGCATCATCTGGGTGAGAACGATCTGCTCCCATTGCTCCTTGGTGACTTCCTGAAAGGGGCGGGGGACTTCCTGCGGCCCGCGGACTTCCCGGGGCGCCTTGAATCCGGTTTCCTCCGGTTTATAGTCGGGTTTTACAAAGGGGCTGTACACCTCGACCGTTCCCTCGTACACCCGGATCAGGGTGGACTGATCGGTCTGCACGTTCATGCGCCAGATCGTGTCCCGGACGCCGGCCACGGCGTTGGCCGAGGCTATTTCAAAAGTCTTCTTGGGTCCGAAAGCCTTCCTCACGTTGGCCCAGGTTTTGCCCGCGGGAACCTCCACCTTCATGTCCCGGGATCCATCCTGGGCATCGAAGAGGAGACTCCTCATCTTGAAGGTCGTCTTCTGATCAAAGCGCAGGATCGAACGGTCGGGGAGGCGAATCTCGACGCGGGACTGTTCTCCGGTCCGGCCTTCATCTTCCAAGGAAAGGAGGCTTCCCATCCGGAGCGGTTTCCAGGCCGTCTCTCCCTTGGCCAGAACCTCGGCCTTTCCCTGAAGGTAGGTGACTTCGGCCTGGTTGGAGCCCGCCCCCGTTTTCGCCGGTTGTCCCGGTGCGGTTCCCGCATGCATAAGGAGAAAAACCCCGGCCAGGATGCAAGAAACAAGAAAAAGCTTCCCTCTGCCTGGATGCATAATCTTGCCTTTCTTTGGATCGAGACCTGCGTGCTTTTCAGGGATGATTTAGGGAGACTTTCGCAAGTTCACTTTCAAGGTATGGCGGGACTGATTTCCCACGTAAATTTCGCGCACCTCGGAGAAATACCCCGCCTTGCGGAATTCGATCTTGTGCGTGCCGCTGCCCAGTTCCAGGGGGTCACTTTCATACTTCCCGGCCCTGCCCGCCAGCTGGCCGTCCACATAAACCTCCGCATCATCCGGACTGGCCTGGATGAGGAGGAATCCCTCGTTGCCCACTCCGCGGCGCGTTTCCTGGGGCATCCCGCACCCCCAGAAGACGGAGAGGCCTACCATCAGCAGGAAGAAGAGTTTCTTCATGATTTCCTCTTTCGTCGAAGTTACTTCTTGATCCTCACCATGTCCCCGACCTGGATTCCCATCCCCGATCGGACTTTGGCGATGGTGAACCGCTCATCAATTTCCGTGACCATAAGTTCGGCCTTCACCGCGCCCCGGGTTCTCCCCAGAAGGACTTTGGTCTGAGGGTCGATGATCTCCTGCCCCAGCGTCTGCACCATCAGGACATCCCCCGGGTTCAATCCCACATCCCTACCGGCATTGATGTACACGTCGGTTCCGCTCACCATGGCCACGGCCCCCGACCATTCCACGCTCTGCAGTTTCTGCACCAGGTTGTCCATGAATTTGGTGATGGCCGAGCGGAGAGCCTCCTGGCCCAGGGTTTCGTCGTACCCGGCGCGGGTACCCATTCCCAGAACCTCCTGGGCTTTCTTTTCAAACTCGCCCCTGCCGGAATCGGCAAACAGGAGCTGTCCGGTCGCGGCGTCGACGACCCGCACGTCCACCGCGCATTTGGCGGTCTGGACTTTCTGTTTATAGACCCCGTAGTCCGCCCCCCCGGTGCTCACGCCGAACTGGGAGATCGACCCGGTCACGAGGGCGTTCAGCCCCAGCACTTTCCCCGCCTGGGCCGCGGTTTGGGCGTTCACCACTCCGGTCTGCCCCAGGGCCTGTTCCCCCAGGACCTGCTTCAACTGGGCGCGTTCCACGAGGATGAAAGCTCCGGTCTTAAAGAGTTCCGTCGTCAGAATGTCCGAAGCGGAGGTTCCCAGCCTTCCCGCTCCATAGCTGCTCTTGTTGACAAAGTCAACGATCCCCACCCGGAGCTTGGGGCCCTTGTGAGTGACCTGACGGGCGGGAGACGTCGTCTGAACTGCCGGCTGCGCCGCCGGTTGGGCCTGGGTCATCTGCGCCTGCGGAGGCTTCTGGGTTTGCCCTCCTCCCAAGGCAGGCATGCCGGCGCAGCCCGCCGCTGCCACGAGAAACGCGGCCAGAGTCCAAATCGTCCACGCTTTGAAGGTCATGAGTCTTGCCTCCCTTCTGGATTCAAGGAAATATTTTTATAGTCCGGGCATGAGGCATCCTGCCTGGGCCGGGCTTGCGGCCCGGGGGCCGTTGGGCAGGGTTTGAAAACTTTCGTCGACCACCTTTTGGGCATAGGGAGCGTACGACTGAGCGGCCGCAAACTGCACGGTGTCGCCCAACGATTTCTGATCCAACCCCAGTTTACTTTCCTTCACCTGATGGGCGGACTCCCAGAGCTTCTCTCCCGTTTTCGCGTCCTTGAGCTCAAAACGGGCTCCCACCGTCATCGAGGCATAGGCCAAGAGATAGGTGGTGCTGAACTCGGTCACGTAGGCATAAAGCAAGGCGTCCACGCCCAGAAGATTTCCCAGCTCCTGGGGGGTCAGGGTGTTCACCTGGCCGGCCTCACGGATATCTTTATCCCTCAGCCTTCCGTCGATGAAGGCCAGGGCGGGAGTTTCATACCCTTTCAGGGAGAGCTTGTTCAAAAGGATGGGGCGGAACATCTCCGGAGCCTTGAGGCTCACGGTTTCATTCAGAATGGGCAGAACGGCAATGGAGCGGGGCGCTCTGTCCTTGTAATCCGGGGCCACCGAATGGTGTGCCCCGCCGGCGCAGCCCAAGAAGAAAACCACCGTGCTCACCAGAAAAGGCCATCGAATTATCCTGATTCCTTTCATTCGTTCCTTTCCGCTAAAGTCAGTAGTCAGTTGTCGGTTGTTTAGTGTCCATTGTCCATTACTCATTGCTCATTGATCATTTCGGCGAGACTTGAACTTCCAGGGTATTCCAGGTGCTGCGAATGACTTTCACCGCGAAGTCCGGAAAAGTCTTCCGGCTGATCTCCTGGGAAATGGACTGGGCGCTTCCCCGGACATCCACGTCCATCTTGACCATATTCTCGGAAAAGCTCCGTTCGTGAATTCCCTCGACTCCCCGCACCTGCCCGAGGACAGAGGTTTTAAATTTTCTCACATCGTCCGCTCCCGCCAGTCCAAAAACGGTGAGCTGGACCATGGTGGTCGCTCCCACCCTCTTCTGGAAATTCTTGAGGATATCGTCCATCATCTTGTCGGACATCTTGACGCTGGCCTTCTTGATGGCCTCCGACCCCCCGGTCACTTCATCGATATGGACGGCTGCCGCATTCTCGTTTCCCGAGGAGAGGATCCGGGCGTTATCAATCTGGATGGCCCGCATGGAGATATTGGCCTGAAGGGATTTCATGGCCGTTCCGGCGATGCTTCCCACCGACCGGGCCAGGGCCTTGCCGATGATGACGATTTCCGCGTCCACCTGTTTGCCCAGGGTGATGGCGTTTTGATTGGAGAGTTCCACCACCTGAAAGGCCGGGGGCACCTTAAGGTTCCCGGCCTGGGCCTGGGGGTCCACAATGTCGAACCCTTTTTCGCGGAACCGGTCCATGATGGTGTTTTCGGCCACATTGAGGTCGGTCTGCGTCCCGCGGTGAGCGCCCCACCAATAGTTGTAATACTGGCGGCCGATCTGCTGCTCGGCCACCAAGATCATGATCCGGGGTTTGCCCACCTGCCCCAGGAGGAATCCCAGGGCCTGCAGATCTTTCTCCAGGTCTCCTGTGGCTACGCTCGCCTGAATCGTGACCTGGTGAACGTTCGAACCGGGGGTTTCGGAGAGAACCCGGTAGTTCTGGATATACCCTTGCGTTTGGGTATAAATCTTATCGTTCAAGGTCTGGAAGTTCAGCACCATGGTCTCCGAAGAAACCATGGTGCCCACCGCCTGCTCCACCGCTTTGCGCAGGGCATCCTGGATGGCCTGGTCCCGGGCGATGGCCCGATCGTTCCCGAAGACCGCCCCCACTCCCTCGGCAGTGACGGTCTGCGCCTGCTGCCCGAAAGCCGGGATGCCCCCGCAAAGGAGGGCAAGAATCAGCCATCCCCCGATCCAAACGTTCTTACCCAAGGGATTCACTCCTTTCTTAGAAGAAGCGCAGCTCGTCCTTCAGCTTGCGGATGATCAAAAGGGCATCCGCTCCGGAGACCGTGCCCCGGGGGCTGAATTCTCCGGTGCTCATATCCTTTGCCTCCATGATCCCGCGGGAGGTGCAAACCATGACCGCATTGAAATAGGGGAGGTCATTCCGCAGGTCCGGGAAAGGAGATTTGGAGCCGATAAACTCCGTGGCCAGTTTTTGATTGCCGGTCACCTTGATGAGGATATCCTCGACCATCATGGCATACGCCCCCCTGTCAACCTTATTATTGGGGAGAAACTTGTGGTCCGGAGTGGGCTCCAGGCCGCGCACTCCCAGGCGCAGAAGGGTTTCTATATCGGTCCGCAAGACGTGGCTCTGAATGTCCGTGGCCGCCTCGGCTTTCACGATTTTATCGGCCTCAAACTTCTTCGTGGGCGCCTGGAAGCTGGTGTCGAACTGGGCGGGCGTCCGCTTCTGGTAGAGTTTCTCCAGGAGCAGTTCCTGGATGAACAGAGCAGCCAGGTCGGCCCGGGTGATCTCCTCGATCAGGGCGATCTTTTTCCCGATCATCGACCCCGGGGCCGCCCGCTGGATCTTCTGGACGACCTTCCATTCATTGTCCGCCTCGACCAGGTACTTATCGTTCAGGTCCAGCACTTTCTTGAACATGGTTCCGGCCTTGTCGAAGTTATACCCGTATTTGTAGGCTTTCCCCATGTAGAAGTAGGCGGCGGAGGATTTGGGGTCGATTTTCACCGCATCTTCGAATTCATCCTCGGCTTTGTCCAGCCACTTCTCCTTTCGTTCCATGGAGTACAGGCGGATCATGCCCACGTGGGCGTCGACTTTGTCTTCCTTCTTCTTGGCCAGGCTCTTGGCCTTCTTCATGTTTTCGTGGGCCTTTTCGAAATCATTCTGGGAACCGAAGCACAGGCCGAGCCCGACGTAGGCGGGGGAATAATTCTTGTCGAGCTGGATGGCCAGAACGAACTCTCTCTGGGCCCCCGCATAATCGCCCTTGTCGTACAGCTTGTACCCCGAAAAGACATGATGCTCCGGCGTATCCAGCGCCGCTTCCGGCTTGCGGGGAGGCTTGGCGCAGGAAGAAATCAGCATGGCGACCATCGCCAACATCGTCACAAAAACCAGCCAGGATAAGAGACGTCGCCGTTCCATGAAACCCTCCTTGTTAGATAATTTGATATTGGACACGGATGAACACGGATTTACACGAATAAAAGACTTTTGAATTTTCAATCCTTGTTCACCAATGGCCTAAAATCTTGTTCTTTCACGGGGCAAGGTTTTCACAGATGAATACAGGAAGAAGCCTTTACCAAAATATTTTTTTGAATCCGTGTTCATCCGTGTTTATCCGTGTCCCGTTAAAAATCAATCCACCACGATCAATACCCGGCACTGTTCCAGGAAGCTCAGGTTCTTGCTCATGTCCCTCATCCCCTGAGCGTCGGCGTTGCTGATGACCAGGTCACACCCTCCGGTGCCGGAGACTTTGGCGCCTTTAACCACCAGCGGATTGGCCGCCACCCGGTCATTCTTCTTGGAAGCGTCCAGGTCCTTGGCATATCCCACGATCCCGAACTTGGTGGCCCACTCCGCCGAAACGAATGCCGAGCCGTAGACTTCCCGCCCGTCCTCGTCAACCACTTTGGGGGACATGGCCGGACGGATACTCAAACCCCGGGCGTCGAAGATCACCCCGGTGTACACCGGGTTCCCCGCCTTGGGGATATTCTGGCTCTGGGTTCCCAGGGTCTGAGGGGGCAAAACGGTGGCGGCCAGAGTATCGGTAGGCGCAGCCGGGCTGGTCATCCGGATTTCGACGATCACTTCCACCGCCCCGTCGGAGAGATAGCGGGTGTTGATCGTCCGTGCTCCCCGCACGATTCCCTGGACCCGAGTGCGAATGACATCGTTTTGGGTCATGGCGTTGACCACCAGGGTCTCCGAATCGATGCGCACCCCCTTGATGATTTCCAGGATGTTCCGCAGGGCGTCGGCTTTCGCCGCCCGTTCCGCGCCCAGCCGGGCGGCGGCAATGTTCGGGGCGTCGGGGTTGGGAGCGCCGCTTCCCGTGGCCCGAATGACCTGCTCGGACCAGTCTATCTCCCCGTTCCCCACAGCCTGGGTTAAAGACTGCTGCGCCCAGGAAGAAGGGGTTAAAAGGAAAAGGAAAAATGCTGCCGCCAGAAATCTCAGTGCCCACACTCTTTTTCTCATCTTGTCCTCCTTGATGCCAGAAGAGATTCAATGTAAATAAAAATTGTCCAAAAAAGACAAAAGAATGACCTAACCCGGCGTAGCCGGAACCAAACAGGATGTTGTAGGGGCGGCCCTATGTGGCCGCCCGCAGGATGGGCAACCACGCAGGGTTGCCCCTATCAATTTGTGACCAGTTTGGCGTCAATTTAACCGGTAAGGGACTACGCCTAAGGTTTACCCTCGCTTTTTCAAAAAGAACATAAATCTCAGTGCTTTGTCAAGGTAAAACAAAAAGGCCCCTTTGAGGTGGAAGGAAC
>Ga0315295_10002041_pt1 | contig 17182 bp, 13 predicted proteins | sample YL17G14_0_MG_FD_204453 | JGI IMG/M metagenome (GOLD analysis project Ga0315295, IMG submission 204453) | Sediment microbial communities from Yellowstone Lake, YNP, Wyoming, USA - YL17G14_0 | ecosystem: Environmental > Aquatic > Freshwater > Lake > Sediment | place: USA: Wyoming | collected... | reverse complement strand
CATTCGAGTTGTCAACTATGTTAAAATGAAAATATGCCGGCTCAAATGATCCGCAATTTTTCCATAATCGCGCATATCGACCACGGCAAATCCACCCTGGCCGACCGTCTGCTGGAGTTCACCGGCACTATTGAAAAAAGGAAGATGCGGGAGCAGGTTCTGGATACCATGGACCTGGAGCGCGAACGCGGCATCACCATCAAGGCCCAGGCCATCCGCATGGAATATCAGGGCTATATCCTGAACCTGATCGACACCCCGGGGCATGTGGATTTCTCCTATGAGGTCTCCCGTTCGCTGGCCGCCTGCGAGGGAGCCCTGCTACTGATCGACGCCAGCCAGGGGATCGAGGCCCAAACCCTGGCCAACGCTCATCTGGCCAAGCTGAACAACTTGACCATCGTTCCGGTCATCAACAAGATCGACCTCCCTAATGCCGATCCGGAAAAGGTCCTGCTGGAGCTAAAGAATGTCTTCGGCATGAACCGGGAGGAAGTGGTTTTGGCCAGCGCCAAAGAGGGCATAGGGGTCCAGGATATTTTAAAGGCCATAATAGACCGCATCCCGCCACCTTCGGGTTCAAAGGATGCCCCCCTGCAGGCCTTGATCTTTGATTCTCATTATGATGTTTACCGCGGAGTGGTCGCTTATATCAGAGTGGTGAACGGCACCCTGAAAATCAATGAAAAGATACTGATGATGGGCGGCGAGACCAGCTATGAAGTACTGGAGATAGGGACCTTAAAGCTTGGCTTGCAGCCTAAAGAATCCTTAACGGTCGGAGAAGTAGGTTATTTGATCTCAGGAGTAAAAAATGTGCGGGACTGCCGCGTAGGCGATACCGTCACCAGTTCGTATCTCCCAGCTCCTATCCCCCTGCCCGGTTACCAGCCTATCAAGCCTATGGTATTTTGCGGGTTTTATCCGGTCAATCCGGGGGATTTTGAGCACCTGAAAGATGCCCTGGAAAAATTACAGCTCAACGATGCCGCCCTGAATTTTGAGACCGAGACCTCCGCCGCATTGGGATTCGGTTTCCGCTGCGGTTTTCTGGGTCTTTTGCACCTGGAGATCGTGCAGGAGCGGCTGGAGCGGGAATACAATCTGGACCTGGTAGCCACGGCTCCCAGCGTAATCTACAAGATCAGTAAGAAAGACGGGAGCGATATCTTTATCGATAATCCGGCTTCCTTTCCCAATCCGGCAGAGATCGAAAGCATAGAGGAGCCCTACTTAAAATTGACCGTCTTCACTCCCAGCGAATATGTGGGCAAGATCATGGAGCTGGCCACTGACAAGCGGGGGGATTTCAAGGGGATCGAATACATGGATCCCACCCGCTGTATCGCGACCTTTGATATCCCCTTATCCGAGGTGATCTCCGAATTCCACGATCTTCTAAAGTCGGTCTCCCGGGGTTACGCCTCCATGGATTATGAACTAATCGGTTATAAGCCCTCAGACCTGGTCAAGATGGACATTCTTCTCAATCAGGAGCCGGTGGACGCGCTCTCCATCATCATTCATCGGGAAAAGGCCTATTATCGGGGAAAGCTTTTGGTGGAAAAGTTGAAGGAGTCCCTGCCGCGCCATCAGTTCGAGATCCCCATTCAGGCGTCCATTGGCAGTAAGGTGATCGCCCGCGAGACCAAACCGGCATTGAGAAAGAATGTTCTGCAGAAATGCTACGGCGGGGACATAACGCGGAAAAAGAAGCTCCTGGAAAAACAAAAAGCCGGTAAAAAGCGGATGAAGCGCATTGGCAGGGTGGACGTTCCCCAGGAAGCTTTCCTGGCCGTGCTGCGACTCGGCAAATGATTCCCTCTCTATATATCCACATCCCCTTCTGCAAAAGAAAATGCAATTACTGCGATTTTGTCTCCTATGCGGGGAAGGAGGAAATGATCGAGGGGTACGTGGAGACCCTCACCCAGGAGTTGAAAGAAAAAACCTCCAAGTTTATTCCTCCTCTCCCAGTCCCTCGACGAAGCTCGGGACAAGTGGGAGAGGGACTGGCCGCTTTGCAAACCATCTATTTCGGCGGCGGCACCCCCACTCTTTTGAGGCCGGACCACTTTGCAAAGATCCTATTCGAATCTCGAATCTCGAACCTCGAATCTCTGGAAATAACTGTCGAAGCCAATCCCGGCACGGTTAACAAGGATTACCTAAAAGAACTTCGCCAACTGGGTATCAATCGTCTCTCTCTCGGAGCGCAGACCTTTAACGACAGACATTTAAAGACCTTAGGCCGCATCCACTCCTCAAAGGATATCTATCAGGCGGTAGAAGATGCGCGCACCGCCGGCCTTCAAAATATCAGCCTTGACCTTATCTTCGCCCTGCCCGATCAAACCTTAGAGGAATGGAAAGAAGATTTATCCCAAGCTATCAACCTAGAACCTAACCACCTATCAACCTATAACCTGCAAATCGAAGAAGGAACTCCGTTCGCAAAAATGACGAATGCCGAATTACAAATGCCGAATGAAGAGATCGAGGCTGAGATGTATGAACATACGATCGAAACTCTGACCGCTAAAGGATATCATCACTACGAGATCAGCAATTTCGCCCAGCCCGGCCGTGAATGCCGGCACAATATCAATTACTGGAAGAACGGGAATTACATCGGGATCGGCGCCGGCGCTCACTCGCATGTTAATGGAAGGCGCTGGGCTAATCCTGATCCTGTTGAAGAATATGTTAAAAATTCGTTAAACGGTTTCGAAACTCGCACCGAACTTCGAGCCTCGAGTATCGTAACGACCATCAAAACCGATAAGCGGGAAACACTCTTCCTGGGCTTAAGATTAATAGAAGGATTGCCTACAAAAACATTCGAGGGATTCGAAAATGAGGTGTCAGAACTCTTAAACGATGGCCTGCTAATCAGGCAAAATGGTAATTATAAACTCTCCAAACGCGGGCTTTTTCTCGCTAATCTGGTATTTGAAAAATTTGTTTAGCCTGATACCGCAAGTTAAATCATCGAAGGGGTTATTGTCAAAGGAAAGTGCATCCTACCGTATTTCCGTGTAATTGGACTATCCCTAAGGAAATCAATTAGGGTCCCATTTCTTGAATGATCAACAATATAAATCTGGTCGGATCCTTCCGGGTAAATCACGCTTAAATGTTGACCACTAACAGTTTCATATACATGAGGACTAGTAATCTTCAGATCCATCTGACCGCTTCTTCCCACATTGAGATACTTTCCCTCTTCTATTACATAAAGATCCGGGACGGGCATATCTTTACCGATCGCTCTTCCAATATCAGCCACCACCAAAGCTTTTCTGCCGTTTTTCTCAACCGCATATAATCCAATGGAATATTCATTGCGCTCTTTCCCCATACCTAGCATCAAGGGATTGGACATAAGATCAGAGATGTTAACTGTGACACTTATGTGGTCACTGCCTTCCCCCTTTATTAATCTGTTACCAGCTTTGAAGGGGGTCGCCGTTTTGTAATATACATCAAAAGCGGCCAAACTTACTCTATTACTTTGGAAAATACCGGGATTTGGTCCTTGATAAGTATGAAACGCCTCCCTTGCCCCCGCGCCTATTCTTGATAATAAATTCCCAAATAAACCCATTCATACCCCCCTTTATTGGTGCTATATATTATACATCGTTTTTTATTAATATCATCTTGCACTAGTGTCCTGTTAAGATTTGAGAAAAGAAGCAGACTTTTACCTTGACAACCATCCCTAAAATTGCTACAATTAGCACTCAAAGAGGTGGAGTGCTAACCATGATAATTGAGCTTAACGATAGGAAAAAACAGGTCCTGGAAGCCATTATCGACGATTACGTGGAAACCGCCGAGCCGGTTGGGTCTTTTACCGTTACCCACCATTATATCCGCAAGGTCTCCCCGGCCACGGTCCGTTCAGAGATGGCTGAACTTGAGCATATCGGCTACCTAACCCACCCCCATACCTCCTCCGGCCGCATCCCTACCGACCTGGGGTACCGCTATTTCGTGGATAATATAATGGAAACCAGAAATATTTCCGGCCGGGATATCACTTTGATAAAAAGCGGGATAAAAAAGATCGGCCGGGGCCTCGAGGAGGTGCTGCACGGCACCGCCAAGCTGATCTCCTCAGTGCTCAACTATTTCTCGGTCTTTGTGACTTTCCCCAAGAACCACAGCCGTATTTTCAGCCACGGCCTGTCAAACATCTTAAGACAGCCGGAATTCCAGTCCTCCACTTCCGCCCGCCATATAGTGGAGGTGGCGGAACACGAGGAAATATTGCCCCGGATCCTGAAAGAATATGCCCGCGCGGATAGCGTGAACCTGCGCATTGGGCACGAGAATCCCTTCCGGGAGATGCAGGACCTCTCCGTCATGGTGGCCCGCTGCAGTCTCCGGGGAATGGACCCGGGGGTGATCGGCATTTTGGGTCCCACCCGCATGGATTACAATCGGGTGCGCTCCGTCCTCGATTTTATAAGCCGTGAACTGGACGAACTGCTGAAGGAGACCATCCATGTCCGCAGCTGAAGAGTTGAAAGAGATAATCCCGGAACTTCCCAGGGAAAAATCCGAGCTTGACCTTCTAAAAGAAGAGCTGGCCGACCAAAAGAACAAATATTTGCGCGCCCTGGCCGATTTCGACAACTATAAAAAGCGCGTGGCTCTGGAACAGGACCAGTTCGTAAAATTCGCCAATGAAGGGATCATCCTGGAGGTTTTGCCCGCGCTGGACAATTTTAAAAGGTCCCTGCTCACCGCGGAAAAAGTAAAGGCCCATGAAGACCTTATCAAGGGGATCGCGCTGGTAGTGCGGCAAATGCAGGATTCCCTGAAAAAATTTGGGGTGGAAGAGATTGAGGCGGTCGGCCAGCCCTATAACGCCAACCTCCACGAAGCTATTTTGAGCAAAGAAGATGACGGGCCGGAAAACATGATCTTAGAAGAAGTTCAGAAGGGTTACACTCTGAACGGACGGGTCATCAGACCTTCCATGGTCATAGTTAGCAAGAAAGGAGTAAAATAAAATGCCGGGAGAAAAAATAATCGGTATAGATCTGGGTACCACCAATTCCTGCGTGGCAGTGATGATGGGAGGCGAGCCGACGGTCATTCCCAACCCCGAAGGCGGGCGCACCACTCCCTCGGTGGTCTCTTTCCCTAAAGAAGGAGAAAGAGTGATAGGAACCGTGGCCAAGCGCCAGGCCATCACTCATCCGGATAATACGGTCGCCTCCATTAAAAGATTTATGGGCCGCCGCTTCAATGAGATCCAGAATGAACTTAAATATGTGGCCTTTAAAGTAGTGGAAAGCAAGAATTCTGCTGCTGCAGTAAATATAGCCGGCAAAGAATACTCTCCTCCCGAGATCTCCGCCATGATACTGCAGAAGCTCAAGCAATCCGCGGAAGAATATCTGGGAGAAAAAATAACTAAGGCGGTGATCACCACTCCCGCCTATTTTAATGACGCCCAGCGCCAGGCCACCAAGGATGCCGGCGCCATCGCCGGATTGGAAGTGATGCGCATCATCAACGAGCCCACCGCCGCCTCGTTAGCCTACGGGTTGGACAAGAAAAAGAACGAGAAGATCGCCATCTACGACCTGGGCGGAGGGACTTTTGATATCTCGATACTCGAGATCGGTGAGGGAGTGTTCGAGGTCAAGTCCACCAATGGAGATACTCACTTGGGCGGCGATGACTTCGATCAAAAGATCATAGTCTGGCTGGTGGATGAGTTCAAGCGCGATCAGGGTATCGACCTAAGCAAGGATAAGATGGCCTTACAAAGGCTGAAAGAAGCAGCCGAAAAGGCCAAATGCGAGCTCTCCTCCACCCTGGAAACCGAGATCAACCTGCCTTTCATCACTGCGGATGCTTCCGGGCCCAAGCATCTGGTCATTAAATTAACTCGCACTAAGCTTGAACAATTGGTGGCGGACTTGATCGAAAGAACGGTGGGTCCCTGCCGGCAGGCCCTCTCCGATGCCGGATATTCACCCAGCCAGATTGATGAAGTGGTGCTGGTGGGCGGGCAGACCCGCATGCCCAAGGTCCAGGAAGTGGTCAAACAACTCTTCGGCAAAGAGCCGCATAAGGGAGTGAATCCGGATGAAGTGGTGGCGGTGGGCGCCGCCATACAAGGAGGCGTCCTGGCCGGGGAAGTGAAAGAGATGGTACTATTGGATGTCACTCCCCTGACTTTGGGAGTTGAGACCTTAGGCAGCATCCTGACCCCCATCATTGATCGCAATACCACCATCCCCACCAGTAAATCGCAGGTTTTTTCTACCGCGGCGGACGGCCAGACCTCCGTGGAGATACATATCCTGCAGGGAGAACGCCCCATGGCTGCGGATAACCGCACTCTGGGAAGATTCCACCTGGAAGGCATCCCTCCCGCCCCCCGCGGTATCCCTCAAGTTGAAGTAACCTTCGATATCGACGCCAACGGCATCCTGAACGTCTCCGCCAAGGATAAGGGCACCCATAAGGAGCAAAAGATCACCATTACCGCTTCCTCGGGCTTGACCAAGGACGATATCGAGAAGATGAAGAAGGAAGCCCAGTCCCACGAAGCCGACGACAAGAAGAAAAAGGAAGAAGTGGAGATCAGGAACCAGGCGGACGGCATGGCCTATGCCGCGGAAAAGACCCTGAAAGAATCCGGCGATAAGGCGGAGAAAGCCACCCGGGAAAAGGTGGAAAAAGAGATCGCCGAGATGAAAGAAGTCCTCAAAGGCACGGATAACAGCAAGATCAAGGCCCAGCTGGAAAAGCTGCAGCAGGCCGTTTATGAGATGTCCGCGCAGATCTACAAGGCTAAAGAGGAAAAGGGCTCGCCCTCCGAAGCGCAAGCGAAGGAGGGTCCGACCATAGATGCTGAATACGAGATGAAGGATGATAAATAGTGCCCAGGGATTACTACGAGGTATTGGGCCTCGGTAAGAACGCTTCCGCGGATGAGATAAAAAAAGCCTTCCGCAACCTGGCGCGCAAGTACCACCCCGATGTCAACCGCGAATCCGGTTCAGATGTTAAGTTCAAGGAGATAAACGAAGCTTATCAGGTCCTAAGCGATCCGCAAAAACGCCGGCAATACGATACTTTTGGCTCAACTCAGCCCGGAGGATTCCCCGGCTTTGACTTTGGCGAGGGATTTGGCGGATTCGAAGGGATCTCCGATATTTTTGATGCGTTCTTCGGGACCCAGACCCGCCGCCGGGGCGGAAGAGGAACCATGGAAGAGGCCGGAGCCGATCTACGCTATGATCTGACCATAACGCTCGAGGAAGCCGCCAATGGGCTGGAGAAAGATATCGAGATCAGCCATTTAACTTCCTGCCAGATTTGCAAAGGCACCGGAGCCAAGCCTGGAACCTCCCCTACCCGCTGTTCAAGCTGTGAAGGCACCGGCCAGGTTAGAAGAATGCAGAGGACTCCCCTGGGCTCTTTCACTCAGATCTCGACCTGCCCCACCTGCAAAGGCGCGGGATCTGTTATTAGTTCTCCTTGTCAGGCCTGTCATGGTTCCGGCCGGGTAAAGACCCGCCATAAGATCAAGGTCAAGATACCGGCGGGCATCGATTCCGGCTACCGTCTACGTATTTCCCAGGCAGGCGAGGCCGGGATGAGGGGCGGACCTCCCGGTGATCTCTATGTTTTTATTTCCGTCAGGCCCCACTCCCTCTTTGAAAGAGAAGGCGCCGATCTTTACCATAAAAGATTGCTCTCCTTTGTGCAGGCCGCGCTGGGGGATGAGATAGAAGTGCCCACCATTTCAGGCCGGGCTGAACTGAGGATCCCCGCCGGCACCCAACCCAATACCACCTTTCGGCTGAAAGGAAAAGGTCTGCCGCACCTGCGGGGAGGAGGCAGAGGGGATCAATTCGTGGTCGTTGAAATCGAGACCCCCACTAATCTCAGCGATGAACAGGCCGAGCTTTTGAGAAAATTCGGGAAGCTCAGAAAAGAATATCGTGCCTAGGTTTTATATTCCTCAGGAACAAATCAAAGGGAAGCAGATAATCATCACCGGCTCAGACGTCAATCATATAAAAAATGTCCTGCGTTTAAAAGTGGGGGCGGAGATCACGGTTTTCGACAGTTCTCAGAAAGTTTATCTCTGTAAGCTCCGGGAATTTAACCGCGAATTCATTCGCGGGATCATCACCTCCCAAATCCACGAAGACACCGAGTTAAAAGCGGATATTACCCTCGCCCAGTGCCTACCCAAGGCCAGGAAAATGGATCTTATTGTGCAGAAGGCCACCGAATTGGGGGCCAACCGAATAATACCGGTCATATCCGAAAGATCGGTCCCCAGAATAGAAGATAAAGCTGAAAGGAAGACAGCCCACTGGCAGAAGATAGCCCAAGAAGCCGCGGAGCAGTCCGGCCGCACCAAGGTGCCCCAGATCCTGCCTTTGGTTTCATTATCGGAATTGGTAAAAAGCGCCAGCGATTACGACCTGGCCTTAATTCCGTGGGAAGGTGAAAGAGAAAACACCATTAAAAAAGTCCTAACCACCTCTAGGCACAATAGCCTGATAATCGTGATCGGCCCCGAAGGCGGCTTTTCTCAGGCAGAAATAAAAATTGCCCAGGAAAATGGTTTCATTCCCATTTCCCTGGGCAAACGCATCCTAAGATGCGAAACTGCTGCGCTTACTTGCCTGGCGCTTTTGGCTTCGGAACTGGAGCGCTAGGAGCGCCGGCCGTCGGGGTAGTCCCCTTCTGTGACGGCGAAGCGACCTCATATCCTCTCTCAAAATTGTTCAGATCGGCCACCAGCCCCTTGACCGGCGAGGAGCGATAAAGTATCTCCACTGCCTCGGAGCGGGTCAATTTCTTCTCCGGCTGGAAGGGCTTATTGGCAAAATGTCCCAGCATGCCTTCTGTGAAGGCGCCCGAGACTATGGGATAGGCCCAGTGCGTCGGCGGCACGTCTGCAAAGTCGGATTTGATCGCCTTGAGCTCTTTAACCGAACCAAAGCGCGACACCATGGCCAAACCCTCAGCTCGGGTGATATTGGCGCCTGGCTTGAAGGTACCGTCCGGATAACCCTTTACGATGCCGGTCTTGGCCGCCAGATTGATATATTTGACCGCCCAGTGCGTTAACCCCACATCTTTGAAGAGCTGCAGGGTGGCGGCCGGCACACCGGCTTCGCCGGAGGTCTTGGTCCGGATCAATAAAGCGGACATTTCCGCGCGGGTAATATTACCTTCCGGCTTGAAGTTGCCGTCCGGATAACCCTTGATGATCCCCAGCGTTCCGATATAGCTGACCTGTTCGGTGGCCCAATAAGGAGCCTTGACATCCGGATAGGCCATTAATTTTAGCGCCCGGACTTTCTTGGCTTGTAAAAACTTGCCGCTCTTGTCGAACACTTCCACCCAGACCGTGTTCTTCCCGGTGATCTCCAGAGGCACATCCGCTTCAAAGGTATTGCTCTTGGCGGCAAGCTTGATGGCTCTGCCCTGGATGCGGGCTTCAGCCACTTCAGGATCCAATATCTCCGCGCGCAGCAGGATCTTGTTCTCCCGGGTGATCAGCATGTCAGCCGGGGAAATGATGCGCACATATTCCCGGGCTTTCTTCTCGATGAAAATACCATAGGACAGCGAGAAGAAGTGATTGTCCACTCCCGGCGCTCCCGCGAATTGGTGATAAGCATAGTCGAAGCGGAAACCGCGGTAGTAGACCCCTACCCCTGCCGTCAGGTTGCTGGCGGTGGTCCCCGGACCGACCATGTCCTGGTCGACACCTACTCTCAGGGCTACCAGGTCCAGCGGCATCCATTCCACCCCCAGATGCGTGATAATCGGTACCAGCGGCCGCATGGGTTCCCAATCCAGATCCAGCAACAGCTTGGCGCGGTGCAGGCCCAGAGCGCGCAGACCGTCATCGTCCGGACTTAGCACATTTAGGGCCGTTCCGATCTTCAAGACCGCCGGATAGCTTTCTTCCCAGCCGGATTGATAGACCAATTTACCGCCCATGGACTTGGGCAAAGCGTTCTGCAGGTTGGCTCCTACTGATAAGTATTTTAAGGGCTTGGCGTGCATGGCCAGGTCCATTTCTGTTCCGGTGGCGCCGCCCTGGGTGATGCCGTTGCCGGTGATACTGGTGGAGAAGATCTTTAAATTGGCGCCCACGCTCATGGTTTTCAGCCAGGGCATCCTCTGGGTCCAATCCCTGGTAAAAGCCACTCTTTCAAATAATTTTTCCAGTTTGTTGGCATAGGAAACGATGAACACATCGTTCACATAAGCCATGCCTTCAGGATAATTGGGATCCACTTCGTAGATCGGATCGTCAGGGTCGGAACCTGCCTTTTCGCGGGTGACCGGCGCGCCGCCGATCCGGGCATCGGAGAGGCCCAATCCGAAATTCCCGTAATTGGTGGGATAGACGCCGGAAAAGTTGACATAATTGAACTCTTCCAATAATTTACCCTGCATGCTGGTAGCCTGCCAGCGGTTGATATTGGCTAGACCTGCGGGATTGAGATAAAGAGAGCCCACATCGTCAGCCAAGCCCACAAAGGCTTTGCCCATGCCCAGATAGCGCGCGCCCACGGAGAGGCGGGTAGGATCAGGGGCCGCTTGAGCCAGCACCATCCCCGAAAACACCAGCAGACTCATCAATATTAAAATCAGTTTTTTCATAAACTCTCCTTCATCCTTTTAATTTATTGCGCTACTACCCACTTAAAATTGGCGATTTTTTTGCTGTCCAGAAGGAATATGAAATTATACGCTCCATTGGCGATCCTTAATCCGGCCAGCGTCTCATTCGTGATCTCTATTTTGTTTGGAGAATTCGCCGGGAAAAGCTGCTTGAATCTCTTGATTATTTCCCCGTTCATTCCTACTGCCAAGATCTCCAGATAGGCCTGATTGCTCAGATCAAAGGATAGCACGGGCAGGGGAGTAAAACTTCTGGTGGGATTAGGTCCCACGTTTACTTTAGAAATCAAGGCTGGCGCACTGTCTGCGGGCCGATTAAAGGTTACATTCACATACTGGACTCCCGAAGGGGTCCCGTTTGCCTCGATATAAAAACTGATCTTATCAGTACCATCCATAACAATTTCGTCTGGCGCGTTGATGGTGGCTTTATTGCCAACCACACTGACTTTGCTGTCAGAGATCGAGCTGATAGTAGTGCGCCCTCCCCCCTCATAAATTATCCGCGCGTTGTAGTTGCTGGCACCAAAGGTCCCCTCAAAGATAGCCTTGATATCCGAGGTGCGGTCCACTGTCATGGGGGTCCCGCCGAAATTCTGAGGGGAGGCCTTGGTATTGTTGATCCAAACCTCCTGGAGCTGGGGCGGGACCTGATTGGCCAACACCTCGAACGCATGCGTGGTGGTGTCCACCAGGTTCTCTGAATTCCACACCAGACTGCGGGTCCCGGTAGCGGCGCTGGCATCCACATTCACCTCTGTTAAAGTATATTCAGCATTGTTGACCTTGGTTTGGGAAGCGATAAGTATGTTCGCCGGTGGGGAAATGGTAAGAGTCCCAGCAGTGGGGAAATATCCCAAAACTTTCCAGTTACATAACTGCCGCTGGAAAACCTTGTCCACCTGCCCGCTGGGCTGGGGAGTTATGGAATCTATGCGATGAGGAGCTACCACTGTAATAGCCGAGGTCTTGGTGGCGGTCCCTCCGCTACCGTTAGTGACCGTGACATCGCACGCGCCTAGGTCCGCACCGCTGGCCACCGTTACGCTCGCCACGATCGAGTTTTCACTGTTCCAGGTTGTGGAATTTATGGTGATGCCGCTTCCGCTAAAACTAACGGCGGCATTCGCATCTACATTTGCGCAAGTTATGGTCAGGGAATATGATCCGCCCTGAGATAAAATATTGGAGGTCGTTCCGGTTACCACCACGCTGGTAATAGCCGGATCAATTTTCACGGTCTTGATGTAATTGCTCCCTCCGCCCACGAGCCAGAATCGATTGTTGGTGTAGCCAAAAACACCTGTTATCTGTCTCGCGACATAGGAGGTATCTATCTGCCAGGAAGAATTCGGGTTGCGAATATTCGAATTTTTATAGATCCTGCCGATGTTCGTGTTCCCCTGCCCCGCCGCGATCAAACCGATCTGCTCATCCAAAAGGTAGATCCCATTAAAATCAATATCAATGGCGATCGGGCTCTGATGGGTCCAGCTATTTCCGCTGTCAGTGCTAATAGCCATGCGCCCGCCCGGCCCCACCGCCACTCCGGTCCGGCCCTTAACGCAGATATCCAGGAATTTAATGTCAGTCGAATTCTCATAAACATTGGTCCAGGTAGCTCCGCTGTCGGCCGACTTATAGATCACGGCCTTGGGGGTCCCTCCCGGGTCTTTTTGCCCCGCCACAAAGACCACTGAATTGTCCACCCACCAGACCCCATTCAGTGACCCTCCCGTCATTCCGGTCGGAACGACCGCGCTCCAATTTGTTCCCCCGTTTGCCGTGCGCACCATCACATCCGTCCCCACGCCATCATCGCCAGTTGCTATCCCATAGGTGCCATTAAAGGCAATATCTTTGAAGCCGCCTATTGGTGAAGCCGGCAAAGCTAAAGCTCCCGACCAGGATCCAACGTCGCCGTTGCTGGTGTTCTTATAAAGATTGCCGGTCGAGGTGCCTACGAAAATATTGCTGGCATTGACCGCATAAATACAATTTAAACTGCCTCCTAAAGCCGGCGCCGGCAACTGCCTATCCCAGGTGGATCCATCTGCTGCTCTTAAAAATTCATTGGCACTCCCGCAGGTATAAACATTAGTCCCGTTGAATGAATGGATTGCCAGGAGCCCGTTTTCGGCGGCTCCAATGCGAGGACTGACAACATCAGTAAGCGTGAGGGATTGGGCTGCAGCGGAAACAACCAAGAGGATGCTGATTGCCAAAAAAATTCTTCTCATGGTTTTAAATAAATTTATCACTTATCCACAACCCTGTCAACCGGATTTTTTCTGGTATAATTATACCATAATATGTGCGCTGTCGCAATGAACAAGTATGTTTTTTATACCTTAGGCTGCCGTGCTAACCAGTACCAAAGCTCCGCTTTGGAATGTCAAATGACAAATGTCAAATATCAAATGAGAAAATTTGGTGAGGAAGCGGATATTTATGTCATCAATACCTGCACGGTGACCGCGGATGCGGACCGCAAGTCCCGCCAGGCCATAAGACGGGCCCTGCGCCTGGCCAAAAAGGTGATCGTGACCGGCTGTTACGCGAAACTCAATCGTGACTACCTGGAAAAGGCCTTCCCCGAAGTAGAATTTCAATTTCCCTCATACCTCATACCTCATACCTCATCCCGAAATCCCAAGATCCGAGCAAATTTAATGATCGAGGACGGCTGCGAGAACTTCTGTTCTTATTGCATCGTGCCCTTTGCCCGGGGGAAAGTTCAAACCAGATCCCTGCCGGAAATCAGGCGCGAAGCCGAAATGCTGGTCAAGGCCGGCGCAAGAGAGATCGTCCTGACCGGCATCAATTTGGGAGCCTGGGGTGACCTGCGCCCCATACTCGACTCCCTATGTTCCATTCCCAAACTTTTAAGGATCCGCCTTTCTTCGCTTGAACATCAATATCTTGCTCCTGAGCTTATCGAATTCATCGCAGAAAATCCTAAGATCTGCCGCCACCTGCACCTTCCGCTCCAATCCGGTGACAATAAAATATTAAAGCTCATGAACCGGCGATATACCGCGGAAGAATACCTGAAGCTGGTTGAAAGAATAAGGAGAGAACTGCCCGACTGCGGGATCACCACCGATGTGATCGCGGGCTTTCCGGGCGAGGGAGAAGAAGAATTTCAGAACACGGTCAATTTAATAAATGAAGTCAAGTTTTCCCGCCTTCATATCTTCCCCTACTCCGCCCGGGACTTGACCGCCGCCTCCAAACTCCCCAATCAGATCGACCCCAAGGTCAAAAAGCAGAGATTCCAGGTATTGGATAGGATCAGGAAAGCACAAATGAATTCGTTCGCCGAAAAATATCTTGGCAAAGAAGTTGAAATACTAGTGGAGCAGAAAGGGGAAGGTTTAACCGCTAACTATATTCGAGTAGTTTTCGATGATCCACAGGATTTAAGCGGGAAACTGCATAAATTAAATTTGAGCCTCTCTCATCTCAAATCCTAAACCCTAAATACTAAACAAATCCGAATTTCTAATTTAATAATTCGATATTAGATATTGTTTAGGATTTCTGATTTAGTGCTTCAGATTTGGGCGGCGGAGGCGATGGCGCGGGGTAAAAGAAGAGGGGCCAACCCTCTTGTGTCTCCATGTTTCCACAAAAAGATCAAGGCCCCTCAACTATTATAACAGGATCTTCTGACCTACTAACAACGACAAGCCATAGCCTGTGGAGAAAGAACCCTTTGCTCCACCATCTCCAGTGCGGAGATAGCCGATACCAACTTGCCCGTAGGTCTTTCCACCCAAACCGAGATCACCCTGGACGCCGGCATATGCCTGCCCTCCGAGGGATCCTCCGGTCTGACCGGTCCTATAAACGACGTAGTTTATACCTGCGCCTACATAGGATTCGATCCCGCCCATCATGTCGGCCGGTAAGCTCAATACGCCATCAACTATGATGGGTACCGCTTTCCAGTCAGCGCTGTTCTTGTCCTTGCCCTGGGCATAACCCACGCCAAGTTTATAGGATACAGCATTGGCCGGCATACCGATCATCCCAGCCAGACCCATTGGATCCGGCAGTACGACGGAACCCAGCAAACCGATCATGTTGCCTGCCACTATACCCAGATCAGCCTCGGTCATCAGTCCCATTCCGAGCAAGCCGGTGGGAGCTGCTGCCCTAACTGGCGGGGGTGGCGGCGGCGGCGGCGGTGCTACCATTGGCGGTGGTGGGGGCGGCGGAGCAACCATCGGTGGTGGTGCCGGCTTCTTCACTACTGCCTTCTTCACCACTTTTTTCTTCGCGACCACTTTCTTCGCGACTGCAGCATCGGCCGAGGTTGCCACGATACCTAATACGAACGCCAACATTACTAATAATGCAAATACTCTTTTCATTCATAATCACCTCCTCTGACTTAGAGTTTAAGCCGGTTAAATCATAATACTTGTATATTTTTTGTCAAGGGGTGTTTTTTCCGCTATAATTCAGCTATGAGACTGGTGCACTTGGCCGACACCCACCTGGGTTTTGCCGCTTACCGCAAATATACGGAATCGGCCTACAATCAGAGGGAAGAAGATATTCTGCAGGCCTTCAGGCAGGTAATCGATGAGATCCTAAAGATCAAGCCGGACCTGGTACTGCATGCCGGGGACCTTTTTGACGTGGTGCGCCCCACCAACCGCGTCCTCCGTTCCGCCATTGAACAGATATTGAGATTATGCGAGGCGCGGATCCCGACCATCATCATTTCCGGGAACCACGAAACCCCCAAACAGCGCTACCTGGGCTCCGCTTTCTCCATCCTGGAAATACTGCCAGTACCCAAGGACCTCTTATATATAATATACAAAAATGAGTATGCCTTGCTCCAACCCTTTCCCCAATTTAGTGTTCATGCTATTCCCCAATGCACCTCAGACGAGATCTTCACAGAGCAGCTGAAAAAGGTGAAAAAACAGCCCGGTCATAATATTTTAATGCTGCACGCGGGGGTTACCGGTTTGAAAGAATTTTCCCACGGAGATTTCAATGAGCTGCTGGTGGACTACAACTATCTAAATCAGCTGGATTTTGATTATGTGGCCCTGGGACATTACCACGGATGCGTGAACGTGGCCAGATCAGCTTGGTTTTCCGGCTCGACCGAGAGACTAAGTTTCAACGAAGCTGGTCAGGCTAAAGGATTCCTGGAGGTGGAAATTGGAGATGAAACCAAAGTAAAACCACATCGGATACAGATCCGCCCCATGGAAGAGCTGGAGCCGATAAACGCTGCCGGTCTGGATTCGATCGAACTTAGCAATAAAATCGAAGAAAGGATCGCGGCTTGCCAGCCGGCCGGAAAGATCCTCCGCCTTAAGATCAACCAGGTCTCTTCCAGTGTTCTGGCTTCCCTGGATATAAAAAAGATCCGTGAATGGGCCGCGCCGGCTTTGCATTTTGAGCCGATCTTTGAAAAATCGGCAAAAGAAGAGGGCGGGGAAATCGTACAAACCACCTCCATCGGCGGATTGAATGAGGAATATAATTCCTTCCTCTCCAATCATGCGGGCCTTTCTGATGCGGAAAAGGCCGAATTAAAACAACTAGGCCAGCATTATTTGACCGCGGTGCTTGAGGAAGAAACATGAGATTGATCTCTTTGAAGCTTAAGAACTATCGGCAGTTCAAAGAAGCGGAGATCGAGTTCCCGGATGGGGTGATCGGGGTCGTGGGGCTTAACGGATCGGGCAAGTCCTCACTGATGGAAGCCATCGCCTGGACCCTTTACGGTAATGATGCGGCTCGCACCAAGAAGGAAGGCATAAAAAGAGTGGGCGCCTCACCCACTGCAAATGTGGAAGCTCAGCTCATCCTGGAGATAGAAGACAAACAATACCAAATTAACCGTATTTTAAGGGGGGCCAGCCAAACCGGTGAAGGTTCCATAATCTCGCAAAACAAGGTCCTGGCCGATTCAGTGCGGGGAGTGGATAAAGAGATCAATTATCTCTTTGGAATGGATTACAGATCCTTCTATACCAGCTTCTTCGCCAAGCAAAAGGAGCTGAACGCGCTTTCGGTCTACACTCCCAAGGAACGCAAAGATGTTATCCTGCGCCTGCTGCGGATCGATGCGGTGGATAAAGCTCTCAACCAGATCCGCTCTGATACGCGGGATGAAAAAACCAAGGCGGAGATCCTAAGGAAGACCCTGAAAGATGAGAATTTGGTGGAAGCCCAACGACTGGCCAAAGAAGTGGAGCTTAAAAAGATAATTGAAGAGCTTTCCATACTTGGAGATAAGATCAAGAAAGGTGAAATCCAACTGGCTAAATACAAGGATCTGTTCACTGAAGAGCGGAAATCATTCGAGAAATACGCCTCCTTGGATAAAAAACGCGCCCAATGCGAAGCTCGCCTGACTGGCCTCAAAGCCAGGGAAGTAGAAATCAGGGATGATTTGAAAAAATTGTCCGTACAGGAGGCGGAGCTTAAAAAGATTGAAAAAGATGCCGAA
>Ga0315295_10002040_pt1 | contig 17189 bp, 24 predicted proteins | sample YL17G14_0_MG_FD_204453 | JGI IMG/M metagenome (GOLD analysis project Ga0315295, IMG submission 204453) | Sediment microbial communities from Yellowstone Lake, YNP, Wyoming, USA - YL17G14_0 | ecosystem: Environmental > Aquatic > Freshwater > Lake > Sediment | place: USA: Wyoming | collected... | reverse complement strand
CTGGACCTTCTTGAGGTCCGTGCCGGATGCAAGGTAGATTACTTCGTGTTTGGTCATACCCACGCAGCAGGAGGAACACACTATCACGACATGGTAGTTCTCAACACAGGATGCTGGTGTGTCAATAATAGCCTCAAGGCAAACAGGCTCGTGGACAACATTGGAAAGGTAAAGAATAGGGAGGGAAGAGAACAGAGACTCTATTCTATGGCTGAGAGGGTTGGCGACAAGGAACAGGTACGAACGCTCCTCATCATAGAGAAAGATGAAGTATCCCTCATTAGTCTTCCCCAAAGAAATCGTATATTCTCACAACCCTTTTAAGGTGTGAGTCCAATCTCTCCCATGGCACGCATGGATTTTCATACACACAGCATATTGTCTGATGGCACTCTCCTCCCTGAAGAATTGGCACGAAGGCTCGAGGTGCTCGACACGAAGGTTTTTGCCCTCACAGACCATGTGGGTCCCTCCAATCTGTCAGACATAGTAGAAAAGACCATTGCGACATGCAAATATGTGAATGAGTCTTTCTCCATTGAGATGATCGCAGGTGTCGAGCTCACGCACATTCATCCAAAAGACATACCGCTCATTGCGCGGAAGGCGAGAAAGATTGGTGCCCAGATTGTGGTCGTTCATGGTGAAACGCTGGTAGAGCCGACGCGGGAAGGCACGAACATGGCTGCATGTTCATGCAATGACGTAGATATATTAGCCCATCCGGGTATATTGAAAAAGGAAGAGGCTTCGGTTGCGTATGAAAATGGAATTTTTGCTGAACTCACCACAAGACAGGGGCATTGCCTTGGCAATGGAAATACGGTGAAGGTATGCAGCTCAGACATGCTTTTAGTGAATACCGATGCACATGCGCCCTCTGATTTCATCACAGAGGAATTCGCATTGAAGACCGCATTGGCATCAGGGCTTGCCCCGAAGGATGCAGAAGCGGTCTGCATGAATAATCCCAAGATGTTGCTTGAAAAAATCAGAGCACGGTGAATTGGTTCTTCTTCTGATTTCCTATTCTCTTCATCGTGTCATAATCGTGAATCCCTCCCTCCGTGAGGAAATGTGTCACCGCCTTCAAAGGCGTCCTGTCGAAGAGAACCTCTCTTCTTGTCAATCCACCCTCGATTCGCAAGAATTCCTCTATGGGAAGGTTGAATGGTATGATCTTATATGTGTCGCATACACACACAGTTGGAATCTTCCTCCTCCTCGATTCTCTTGCGATAAGGCTTGTGCCGCATTTATTTATAATGTGCGTGGGTGAAACGGCATCCGCACCCACAAGTACGAGAGTGACCTCATCCATGAAATGCGGGAAAGTGAAGTCGGGAATGAGTGTTGTCACGGCAAGGGAGGAAATCATCTCTGCAAATGTGACGCCCTCGCCTCCAGGGTGAGACTCGCATACAATGATTCTTATTTCTTTGTGTAAAGCCCTCTCCAATAAGTGAAAGACCGAGGAGCTTGAACTCAGCGTGAGAATCACCTCGCCGCGTTTTATGAGTTGTGCTCCGATGCGTGAGATCCTTGAATCAATCCTTCGTATTGAGGCGATTTCATTCTTGGCTTTTTGTATCGCGCGGTTGCGGAGTTGCTCTGCATTTTTTCCCTTGAGGGGGAAGAGGTTGTTCATGCAGTTGAAGACGGATGCCATGGAGGGCTGGGCTGAAATGATTCTGAGGGCGATATCCTTGAGCATCTTTTCCTGTGCCTCAACACTCTCCGCATTCGTTTCTCTGGCGAGCCTCATGAACGCCTCCAAAGACTTTATGGATAGCTCCCTTGCACCGCTTCTCCTATCATCCCTCAGTTCTCTCACCAAATCCATGGCACAAGAGTGGAGGAAGGTTTATATAATTTGTGGAATGGTTCAAACCAAAAAAAGAATCCAAATGGGGGGAAATCCTTATAAGATGGCTTCCTCCGTGTTTCCAGAAGAAAGAGGGCTGATAGTATCGTTGAAAGAACAGGGCGACACATTGATGACACGACCATAAAGGAGATCCTCCACCTCACCAACAGAAATCCTTTTGCCTATCTTCAACTTGTCATCGGTCTCTTCTTCTACGCTGCAGGCATCGTCTGTTTGCTCAAAGCCAATCTTGGCATGGACCCGTGGGGATGCTTCCATGTGGGAATCACCAGGCATCTGCCGTTGACACTCGGGAGGGTCTCCCAGAGTGTGGGATTTCTCATAATCCTTGCCTCCCTCTTTCTTCGCATATATCCCGGCATAGGCACAATCCTCAACATGATACTCATAGGATTTTTCATAGACCTCATCAATCCTTATGTTCCCTTCATGCACCAAGGTGGCATTCAGTTAGGGATGCTCGGACTCGGTGTCCTCCTCATCGGTGTCGCATCTGGGCTATACATAAACGCCAATTTGGGGGCAGGTCCGCGCGACAGCCTCATGCTGGGATTAAGCAAAAAGACAGGCGGGAGTATTCGGCTCGTCCGCAATTCGATGGAGATTGTTGTACTTGTGAGCGGGTTCCTCCTCGGAGGACCCGTGGGAATAGGCACGGTCGTCTATGCCCTTGCCATAGGACCCTGCGTCCAGTTCTTCCTCAAAAGGATTCCTGCAAGATACACATAGGCTTGCATCTACCTCAGTTCAGAGGTGCACTGTGGACATCGTATCGCCTTTATGGGGATGGCGGAAATACAATGGGGGCATTCTTTTGTGTTGGGAGGTGCGGCCTCTTTCGTCTTGATTCTGCTGAACTGCTGGACGATGAGAAAGACGACGAATGCCACGATTATGAAGTCTATCACTGTATTCAAAAACAGACCATAGTTGATGGTGGCTGCCCCGGCTGCTTTCGCATCGGCGAGTGATGCGTAGTGCGTTCCTGATAGGTTGAGGAAGAGGTTGGAAAAATCTACCTTTCCGAGCAGGACGCCTATGGGCGGCATGAGCACGTCGTTGACGAGAGATGTGATTATTTTTCCAAACGCTACACCTATGATGATACCGATAGCCATGTCCAGGACATTCCCCTTCATGGCAAACTCACGGAATTCGCGCAACATTTTTTGACCTCCTCTCGAGTCTGACTCGGTTGCGTTATTTTCACTTCCCGATTTATAAGCATGATGATTGTGCGAATTATAAAGATTTATAATAGGAGAAGTAAAAAAATCAAAGGAAAATAGAAAAGAAAGGAAAGGATATCCAATTGTGTGAGAATGCGAGTTTTTGTGCATTATCCCAATAGTGCCTTGAGGCAGTCTATCGCTTGCTTTAGTTTTTCCAATGCCTGCAGCGCAAGGTTGTTTGCATAGATGGGGTTGGTCAGTGATGCTTTCGACTTGTCGAGAAGTGCCTTTGCTTCGTTTATTAGCTTCTCACACTCCGTACAATTAGCGCCTTTCTGCTGTGCCTGGGTGAGCAAATCATTAGCCTGTTTGAGGAGATCGTTGCTCTGTGAGATATGGTTCTGGGCTGCGGGGAGGAGTGAAGGAAGGGTTGTCGGTCTTTTGGCGAGCGGTTGGACCTGGCAAGGGCAGTTCGCACTAGCCTGGACTTCATATGCTCCCATGTCGACAATGCACACTATCCTTGTATTTCCATCGAGGTCTGTGTCTGGAATCTGCGGGGCACTGTTGCTGCCTGCATTTATGGCTGGTGAATCGCATGCCTGAAGGTGTGCGTCATCGTCACTCACGAATAAGGGGTCCTCTGATATATTTCCGTTGATACCTGTCAGGTCATCCATATCCATCCAGTCATCACAGGCGTTGCCATAGACATCGTTGTTGAAAATGTGGTATTCACCGTCAGCAAAGACTGTGAGTTTCTTGGTTTGGATTTCGTCTGGCTCTTTAGTTACTTCATCATCCTTTTTTTCTGAAATACTTAGCCCAGTCGGGGACAAATAATCATCATACCACCACTGGATGCCTTCATCTTCAATTGTAAAGGCGATTATGTTGTTTGCTATCGTGGGATTTCCTCCGTATCCATTGTCGATGTTGTCATCATAGTTGTATATGATGGTGTTGTTTGTAATAATAGGACTGGAGGAGGAGCCATATATATTGATGCCATCTCCGCCACCATCTTCGCCACCATCTTCTGCACCATTGTCCTCTATGAGATTGCCATTTATTATCGGATTTGAGTTTTCAACATAGATACCGTGCCGTTCATTACCCGTGATATAGTTGTTGGTGATTCTGGGATTCGAGCCACTCAGGGCGTGGATGCCATCATAGTCATTGGTGTAGATATTATTGTCGATTATGGTCGGACTTGAGCCTTCCAAACGTATGCCTTCCCTGCCATTGTCTGTTATGTAATTGAGCGTCACAATCCCAGAACTTCCATTGAAAAAACGTAATCCGACGTAACGACCGCCTTCAATTCTCAGCCCACTTATGTTGACAATCGAAGAAGTGGTATTGCCTACCTGTATGACGTCCTTGGGATTGGAAGGTGGCGTATAGCCGTTTATTTCCGTCGATGCGGCTCCTGCTCCAACAAGTGTCAGATTTTTGTTTATGGTTATTGGGAAGACCTCTCCGTTGGTAGAGTGTCTGTATGTTCCTGCTGCTATGTGAATCGTGTCTCCTGCAATCGCCTGGTTGATTGCATACTGGATTGTCCTGCAGGGCGAGCCAGAGTTCTGGCAATTGCCGCTATTGGTTCCCGTATCATCCACATACAGATCTGCAGCCCGCACGGGCTGGTAGTGGAGAGCAGACAGAATAAGACATGCCACGAAGATGCCCACAACTAATTTCCTCATATTTCTTTTCCTCCTAGGGGTTTTTCTTTTGAGATTCAATAGGAAGATTACCAATTGAACCGAAAGGGATGTAAAAATGGAAAAGTTTGACAATATAAGCCTTTTGGTGACTTTGATTTGTACACAGACCCACAACCTTTATAAACAACTTCAGGAGAAGGTATGAAACTCCGCTAAGATGTGACGTCTTTCCAGCGTCGAATTGCGAGGAGGGTTTAATATGGGCTTCTATAAATACATACAGGAATCATGGACGAAGCCTGGCGAGGGACTGGTGCGCCAGCTCTCGCGAGTGAGGCTTCCCCAATGGAGAAAAGCCGAAGTTGTCTCGCGCATCGAGAGACCGACGCGAATCGACAGGGCTCGTTCTTTGGGATACAAGGCAAAGAAAGGGTTTGTCATGGTGCGAGTGCGCGTGGGAAGGGGAGGGCTCGAGAAGACACGGCCGCATGCCCACAGGCGACCCAAGCGCATGGGTGTCACAAAATTCTCGCCTCGCAAGAGCGCCCAGTGGATCGCAGAGGAACGCGCCGCGAGGAAGTATCCCAACCTCGAGGTCCTCAACTCCTACTGGGTGGGGCAGGACGGAAAGAACAAATTCTATGAAGTCATACTCGTAGATCCCCTGCAACCCTCCATTGTCAGGGATAAAACCATTTCCTGGATTCAGTATCAGAAGAGCAGAGTGTTTGCGGGAAAGACGAGTGCGGGCAAGAGGTCGCGTGGACTCATAGAGAAGGGCAAGGGAACGGAGAAGAACAGGCCGTCACGAAAAAGATGATTTCCGTGGTACGCATCGCACGGATTACCGTGGAAACCTTTATCCATGCCACAGAAGACACAGAAAAGGTTGAATCGGCACTAAGGCATCTCATGCCTTCCTTCGAGAGGAGAAAAGTTGAGGGTTACTTCGGCAACCCCATTCTCATCCTCTCGGGTGAAATCAAAAAGAAGAGGGACATAGAATCATTCATGAAGAATGTGAAAGAAAAGATATCTGCAGACGATATTGACTTCACGCGATGCACGGATGAGGAAGGTCCCCTGCACCTCAGGCTCGACAAGCAGAGGTTATATGATGGAATTCTTACTCTCAGAAACGATGGCGAGGTGAAAGTCACCATAGGCATACAGGCGTACCCTCATAAAAAAGAAGATGTGGTGTTGAATGCGAGAAAGGTGTTTGAGAGCTATTGACCTCCGCGGGCATCCCTCCCCTCTCTATGAGAGGACGGTTGAAATCCTCCCCCTCGCAGAAGCGGAGAGGGGGAAATGTGAGAGTGTGGGTATTTGTGGGGCAGAGGTCGGAAGTATCAGAGACATTCACAGAATACCCAAAGGGATGCTGAGAGTTGTGAGAGGCGGAGAAAGGGGAAAAAACAGGGCGGCGCTCGAAGAGAACATACATATGCTCGCATGCCCCTACCCATTTGATTACGTCATGGCGGGGCTCGCAGCCAAGAAAAATATCGGACTCGAAATAAATGTGAGAGAGATAATCAATGCCTCTGGGGTTGGGCGCATGAGGCTCTTGCAGAACCTGCATGTTACCGTTTCACTCGCCCTTAAGTACAGAGCACCACTCGTCATCACATCCGGTTCGCGAATGGGGAAGGAAGTGAAACACCCCCGGGTGCTTGTGGCATTTGGAATGATTTTGGGACTCGACTATCCTCTCTCAAAGTCCTGCATCTATCATATCCCTAAAAAAATTCTGGAGGGAGTCACATGAAGAGCCTGCCCACACTGAAACACTCGAAACGCTACATAGCGTTTTCCGTCAAAGGAGCGGAAAGTGAAGGAAGGGGGGAGATAAAGAAAGCCGTCTTCAAAACAATCATGGCTCTGTTGGGCGAGTGTGAGGCTTCCAATGCAAATGTCCATCTTATCTCATACACGGGGGGGCAGGGCATTCTTGTCTGCAATCCCGAATACGTAGATAAATGCATCGTGGCGCTCGCCTGCATGAAAAAGGTTAATAAGGTAGAGGTTTTTGTGGATGTGATAGGAGTTTTCGGAATGCTTGAAGACGCGAAAGAGGGTGCCAGATATGGTTGATGTTGACAAGGCCGTGCGGGCGCGGCTCAAGAGCCACGGAGAGACGTTTGAAATACTCGTCGACCCCATGAGCGCTCGCGAGAAATCGGTGGAGGAAGTGCTCGCGGCCAAATACATCTACAAGGATGCTGATGCGGGAGAGAGGGCTTCCGAGGAGGATTTGAAAAAAGTCTTCGGCACCACAGACATAGTAGAGATTGCGAAAAGAATCCTCGACAAGGGGGAAATTCAGCTCACCACCACGCAGAGGCATGAAATACTTGAGGAGAAGAGAAAGCGAATAATCTCCCTCATATCGCGCGATTCTGTCGACCCAAGAACGAAACTCCCTCATCCGCCGGGGCGTATTGAGTCGGCGATGGAGGAGGCACGAGTGCACATCGACATAAACAAGAAGGCCGAAGATCAGATAGATGATATTGTGAAGAAGCTGCGCCCCCTCATTCCGTTGAGTTTTGAGACGAGACGCATCGCAGTGAGGCTTCCCGCGCAGTATGCCAATGCCTACTATTCCTTCAAAGGTATGGGGAAGACGATAAAGGAGGAGTGGCAGAAAGATGGCTCTTTCATCGCGGCAATAGAAATCCCCGCAGGCATGCAGGATGAATTTTACAAGAAGATAAACAGCCTCACAAAAGGCAATGCAGAAATAAGGGTGATGAAATGATACTCGTTGAAGATAGAAATCTCGTATTGCCCGGCACGAAGCTCGCCGAGGGCTCTTACGGTTCAGATGTGGGAACCTACAAAGAGAAGGATGCCATATACGCATCGGTGCTGGGAATCGCATACGTACAAAAGAATACCATACGGGTGGTGCCACTGGAGGGCAAATACATGCCTAAGGTGGATGACCCCGTGTTGGGCGTGATAGTGGATGAATACCCAAAGGGATGGATTGTGGACCTCGAATGTCCCTATCGCGTGACCCTGGACCCGAGGGACATATTTGAGAAACGATTCAGTCCAATCCGTATTGGAGACCTCATTTATGGTAAGATTTTTAAGGTGACTGAGACTTATGAGGCATTCATAAACGCAAAAAGGCCTTACGGAAGGCTTGAGGGAGGCAGACTCGTCAAGATTCACCCCTCCCGCGTCCCCCGCCTCATAGGGCGCGGGGGATCAATGATAACCCAGATAAAGGATCAAACCAGATGCGATATCCTCGTTGGGCAGAATGGCCTGATCTGGCTTCTGGGCAAGCCTGAAAATGAGGAATTCGCCGCACAGATTGTGCAAAAGGTTGACCGTGAAGCTCACACCTCTGGACTCACTGACAGGGTCGGGGAGATGTTGAAGAGGAAAAGCTGATTCATGCTCACGAAGGTGAAATGATGAGACTCGATGGAAGAAGAAACGATGAAATAAGGGAAATCAAAATAAAGGCCGGTGTTCTCAAACGCGCGGTAGGCTCCTCCTACGTGGAGTGGGGGAAGAATAAGGTGTACGCCGCGGTCTATGGACCCCGAGAGGTATTTCCCAGATTTCTCACTAAAAACGAACAAGCATTGATACGCTGCAGATACAACATGGCACCATTCTCCGTGGATGAGAGAAAGAGACCAGGACCCGATAGGAGAGCGGTGGAAATTGGAAAAGTCATGCAGGGGGCACTCGAGCCTGCCATCCTTGCCCACCTCTTCCCCAAGACGATGATTGAGGTGAACGTCGAGGTAGTGCAGGCGTCGGCAGGAACGAGGTGTGCGGGCATCACCGCAGCCTCCGTTGCCCTCGCGGATGCGGGAATTCCCATGAGGGACCTCGTGCCCGCATGTGCCGCAGGCAAGGCGGGCGACCAGATAATCCTCGATTTAGGAAAAGAAGAGGATAACCTGGGGCAGGCGGATGTCCCCGTCGCCATCATACCGCGCACGGGAGAAATAACTCTCCTTCAGATGGATGGCTCACTCTCAAACTCAGAGCTTGAGGAGGTCATACGGCTCGCAATGACAGGATGCATGACCGTCTATGAAAAGCAGAAGGAAGCGCTAAGAAAAAAATACGAGGTGGCTTCGCATGACTGATGAAATCATACCCACCATACGAAAGCAGAGGATTCTCAAACTCGCCTCGGAAGGAACGCGGGAAGATGGGAGAAAGCTCGACCAATTCCGCCCCATAGAAATTAAGAACAACTATGTTGAGGTGTGTGATGGTTCCGCCATGGTGAGATTAGGTGCGACCACCGTGATTGCGGGCGTCTCGACAGATCTTGGCGAACCGTATCCCGACATACCCAATCAAGGCGTCATGATCACCGGTGCAGAACTGATCCCAATGGCAGACCCAAGCTTTGAGGCTGGTCCCCCTCGGGAGGATGCGGTGGAACTCGCGCGCGTGGTTGACCGCGGCATAAGGGAATCGCAAGCCCTCGACGTCGAAAAGTTGTGCGTCACCCCAGGGGAGCTTGTGAGGCTCGTGTTTCTCGATATACATATTCTCGACAATGATGGAAATCTCTTCGACGCCTGTGGCATTGCCGCCATGACAGCGCTCGCAACTGCAAGGATGCATGACGTGGATGAGAACGGAAAGAAACTCGAGACACGCAGTCCCCTCCCCATTCGAAAGATTGCGGTACCCTGCACGTTCGCAAAAATAAAAGACTACCTTCTCCTCGATCCTTCGTTGGAGGAAGAGAGGTCTGCAGATTCCCGCCTCACCATATCCACTGAAGACAATGGCAACATCTGCGCCATACAGAAAGGTGAGATAGGCGGATTCAGGGTTGAGGATGTCATGAGAGCCGCAGAGATATCTCGTGTGAAGGGAGAAGAAGTGCGTCAGATGATAAAGAGGTGTGTGTGATGGGTGCCACCGGACGATTCGGTCCACGATACGGGAGAAAGGTGCGGTTACGGGTGGAGACTATCGAAGTGAAAATGCACGAGAAACACAGATGCCCCCAGTGTGGCAGAAATGCCGTGGAGAGGGTTGCCACCTCCATTTGGCGCTGCCGGAAGTGCGGCACACGGTTTGCGGGTGGGGCATACACCCCCGAGACAGCCTCAGGGAAGATTGCACTGAGAGCCATAAAAGGCATAGGGGCAGGAGAAAATGTATAAGTGCGTCGTGTGCGGCAAGGAGCTCACACTCGAGCAGATACAGATGCCCTATGGCGTCAAGTGTCCTTTCTGCAACAACAGAATTTTCAAGAAGACACGGACACAGATTCCAAAAAAGGTGAAGGCGGAATAAGACACCGCAAAATAGTATTATATATCCAAACGTAACGATTCACCGGTGTCTTGAATGATTCTTACCACTTCAAAGAGACCATCGGGGAGGACGCGCACATTCGCGCGAGAGATTGCCTCTGTCATGCCCAATGTGCACTATATCCAGAGGGGTAAAAAAAGTATAGAGGAGATGGCGGGAGATGCCTTCTATGTGGGGCACGAGAGGCTTTGCATTGTGAAGACGAGGGACGGAAACCCATGCGGATTTGAGTTCATGGATACAGAGACAAAGGAGTACATCGGTGGCATGGATTTCTCAGTCACATTGAGACGCGAAATGAGAGCGGGAAGGATAGAACCACCGTCAGAGGACTTGGAGTTTCTCCTGATGTCACGTGAGAATAATGCCCCCCTCCTCGCAACCCTCCTCGAGGCACGGGTGACAGAGGAGAGGGAGGATGCCTCCTGTGTTGCGATATGGAAGGATGAAAGAATAGATTTCTTCAGGTTCGACATGGATGAGGAACCGATGGGTCCCCGCCTTTTTATGAGGAATGTCTATGGGAAGAATCACTATCACCATTGAGGAGAAGAATCCAGACCTCATCTGGAGTGCACTTGATGCTGAGATAAGATCAGCACCCTTTGTCAAAAGCAAAATCTTATCAAGAAGAGAAGGAGGTAAGGTGATAATACAAATGGAATCAGAAAACATGGCTGCGCTGAGGGGAACCTTCAACTCGGTGATGAACTGGCTGATTGTGATACTTGCAGGTATGAAAGAGAGATTCTAGGTTTCAGATTCTCAAGAAGGAAATTTTTGTCTGATTTTAAATTTGTGAATAATTTATAATCTCTTATTAATAAAAAAATAGAAAATTTCGCTCGAATCTCAGGAAGACTCATTTTTTTCTTTGAAAATGATATGAGAATTCGTTTGTAGCATTTGCACGCCTGCAATTATATCACATGGTGAAATAGGCGTCATCACACACCATTTTATCCACTCTTGCCCACGTGAGCATTGCAGGCGGTACTGGGTTCTTTAGAAGGGTCCCCCTCGGTGCGCGACCTGACTCTGACCGCCATGGGAGACTTCTCGCCCGCCCCGGATGAATTCCATCCATGTGAGAGGATTAAAGGATGAAGATGATTCATTACGGTCACCTGTTTTCCAAAAAGAAATACCTTGCCCTATCTATTCTCCTCTTCCCAATGTACCATCAAAGAGTAGCAATTGTGCACGATGGAATCACACGCATGATACCCGAGGACATGCGAGGTGAAAACTCAAGGAAAAATTTATATTCGCAAGACATCATACAATCGTTCTCCCCCAAACCTTTAAATAGGGGAAACAGGAGGGGGGTGGGTTTCACTATGAATCTTGGAATCGTGTGGTTAATATGGGGGATCATAGCACTCATAGGGGTACCAATTGTTCTGTGGCTCCTGTCGAGCTGCTATGTGATAGTCCGCCCTACTGAGAGGGCGATTGTTGAGCGACTGGGCAAGTTCCACAGGGTAGCCAAGCCCGGAATAAGCTTCAGGATTCCTGTCTTCGACAGGGTTCATTTCGTGAACATCACTGAAATGATGGTGGATGCGACACCGCAGACTATCATCACCAAAGACAAGCTTAACGCGCAGGTGGATGCACAGATATACTTCAAGGTCAAGCCCGACGACGAATCTATCAGAAATTCCCAATACAATGTCTACAACTACAAGGTGCAGATAATCAATCTCGCTCGGACGACACTCAGGAATATCATCGGCACACTATCCCTCACGGAGGCAAACTCCGACAGGAACAAGATAAACTCAGACCTCATGACAACACTCAAACAGGAAACGGTAAACTGGGGAATAGAGGTCGTTCGAGCGGAGCTGAAAGAGATCGACCCACCTCCTGATGTTCAGGATACGATGAATCAAGTTGTCAAAGCAGAGAATCAGAAGACAGCGGCGTTAGACTTCGCCACAGCAACAGCGACGAAGGCTGACGGCGAGCGGCAGGCTGCGATAAAGCAGGCGGAGGGCGTGGCTCGTAGCAAGGTGCTCGTTGCAGAGGCGGAAGCTACCCAAATCAGAACGGTTGCACAGGCTGAGGCGGATAAGATCACCATGATTGCCAAGGCAGAGGCAGAGAGGATAGAGAGGATCAATACATCCGCAGACACCTTCTTCAAAGGCAATGCGAAGATGTTCAAGCAACTCGAGGCGATGCAGGCTTCATTGCAGAACAACTCGAAAATCATATTGACAAAAGAGGGGATAAATCCCACGCTTCTCATTGGGAACCTCATGGGCGAGGAGAAGAAAGATGAGACTCACAAGTAGCCTTGTTCTCCTCTTCATAATACTTATCGTCACATACGTGGCACTCCGGTTATTCGACATGTGGGATGAGCAGTATCTTGCGCCGATGCTCATCATCTTTTTCCTTTTACTCGCCCTCCTTATCGTTCATAGAGCCTTCATGGCACTCTCAGAAGCCATATCCTCCCGGCACGATACCATTGACAATGTCAATCCCCCTCGAGAGAAGCCGCAAAATGAATCGACCTGTGAGGAAATTGAGTGGAAATCCTCTGAGTGAGGCACAGCGTATAGAGAATGGCGCCACGAATGTCGACCTTTTTTCCCTTTCTATTTCCATCCTGTGGCGTTCTTTTTTCCCTCATTCCATCTTTCTTTTCATCGAATTTATAAATCCTCTTTCGAAAACTATTTATACCCTCGGTGTGTGAGGGAGTATTCCATGAAAAGTGCACGACTGGAAAGGGAAATACGAAAGAGAGGAGTGAAGCTCTTCCGTCTCATGTTCACCGATCTCGATGGAACCCGCAGGCTCATGACCGTCACCAAGACCTATCTGGAGAGTGCGCTCACCCGCGGGGTGAGTTTCGACTCCTCGTCTGTGGGGTTCGGCGGTGTTCAGCACTCAGACCTCGTCATCAAGCCCGACCCCGCTTCCCTGAAATTCAATGGGGATGAGGCACTCTTCTTCTGCGATGTGTGCCACCCAGACGGACGAGGGTTTGAGGGAGACCCGCGCAGTCTGCTAAAATCCATGCTCAAGAAATTGGAACTTCGGGGAATGAGTTTCTTTGTGAAACCCGAGCTTGAGTTTCATCTCGCCGCAGATGGAAAACCTGCCGATGAGGGCATATACCTCGATCCTCATGCCGACAGTGTGGGATACAGGATTTTGACGGATGTCACCCTCGCCGCCGAGGAAGCGGGGCTCCTTGTAGAGAAAATACACCATGAGAATGGGCACGGCCAGTACGAGATTGAACCACTCCAGTATAAGAACGCACTCCATGCCGCAGACGACATCATATTCTACAAAGACCTCATAGAAAGAGTTTCTGCCCGTTACCACATTTCACCCCTCTTCCTCGCAAAACCGTTTGAGGGTCAGGCGGGCAACGGCATGCACGTGCACCAGACCCTCCGCAGGGGTGTAAAGAATGCCTTCGGGGACAAGACGCTCACAGATGAGGCACGATACTATATCGGTGGGTTGCTCTCCCATGCGAGAGCCCTCGCCGCCATCGTCGCACCCACGGAGAATTCCTACAAGCGATTCGGGGCGCAGGAGGCGCCTGTCTATGTATGTTGGGGATTTTCCAACAGGTCGGCGCTCGTCCGCATTCCCGCAGGAAGCATTCGTGTAGAACTGCGTTCCCCCGATATCTCTTCCAACCCCTACCTCGTTTTTGTCTCCATGCTTGCGAGTGGGTTGGATGGGATGGAGAGGAAAATGGAGCCCCCCGAACATGTTTCTGAAAATGTCTATGCGCTCTCCAAAGAAGAGCTTTCAGGGAGGGGCATAGGCAGGCTGCCTTCTTCACTCTCTGAGGCGAAGCAGGAGCTGAGGAAGGACGAGGTTTTAAAGACGGTCTTAGGAGATGTTGTGTTCAGGCATCTCACCGAATAAGAGAATCTGAAGTGAAGATTGACATTGTATGGGCGAATATGGGGTAATATTGCTAATGCTTTCTCTTAAAGATGAATAGTACAATAATCAGAGCGATAAGAACGGGTATGATTGTTACCCCTGCTTCCTCTGATTTCCTTATCCACTCGTCGCACTCTTTTATTTTTTCATTATCTTGGATCGATTCGAATTTTGCCCTGGCTTCCTCAAATTTGGCTTTTGCCTCATCATACTTCTTGGCGTCGAAGAGGGATTTCGCCTCAGAGAAAAGTGCCTCGCCTTCTTCTCTTATCTTTTTCCTTTCCGCTTCTATCCGCATTTCCTCTATTCTTACCTCAATTTGTGCTATCTTTCCCTCGACCTTTTAAACAAAGTTTGGCATGCCTGTCTCGACATAAAGATTCTTCACCTTGCCGTACATGTCCTTAGCTTCTTCATAATTTCCATTATTGAAGAGCTCGTCTGCCTTTTTCGTTAATTCCTGGGCTTCAATAACCTTTTCTACCTTGGCAATCCATTCTTCGCAGGTTTTGACAAGCTGCGTGCTATCGATTCGTGCATAGTGAAATTTGGCTTCTTCAAAGGACTTCAAAGCCATGTCCCACTTTTCGCTGTCGATGTTATTCTTCGCTGTTTGAAATATAGTGTCTATCTCTGCCTGTTCTTTGTAAAATTCGAAGGAAGATGTCATCTTTTTCTGTATCTTGTCATATTTGCTGAATTCTTTATCATCGCATGAGAAACTTATGACATATATCCCATTCTTCCTGAAGAATAAGATCAAAATTTCTCGTGCTGAAATTTTCCCAGCATTAATTTTGAATTCTAATTTATGACCATTTGCGTTTATTCCTCTTACATTACTTTGTGATAGAAAAGTAGCACTGCCTCCCAATTCTTGGAATACATCCTTGAATCCCTGTTTAAAACCATCTAAGAAAATTTGGATATCAGATACCTCATCACTCTTTAATAAACTAACATCCATCCTCGCGTAGTATTCCTCTCCAAGAACATTCGTCTTGAAGGCTACAATTCTATCCCAATCACTGAAATCTTCTTCATTTTCTGTATCCCTCACCCAGTCTGAAGGATACTGGAATACGATTCTATACTCCTTGCTCTCAAAGGTAGACCAGCTATCGGCTGCAGCAAGTTGACCTATCACCAAAATCAATATAAGTAATAAAATCTTCCCTTTCATGAGAGAAAATGAAAAAAAGAGAATATAAAGGTTATGCCTATGAAACTTTTTTAATGTATCCCTCGACTTCTTCTTCTGAGAGCGGTATGAATTGTTTATTCTTGAGCAGGACGAGTTCCACGTGTTTGGGATTGAGTTCCTCCACAGACGTCTTGAGCGCCCTGAGGGCGAGGATGATTGCATCCTCCAGTGGTATGTCTTCCCTGTACTCCTTCTCGAAGAGTTCCTGCGCCGATGCCTTGCCTGCGCCAATCGCAGCGGCCTTCATGCCAATGTAGCCACCCGAGGGGTCTGTGACGAAGAGCTCGCTTGAAGAGTTTTCTCCTGCGATGATGAGGGAGGCACCGAAGGGACGGAGACCACCGTACTGCGTATGTACCTGTATGAGGTCGCATACCTTCTTGCACAGTGCTTTCACCGTTATCTCCTCATCATAGGTAAGCTTGTGTATCTGTGCCTCGAGGCGTGCCCTGTCAACGAGTATGCGCGTATCGGCGATCATGCCGGACGTTGCAGCACCTATGCCATCGTCTATCTGGGAAATCTTCTCATAGGAATCTGGTTCCACAAGGGGTGAGGGAGGCTTCTTGTCGGCAACGAGCACCACGCCTTCCTTGCTCTTCACACCCACACTGGTCGCACCCCTGCGCACCGCCTCATTGGCGTAATTCACCTGGTAGAGGGAGCCATCGGGGGAAAAAACGGTAATCGCCATGTCGTAGCCAATGCCTTTGGGTTTGAATGCCATTTTACATCACCGCCTCTATCTCTTTGTCGCTGAATTCCCTGTAGCCATCCTTGGTAATCGTGGCGATGGATATGCCGTCGCCCGTGGCGAGGTCTCGCTCTATGGCTGCCTTCACGCAACGAATAGAGAGTTCAATACCATCCTTTACGGTGAGGGAATCCTTGTACCTGTCTTCAAGAATGCCGTACGCAACCTGAGACCCCGAACCCGTCGATATGAATTTGTCCTCAGACATGCCCCCCCAAGGGTCGAGGGAGTATGCAGATGGTTTTTCATCATACCCTGCGATAACAATGAGGGCGAGATAGGGGAAGTACCTGTTGCCATGCAGTATGCGGCTTCCGAGTGAGGCGAGGGCTTTTGTAGAGATGTAGCGAGAGTTTTTAAGGAAGTAGAGATTGGATTCGGCGCGGAGGAGGGAGACGAAGTTCTGTATGTCCCCTACAGAACCCGCGCCCGTCGCGCCCAGGAACTTGTGGATCTCGTGTATCTTTCGTGCATTCTTGTGAACGACCTGGTAGCCCGCACTCGCGCGCCTGTCTGTTGCAAGCACTATACCGTCCGTGCAGACGAGTGCCACCGTCGTGGTGCCTTTCTTTATATCAAATTCCATTTTTTTCACCTACAAAACTTACAAAAAGTTAAGTTAACTTAAGTTTAGTCTTTATAAGTCTATCGGTAGATGCACAGAAAAGTTTATAAAGTTTGGGGGGAGGGAAGCCAAGGCGTTGATGTGTACCAATTTTAGTTCTCATGCGGGCGTCGGGTGACCCGACCACCATGGGGGTGTTTTATTGTTAGGTAATAACGAGAAGAAAGTTCTTCAAGCTTTGCTCGAGGCGTCAGAGCTGGAGAGGGTTGCCAGAAAGGCCAAACTGGAAGAAGTCGCTGTCATGCGCAGCTTTCTCCTCCTCGAACAGGAGGGGCTTGCAAAGATCGACGAGATGGTTGAAAAGTTTGCAGAGATCACCGAGGAAGGGCGAAAGCTTCTCGAGAGTCTTCCCGAGAGGGTTGTGATTAAAAATACTGATAAGGAAACACATCTGCTTGACACTTCAAATCTAGACCCTGCAATTTCAAATATCGGCATTGGCTGGCTCGCGAGAAATAAATTGTCAACGGTAGAAAGCAGAGACGGTAAGATATTTTTGTATCATACACCGCAGGCTCTGCGCTATGAAATCCAAAAGACACCTGAAGAAATTATTCTTGAAAGACTGAAAGAAAAAATGTTACCAATATCAGAGATAGCGAATGAAAAACTGGAGAACCTCCG
>Ga0315295_10002039_pt1 | contig 17189 bp, 16 predicted proteins | sample YL17G14_0_MG_FD_204453 | JGI IMG/M metagenome (GOLD analysis project Ga0315295, IMG submission 204453) | Sediment microbial communities from Yellowstone Lake, YNP, Wyoming, USA - YL17G14_0 | ecosystem: Environmental > Aquatic > Freshwater > Lake > Sediment | place: USA: Wyoming | collected... | reverse complement strand
ACGTCTCCCCCGAGGCGTTTGTCGGCGGGCCCATTGCCGCCGTGTGTGACGGCGATGAGATCTCCATCGACATACCGGGCAGGAAGCTGGAGGTGAGGCTAAGCGACGAGGAGATCAGGAACCGCCTGGCGACCTGGAGGCCCGTGCAACGGGAGATCCCGCCCGGCTTTATGCGCCGCTATGTCAAGCTCGTGAGCTCGGCGGCGAAGGGCGCGGTGCTGGAGTGACCCGGCCCTGGTTCACGGGCCGATTTGGCTGCATGTCTACAGATATCGACGCCGTCGCTGGGCTGCGCATTGACGGCAATACTTCCAGCGCTGCATTATTCCACCGTCGGCGGAGCCTGGTGACAAAGGCGGAACGGACGGGGGAGCAATGACGGGCAGGGAACGAATTCTCAAGGCTCTGGCCCTGGGGCAGCCAGACCAAGTCCCGATCTTTGAGCTCGGCTTCAACGAGTCGAGCATCGTCAAGCTGGGCAGGCTCCTCTTCGGAGATGTTTCGCTCCCCGAGCGTGACCTTCCGGATCTTGCTCCCGATGAGGCGCTTCGGCTCATTGACATGCTGTGCGCCATCGTTGAAGCCCTCGACCTGGACGCGGTGTCCACAGTCTTCCTGACCGGCAGGCGGCGCTATAAGGATGACTTAGTCCGGGATAAGTATGGGATCGTGTATCGCCTGAGCCGGCACGGTGAGCCCTACGCCGTCGATGGGCCGATCCATGATGCGTCTGACCTAAGCCGCTTAGAAGGGATGGAGCCCGACCCGCTCGACTTCCTGATGCTGCAATATGTCATCGGCAAGATCGGCAGGGAGAGGGCGCACGTGTTCTCGATACCGGGGACCTTCCGCTGGAGCTGGAGTCTGCGGGGCGCGATGGAGCATCTCCTCCTGGACTACGCCGCCAATCCCGATCTGACGCAGGCCCTGGCTCGAGTGGCGACAGACTTCTGTAACGCCGCCGTCGAGAAAGCCATCGATCTGGGGGCCGACGTCATCTGCCTGGAGGGGGACCTCGCCTACAACCCGACGACTCTGATGTCTCCGGCGCACTACCGGCGCTTCGTGAAGCCCTATCACCAAGAGACGGTGGCCCTGGCGCACGCACGAGGAGTGCCCATCATCAAGCACTCCGATGGTAACCTCTGGCCCATCCTGGATGACCTGGTTGAGGTGGGGTTCGACGGCATTCACCCCATCCAGCCGCAATGCATGGATATCGGCGAGGTGAAGCGGCATCTCGCGGGTAGAGCGTGCGTCCTCGGCAACATCGACTGCATGCATCTCCTGCCGTTCGGGACCGAGGAGGAGGTCGCACAGTCGGTGAAGGAAACGCTGGCCAAGGCGGCCCCCGGGGGCGGGTACATTGCGAGCTCTTCCAACTCCATCCACCCCGGTTGCAGACCCGAGAATTACGTGGCCATGGTCAGAGCCGTGAAGAAGTACGGCGTCTACCCCTCGGCGTTCTCCTAGCTCGGCGGCGAAGGGCGCGGTGCTGGAACGATCGCCTAGCCCGACCTCTTCTCGGTTCCCGGCCGTCCAGCTCTGCTGTCGGCCTGTCACGCCCGCAGAGGGTTGACCGTGCCCTGAACAGACGCCGGAGAAGGAACCGGGCTCCTGGCCCCTGAAGCGAGGCTGAGCAGCAGTCGTATCTCATCGGCGAGCAGGCGGGTGATGAGAAAGCGCTGGAGCACCCTCTCCCGACCAGCCCGGCCCCGCTTTTGGGCCTCGTCGCGATCACGCAGGAGGAACAGCACCCGCTCGGCGCACTCTTCGGTGCTGTCCACCAGAAAACCCCCCACGTCGCCTTCCATCTGGAGAGGAATGCCGCCGGAGCGATTGGCCACTAGCGGCGTCCCCTTCCACATGGTTTCGGAAACCCCCAGGCCGAACCCCTCTCGAATGGATTTCTGAATCACTACGTTGGAGGAGGTCTGAAAGGCGCTCACCTCCATATCGGCCACGCCGATGATGTTGGTCAGTACGTGGATGTCGTCGTCGCCCCTCGCCTCCGCGACGATCCTGCCGTACATCTCCCAGACCTCGGGGTCATTTTCGGTGATGGACCCGATCATGGCGAGCTGGAGACCGGGCACCTCCTCGCGCACCAATCGGTACACCTCGATCACTCCCAGAGGGTCCTTCCAGCGGTCGAAGCGGGACACCTGGCTCACCAGGGGTCGCCGGGGGTCCATGCCCCGCCAGGCTCGGATCTCCTGGCATATGGCGTGCGGAAGCCCCATGTTCTTCGGGCTTAGAGGGTCGATGGCTGGGGTCATGGTGACAACCCGCTGGTGCTTCAGGGCGGCGGGCACAAAGCCCTCCATCGTGAATATCAGAGCGTCATACTCGGCCAGGAACGGCAACATGAACTCCAGGACGGCCTCGTTTGGCTCGGACGTATCGATATGGCAGCGCCAGATCCACTTGGCCCCGGCGGGCCCCCGAAAGTGACGGATGGCGGCGGCCTGAGGGTCGTGGACGATTACGAAGTCGTACTCCTCCTCCAGCAGCTCAGCATTGCGGCTGTTGTACGTGAGGTACGTTTCGCGGGTGGCCTGCTCTAGCTGGTAGGGCGCACCCTGAAGTGCGTTACGGAAGGCCTTAGTCACCCTGAAGAACTGGGGGTCGGTCGAGATGAGCTTCCAGTCGGCCTGAATGCCCAGGCCGCGGTAGAGCGGTACGATGGACCTCAGCAGCTCGCAGACGCCGGCGCCGTAGGTGGTGGAGTTGATATGCGCTATGCGAGCACCCCGGAGAGGCTCTGCAAGCTCCTTTATCGCCTCTATGGTCTCCTCGCCGACAATGAAGCCGTACGGCCCCAGCGCCCTCGGCCCTACATCTACGTGGTCCAGCATGCGTCCTCCCCTCTCCGTCTCCGCCCGTTCTGTGCAGCCGCCGCAAGGGAACGACCAGCGGCGGGTCCTCCTGCAGGCGCACGGATCCGCTCTCGTGAATAGGACGCTGTTCGCCTGCAATCGTTACACTGATGCGGGGAGCGGGGGGTCTCGCAGGGGAACGGGCGCTGCGCAGCCGGAGGGACGCATTGAAAGTGGATGGCTTCATCAGAATCGAGGCGAGCTTCGCTCGCGGCGATTCTGACAAGGCGCGTCGTTTCGCCGACACGGCGGTGGGAGGGAGCAGTGGCCCAGTAGGCCTGTAAGCCGAGTTCTGTACCCCCCGCCTAAGCGGGGAGCGGTGACCATCACTCTAGGATGGCGGTTGCCCACCACCTCAAGCGGCCAACCCGAGGACAGGCCGGGCCCCTATCGTCCTCCTATTTGGCCTTGCTCCGCGTGGGGTTTGCCCAGCCGGCCGGTCTCCCGGCCGCTGGTGCGCTCTTGCCGCACCATTTCACCCTTACCCCGATCTAGGACCGGGGCGGTGTGTTTCTGTGGCACTTTCCGTCGGGTCACCCCGCCTGGGAGTTACCCAGCACGCCTGCCCGGTGGAGCTCGGACTTTCCTCCCCCCGATGCCAGGACCGAGGAGCGGTCACCCGGCCTACTGGACCACCTGCATTATATCAGAACGAACCCCCGGCCCGGTCCAGCGCCTGGTTGGCCAGCGCGTCAGCCAGGGCGTTCTCGCGTCGAGGGATGGAGACGGCCCGCAGCGATGCCAGCCGCCAGCGCAGGTCGCGCACGCGGGCGGCCAGCGGCTTCAGGCCGGGGTTGCGCACCTTGTACCGAGCGTCCGTCTGACGCACCACCAGCTCGGAGTCCATGCGCAGCTCCACGTGACGGGCGCCCAGAGCCAGCGCTGCCTCCAGGCCGGCGATGGCCGCCCGATACTCCGCCTGGTTGTTGGTGGTCGAACCGATGGCCTCCGAGACCCGGTGCCGTTCCCGCCCCTGGTCGTCGAAGATGACCGCGCCGATGGCGGCCGGCCCGGGGTTCCCCCGCGAGGCGCCATCGGCGTAGACGACCCAGGTTGCCTGCTCAGCCGCCACAGCTTCAGGGCCGCAGCAAGGCGCGGATGCCGTCGTCCCGCACGACAACCCGCTCCAGCAGGTCCCGCAGAAGGGTCTGGCGCTGTGGCCCTGGCAGGCGGTCCCACTCGTTGCGCAGGCGCGCCAGCGCCCTCTCCTGGCGCTTGTCCCTTTCCGCCGCAGTAGCCTGCCGATGAGCGTAGCGCTCGGCTTCGGCCAGGCTATCCTCCAGCGCCAGCTGCTCGGCGCCCAGGGCCAGGCTGAGGGAATCGAACCGCTCACGGGTGAGGCGGCCGCGGGTGACGGCGTCCAAGTGCTGCTCCAGCCGCCGGTCCAGCCGCCGCAGGCGAGCCCTCAGGCGGCGGGAGCTGGCCTGCGCTTCCGCCAGCACCGCCGCTTCGTCCCCTGCTCGGGGCAGAGCCGGCGCCGAGGATTGCCCCTGGCCGAGGATGGCTTGGCGCACCTCCTCCTCCAGGACCGCCGCGCGTCGGGTGTGGTAGTCGCAGAGGCTGCGGTTGGTGCGGGACTCGCACTGGTAGTATCGATACTCCGCTCCCCTCTCCGAGCCGTCGCGGCGTTGCCAGCTCTGGCGGCGGCTCACGCCGATCATCTTGTTGCCGCAGTAGCCGCAGTAGGCCAACCCCGACAGCAGGAACAGCGAGACCCGCCGCTTCCCCAACTCGGGCCGGCGCGAGTCCAACCGCTCTTGCACCCGCCGGAAGTCGTCGGACGAGATGAGAGGGGGGTGGCTGGCCGGCACGCGCACTCCAAAGCGACTGTACGTGCCAAGGTAGGTGCGATTGCGGAGGATATCGCGCACCGTCACCATACTCCACAGGCCGCCGCGGCGCGTGCGCATGTTCTCCTCGTTAAGGCGGCGGGCGATGAGGCGAATGCCCAGGCCGTCGCGCAGATAGAGGCGATACATGTAGCGCACCACCGTCGCCTCTGGAGTCACGATCTCCAGCCGGCGGCGCGGCCCCACCTTGTAGCCGAAGGGAGGGCGGCCCAACACCTCGCCCTTGACCGCCTTGCGCCTCATCGCCGCCTGCACCTTCTGGCCCAGGCGCTCTCCCTCCTTTTCCGTCCACAGGGAAAGAAGGGCTGTGGGGACATCGTCTCCATCCTCGAGACTCATCACCTTCACGCCCATGCTGACCAACTGGAAGTAGCGGCGGGCCACCTGGCGCAACTCGTCGCCAAGACTGACCAGGGACGGCACCACCACTAGCGTGAAGCCACGGTCGGGCCGTTGACGCAGGAAATCGACGAGCTGACGATAGCCGGCGCGGTCGCCGTCTTGGGGAGCGGCGTCCAGAAAGGTGGCAGTGGCCTCGTAGCCGTTGACGCGGCAGAATTCCAGGAAAGCGCGGCTCTGTTCGGCCAGAGACTGGCCCCCCTTGCCGACTTGCTCGTGGAAATAGCCTATCGCCTTCACGGTTCAGCTCACGTAGAGGATGCGCTCGCAGCTAACGCACTGCACCACGTCGAAGCCCGAACGCGCCTTCTGGAGGACGGACATGGGCAGGCTGATACGACACCCCTGACACATCCCCCGCTCGACCTTGACGACGGCCTTCCCCTGCCGCCGGTCCCGCAGAAGGTCGTACAGCTCCAGCACGCGGCCGTCGACGCGCCCCGCCTGCGCCTGGCGGCCGCCCTCCAGTTCACTCAGCTCCGCCTCCAGCCGCTCCTTCTGGCCCAAGAGGTCCGCCTGCTCGCCTCGCCAGCGCCCCTCCACCTCCTTGAGCACGTCCTCCGCCTGGCGCAGGGCTGCCTCCTGCTCCTCCACCTTCACCATGTGGTTCAGCAGCTCGTCCTCGCGCCGCCGGAGCTGCCCTTTGAGCATGTTGGCGTCGTCGTTCAGTCCGGCCAACTCCTTGGGATTACGCACGGTGCCGCCGTACAACTTGCTTTCCACCGCCGTCACGTGCGAGCGTGCGTCGTCCACCTGCCACTCGACATCCCGCTGGCCGTCGTGCAGCCCTCGCAGCGCCTCCCGGTGCTCTTCGACGGCGGCGCGGGCGGAGGTCAGCTCCTCGGTCTCGCCCAACTGCTGCTCCACAGCCGCCAACGTCGCCTGAGCGACATCAATGGCTGAATCGATCTCTTGCAGGGCATAGAGCTCAGCCGCTATCGCCATAATCAAAAAGCACAGTGAGGCATGGCCAGGACGGGGTGGACACGACTCGCCCGAGGATTATAGACTTAGATCAGGCCCCCTGACAAGGCGACCCCGAGCATTTTTGAGGGTAAGTTTCCATGGAATTTGCCGCGGGGCAGTTGCTGCGCGAGACGATAGGCACCACTGTCCGCTACGAGATCCGGGAGAGGCGCGCCCTTCCCGGCGACGAGACCCCCACCGAACTGGTGGGCAGCTTCACCCTCATGCGCACCGACAAGGGCATCCTCGTCTCCACCGACATCCACTGCACCGTCGCCGGGCGCTGCAGCCGCTGCCTGACCGAGATAACCTACCCCGTGCTTCTAGCCTTCCAGGAGGAGTACTGGCCCACCGCCGACGCCTCCACCGGCGAGATGCTCCCTCCGCCCGATGACCCCGACGCCTTCCTCATCGACCCGCATCAGATCCTGGACCTAACGGATGCCGTGCGCCAATACCGGGTGATGGCCGAACCCATGCAACCCCTCTGCAAGCCCGACTGCCTTGGCTTATGCCCTCGCTGCGGCTATAATCTCAATCAAGGTCTCTGCGGCTGCCCCCGTCAGGACGTGGACGCCCGCTGGTTGGCCCTGACGGAGCTAGCCGAAAAGCTGGAGCCAGAGTAAGGAGCGACCCCGTGCCGCCACTGCCCAAGAAGAAGTATCCCCGCGCTCGCCAACATCAGCGCCGCAGCCACATCTTCGTCACCATGCCCCATCTGGTGGCCTGCCCCCAGTGCCGCAGCCCGCGCCTGCCCCATCGCGCCTGCCCGGTGTGTGGTACCTACCGCGGGCGCACAGTGTTCCGGGTAGAAGAAGAGCGCCACCGCCCAACCTAGGGGCATTCCAAGCACGCAACACGAGACAAGCAGCACGCAGCACCGCGTCCCGTTTCCCTCGCCCCCTTGACCCCGTGGCCCTTGACCCCTGACCCCTGCTATACTTCGCGCTGGCCCCCCTGTTCCTCAGCCAGGCCTTCGAGGATAGCCATGGCACGCATTCCTTCATCCCAGCAGCAATTCGTCCCTGAAAGCGGCCCCGCCGCCGGCGGGGAGGCCTGGGTCTTCCCGGGCCAGGGCTCGCAGCAGGTGGGCATGGGCCGCGACCTCTACGAAACGTATCCGGCCGCCCGCAGCCTTCTGGACGAGGCCGACGCCATCCTGGGCTATCCCCTGATTCGCCTCTGCTTCGATGGGCCGGAGGAGAGCCTCCAGCAGACCGTCCACGCCCAGCCGGCGATCATGGTCGTGAGCCTGGCCTGCCTGGCCGTCGCCCGCGCGGAGGGCGCCCTGACCGGAAGGCCTGCCTTCCTGGCCGGCCACAGCCTGGGCGAATACACCGCCCTCGTGGCCGCGGGCGCTCTCTCCTTCGCCGATGGGCTGCGCCTCGTGCGCGAGCGCGGCCGCCTGATGCACGAGGCAGGCGAGCGGGTGCCGGGGGCGATGGCCGCCGTGATGGGCTTGCCCGAGGAGAAGGTGGCCGCCCTCTGCGAGGAGAGCGGCGCCGAGCTCTGCAACCTGAACTCGCCCGGGCAGGCGGTCATCGGCGGAACGCTGGACGCCGTAGCACGGGCCATCGAGCTGGCACGGACGCGGGGCGCCCGCCACCTGGCCCGCCTCAACGTCAGCGGCGCATTCCACACCTCCCTCATGGGCCCCGCCGCCGACGGCATGGCCCAAGCCATCGCCGGAGTGTCCCTCGCTAAGGCCCGTGTGCCCGTCGTCGCGAACAGCAGCGCCCAGCCCATGGTGACCGCCGCCGCCATCCGCGACGAACTGCTCCGCCAGCTCTGCCGCCCCGTCCTCTGGCAGCGCTCCGTGGAGTACATGGTGGCCGAGGGCGCCACTTGCTTCGTGGAGATCGGGCCGGGGCGTGTCCTCACCTCCCTTATCCGCCGCATCGACGGCGGTGTAACCGTCCGCAACATCGCCGACGTAGCGTCTATCCGGGAGCAGGTGGAGTCTCGTGCTGGACTTGTCGGGTAAGGTCGCCCTAGTCACCGGCGCCTCCCGGGGCATCGGCCGGGCGGTGGCCCTTCGCCTGGCCCGATGCGGTGCCAAGGTGGCGATAAGCGACCGCCGCAGCGCCGCCGAGGCCGAGGAGGTGGTCCGCGAGATCCGCTCGCACGGTGGCGAGTGCCTGGTCGTGCAGGCTGACGTGAGCCTGGCGGCCGACGTAGAGCGCATGGTGAAAGAGACCGAGCAGGCCTTTGGCCGCATCGATATCCTGGTGAACAACGCCGGCGTGAGCCGCGATAGCCTCATCCTGCGTATGTCGGAGGAGGACTGGGACGAGGTCATGGCCACCAACCTAAGGGGTGCGTTCCTCTGCACTAGGGCCGTACTGCGCACCATGATGCGACAGCGCTGGGGCCGCATCATCAATATCAGCAGCGTGTCCGGACTCACCGGAAACGCCGGCCAGGCCAACTACTCCTCCGCCAAAGCCGGCCTCATCGGCCTGACCAAGACCACCGCCCGCGAGATGGGCTCCCGCAGTATCACCGTCAACGCCATCGCGCCCGGCTTGATCGAGACCGACATGACCAAGGACCTGCCGGAGGCCCTGCGCCAGGAAGCACTGCGGCGCATCGTGCTGGGTCGGACAGGCACTCCGGAGGACGTGGCGGCCGCAGTAGCCTTTCTGGCCTCCGATGAGGCATCCTATATCACAGGGCAGGTATTGACCGTGGACGGCGGACTGGGGATGTGATATGGCCGGCCAGCGACGAAAGTCGCGCATCATCGCCCTAAAGGCGCTCTACGAGATTGACACGGTAGCCCACCAACCGCAAGACATCTTGGCGCGCCTGCTGGAGGAGGCTGTCGCGCCACCAGACGTCGAGGCCTTCGCGCGGGAGCTGGTGACAGGTGTCCTGGAACATCAGGGGGAGATCGACGAGGTGATCCGCCAGAAAGCGCCGGCCTGGCCGCTGGAGCAAGTGGCGGTGGTGGACCGCAACATACTCAGGCTTGCCATCTTCGAAATCTTGCTCGATAATAGGGTGCCAGTGCGGGCCGCCATCAACGAGGCGGTGGAGCTGGCCAAGGCCTTCGGCGGGGAGAGCTCCCCCAAGTTCGTTAACGGTGTCTTGGGCGCTGTCAGCCTCATGGCGACTCGGTAAAACCGCAAACAGGAGGTACGTTCGTGGCCACCGTTTTCGAGAGGGTACGCAAGATCATCGCCGAACAACTCGGCGTCGAAGAGGACGATGTCAAGCCCAACACCTCTTTCGTCGAAGACCTCAACGCCGACTCCCTCGACCTGGTAGAGCTGATCATGACCCTGGAAGAAGAGTTCGGCCAGGGCGGGCAGGGATTCGAAATCTCCGATGAGGACGCCGAGAAGATCGTCACCGTCCAGGATGCCGTGAGCTACATCACCGAGCACATCGGCGACGACGAGCCCTCCTGACGCTGTCCAAACCGCTGTCTGAGGAGCCGCCGCCCATCTACCCCAGGGGCCGTTCGGCTCCTCTTTCGTATATAATGGCCTTAAGCACTACGAATCTCGGGAATGAGGCACAGCGTCTGTGAATCTTCTTGGCATCGGCCTGCCGGAGATCATCCTCATCCTGGTGCTCACCCTTATCGTCGTCGGGCCGCAGCGCCTGCCCGAGCTGGCCGTCCAGTTGGCGCGGCTGATCCGCCAGCTCCGCGGCTATGCCGGCCAGGTCAGCGGCCAACTCCGCGAGGAGATGGGCGACCTGGTGCAGGACTACGAGGCCATCCGCAAGGAGCTTCGCGAGCTCCGCGAAGAGCTGCGCCAGTCAGGCCAGCCCCTGCGGGACGAGGCTCAGGCCATCGACAAGGAGTTGCGCACCGCCAGCCAGGCCCTGGACAGAGCGGCCAAGGGCCTGGAAGATAAGCCCGCCGACCCGGCCGTGCCGTCCACCCCATCCACCCCGGCCGAGGAGTAGAACCCAGACCCCATGGTCCCACGATGAGCACCACACCCCCCACCACAGAACAGCCCCCCAGCGAGCCCGAAACCGTCAAGGTCAAGTACATGACCATTCTGGAGCATCTCGCTGAGTTGCGCTATCGCCTCATCGTGGCCGGCGCCGCCCTGGTGGTGACCACCGGCGCCTCTTTCTTCTTCGCCAAACAGATCCTGGAGTTCCTCAAGAAACCCGCCGAGGACCGCAGCTCGACGTTCGTCCTCATCTTCACCGAGCCCATGGAGGGCCTCGTCGCCTACTTCCGGGTCGCGCTCCTGGTGGGGCTGGTCGGCGCGATGCCGATCATCATCTTCGAGCTCCTGATGTTCGTGACGCCCGCCCTCACGCGCCAGGAGAAGCGCTGGGTCTACGCCGTCGTCTTCGGGGCCAGTCTGGCCTTCTTTGTAGGCGTAGCCTTCGCCTACTACGTGGCGCTGCCGCCGGCGTTGGGATTCCTGCTCAACTTCCCCGAAGACGTAGCCAAGCCCCAGATCAAGATCGGCAGCTACGTGGACTTCGTCACCCGTCTCTTATTTTGGACGGGCGTCGTCTTCGAGACGCCGCTGCTGATCATGGGCCTGGCACGCTTCCGTGTGGTCAACGCCCGCCAACTCGTGCGACTGTGGCGGTACGCCTTCATTGGCGCCTTCGTCGTGTCGGCCATCGTCACGCCGTCCATCGACCCCGTCACCCAATCGCTGGTGGCAGGCCCCATCATCGTCCTCTATGGCGTCGGCATCCTGCTGGCCTGGCTGGTACAGCCGCGGCCGGCCAAGGCACAGCCGTAGGGGCGCCGCAAGCGGCGCCCCTAGCCCCATCGCAACGGGGCGCCTGCGCGAGGAGCCTCTACGCGGGCCTGGCCGCGCCGACCGGTCAAGTCTGCGCGCTGAGTTTGACGCCTCTCGCCCTTCGTGCTAATATCAGCCGAAAGGCTGTTCTTAGTCTCGTGCCTATTGAGTGCAGGCTGCTGTATTCCAGGAGCGTTGGTTCACTTCTTACCGGTTAGAAAATGTCGGCCCTGACCTCCCTCAACGAGGAGATTGCCGCCTGCCCCGACTGCGACCTCTGCCGCACCCGCACTCATGCCGTCCCCGGCGAGGGACCAGAGGACGCCGAGATCATGTTTGTGGGCGAGGCCCCCGGCTTCTACGAGGACCAGCAGGCGCGGCCCTTCGTCGGGGCCGCCGGCCGGTTCCTGGAAGAGCTGCTGGCCTCCATCGACCTCCGCCGCGACCAGGTCTTCATCGCCAACGTCATCAAGTGCCGCCCGCCGGAGAACCGCGACCCACTGCCCAAGGAGATCGAGGCCTGTCGCAAGTGGCTCACCCGCCAGATCGAGCTCATCAAACCCACAGTCATCGTCACCCTGGGCCGCTACTCCCTCGCCTGGTTCTTCCCCGGCGAGTCCATCGGCCGCATCCACGGCCAGGCCCGCTACCGCGATGGCATCTGCTTTCTACCCATGTACCACCCGGCGGCTGCCCTGCACGCCGCCAACATGCGTCGCACAATCGAGGAAGACTTCCGCAGGCTGCCGACTATTCTAAAGGAGGCGAGAGACAAGGGCTCACGAGAAGAGGCGCCGGAACCCCAGCAAATGCGCCTCTTCTAAGCCCTCGATCATGACCGACAAATCGTTGCGCATCGTCCCCCTGGGTGGACTGGGGGAGATCGGCAAGAACATGATGGCGCTGGAGCTCCCCAGCGACCTCATCATCGTCGACGCCGGCCTCATGTTCCCCGAGGAAGAGATGCTGGGGGTGGACCTGGTCATCCCCGATATCTCCTACGTCCGCGAGCGACGCGAGAAGCTGCGCGGCATCTTCATCACCCACGGCCACGAAGACCATACCGGCGCCCTGCCCTACATCCTCCGCGACCTGCAGGCGCCCGTCTACTGCACAGGCCTGACCCGCGGCCTCATCTCGGTCAAGCTCCGAGAGCACAAGCTCCTGGCCGACGCTGACCTGCGCTCGGTGAGCCCCGGCGAGATGATCCGCTTGGGCGACTTCCAGGTGGAGTTCGTGCGCGTGACGCACAGCATCCCCGACTCCTGCGCTCTGGCCATCCAAACACCGGTGGGCACGGTGGTGCACACCGGCGACTTCAAGCTCGACCATACGCCCGTCATGGGCGAACCTACCGATCTGGTCCGTCTGGCCGAGCTGGGCCGCGAAGGCGTCCTGCTCCTCCTATCCGACTCCACCTACGCCGAGATGCCCGGCTACACGGCCTCGGAGCAGGTGGTGGGCGAGACGCTGGACCACATCGTGGCCAGGGCCTCGGGCCGGGTCGTCATTGCCACCTTCGCTTCCCTAATCTCGCGCATCCAGCAGGTCATCGACGCCGCCTATCGTAACGACCGCCGCGTGTTCATCACCGGCCGCAGCATGACGGACAACGTCCAGATGGCCCTGGAACAGGGCTACCTTCAGGCCCCGCCCGGCGTGCTGGCCCCCATCGAGAAGCTGGGCGGCACCCGTCCGGAGCGGGCTGTCATCGTCGCTACGGGCGCCCAGGGCGAGCCCACGTCTGCCCTGGTGCGCATGGCCAACCAGGACCATCGCCAGGTGCGCATCTCCCCGGGCGATACGGTGGTCCTCTCGGCCAGCCCGATCCCCGGCAACGAGATCCTCATCAGCCGCACTGTCGACAATCTCTGGCGGCGGGGCGCCGAGGTGATCACCAGCCGCACGGCCAACGTCCACGTACGGGGCCACGCCGCCCAAGAAGAACTGAAGCTGATGCTCAACCTGGTGAAACCCAGCTTCTTTGTGCCCGTCCACGGCGAGTACCGCCATCTAGTCAGTCACGCTCGCCTTGCTCACGCCACCGGCATGTCTGAAGAGGACACCTTCCTACTGGAGGACGGCGACATCCTGGAGCTGACCGCCCGTGGCGGCCGCGTGGTCGGCCGGGCGCCGGCGGAGCACGTCTACGTGGACGGCCTCGCCGTTGGAATCGACCAGGTTGTCTTGCGCGACCGCCGCCGCCTAGCCAGCGACGGCATCATCGTAGTCATCCTGGCGGTCGACAAGCGCAACGGCCGCCTGGTGGGCCAGCCCGACGTGGTGGCCCGCGGGTTCGCCGACATGGAAGAGATGGACGACTTGCGCGACAAGGCCCGCCGCCAGGTGGTGCGCGCCCTCAAGGGCTCTGACCACGTGGCCGAGTGGGGCGACGTGAACACGCGCGTCAAGGACGCGCTCGCCCAGTTCATCTACCAGGAGACCCGTCGCCGGCCGATGGTCTTGCCTCTGATGGTGGAGGTCTAGAACGCATGGCCAGAGCCAAGGTCAGGCCCACCTATCGCCGCCCCACGACCACGAAGCGGCGCAGCGGCACCTACCACCCTCATTCGTTCCCCCAGCGGCGCTCCATCGCCCGCTGGGCCGTCGTCGCCGGTGTCGTACTTGCTCTCATCCTTATCTTCTTCGTCGGGCCCATCATCCGCGACGCCGCCCTGGACCTGCGCGAGACGCTCGTGCGCTTTTTCGGGCTGGGCGTTCTGCTCCTGGTGGCGGGCCTGCTGGGCAACGCCTGGCTGGTGCTGGCCAAGCAGTTCAGCCGTTCGCCCACCTTCTGGCGCCGCTGGTGGGGAAGCCTCTTCCTGGGTCTGAGCATCACCGGTTTCATGGCTTTGTTCCGGCCCGACTGGCACGTGGGAGACGTCTACTTTTCGGATGTCACCGCCGGCGGCGATCTGGGCCACACCTTCATGGCCAGCCCACTCGGCATCATGGCCTGGCTGGCCACCACCTTCTTCGCCATCGCCCTCCTCTGGCCGCGACAGGTGGCCTGGCTGATGAGCCACCTGCCCGACCTGTGGCGGGCGCTGGTGCACTTCCGTCTGCCCGACGAGATGGCCGAGGGCTTGCGCTCCGTGGCCGTCGTCTTCCTGCCGAAGGCCGAGCCCCGCGAGCCCGAGCTCGACATCCCTCTCCCCGAAGGGTGGGATCAGGAGCAGCCGCCGCGCTCCCTGACAGAAGGCGGCGTCCAGGCTGAACTTCCCCTGCCGGAAGCCCCGCCCGCGGCCGAGGAGGTCACTCGGGACACGCCGTCAGACGGGCAGCCCGCAACGACACCCGCCGGCGTCTCAGCGGCTACCGGCCGACCCGCCGCCTACGGTTGGCAACTGCCCCTCGTGGACACCCTCAGCCCCGCCGTGGAGATCGACATCAAGCAGATCGACAACTCCGCGCGCGCCCAGCTCATCGAGGACACGCTGGCCAGCTTCGGCGTGGACGCCAGGGTGGTGCAGGTCAACCAGGGGCCCACCGTCACCCAGTTCGGCATCGAGCCCGGCTGGGAGATCAAGACCCGCACCGTCATGGAACGCGACAACCGAGGCCGGCCCGTGTACGACAAGGACGGCAACCCCCGCTACAAGACGGAGGTCGTCTCCCGCACGCGGGTGCGGGTGAGCCAGATCACCTCGCTGGCCAACGACCTGGCCCTGGCCCTGGCCGCGCCCTCTATCCGCCTCGAGGCGCCGGTGCCGGGCAAACCCGTGGTAGGCATCGAGGTGCCCAACAGCACTCCCTCCCTGGTCACCCTGCGCTCTGTGGTGGAGACCAGTGGTTTCCAACGCATCGTCGCCCGCTCCCGACTGGCCCTAGCCCTGGGCAAGGGCGTCTCCGGCGAGGCGGTGGTCGCCGACCTGGCCCGCATGCCCCACCTGCTCATCGCCGGCGCCACCGGCAGCGGCAAGAGCGTCTGCATCAACTCCGTCATTTCTTGCCTGCTGATGCACAACACGCCCGAGGACCTGCGCTTCGTCATCATCGACCCTAAGCGGGTGGAGTTGGCTGCCTTCGCCCCCATCCCCCACCTGGCCTTTTCCCGCATCGTGGTGGAGGTGGACGACGTGGTGGGCACCCTCCAGGCGGTGATCCATGAGATGGAGTCCCGCTACCGCCGCTTCGCCGCCGTGGGCGTGCGCAACCTCGATGGCTACAACCGCAGTCCGCGCGTACCCCACAAACTGCCCTACTGGGTGGTGATCATCGACGAGCTGGCCGACCTGATGATCTCCGCCCCTTATCATGTGGAGCGCCAGATCTGCCGCCTGGCCCAGCTCTCCCGCGCTACGGGCATCCACCTCATCATCGCTACCCAGCGTCCCTCGGTGGACGTGGTCACGGGGCTCATCAAGGCCAATTTCCCCACCCGCATCGCCTTCGCCGTCAGCTCGCAGGTGGACTCGCGCACTATCCTCGACGGGGGCGGCGCCGAGAAGCTCCTGGGCCGCGGCGACATGCTCTACATGCCTACCGACGCCTCCAAGCCCAAGCGCATCCAGGGCTCCTACGTGTCCGACCAGGAGATCGAGCGCATCGTCAGCTTCTGGGCGAACGACCGCTTCCGCCACCTTAAGCCGGAGGTGGCCGACCACCTCCTCCAGGAGGTGAAGGGCGTCGCCGAGGAGGCAGAGGAGGACCCCCTGCTGGAGAAGGCACGAGAGCTAGCCCGGGAGCACAGCCGCATCTCCACCTCCCTCCTCCAGCGGCGGCTGCACGTCGGCTACCCGCGCGCCGCCCGCCTGGTGGACCTACTGGAGGAAGAGGGCGTGGTCAGCGCCGCCGAGGGCGGCCAGTCACGCCGCGTCCTGACCTCGCGCGAGGACCAGGAGTTCTAGGCCACGCGCCGCCAGCTCTTGGGCACATCCGCCCCGGAGCCATACGCTCCAGCTCTCAGCGCCGTTGACTTCCTCCTCCGACGATGTTACAAGGGAATCGCCTAGGCATACGAGGTTCTGTGCGGAGGTCTCATCATGTGTCAGTTCTGCATCGAGCACGGCGAGGGGAAGAAATGGTATCTCCAGGCCAAGAACTACAGCCAGGAGCTCATCAATGAAGAGCGAAAGCGCTTCATGTCTGACTTCTTCGAGAATGTGGAGCAAAAGGTGCGCGACAGGATCGGCGCCGTGGATAAGCTCCTGGCTACAAACCCTTCGGCTGCCGGAAGCGCTTTCCCTCAGCTGGTGGAACAGCAAAAGAAAGAGCACTGGGGACAGGTCGTTCCTCTGGAGGAAGTAGAGCTAATCCTCGACAGCAGCGTCGCAGTAGTGAGAGTACCCTGCGTCTGCCGGAGCACTCTTCGCGGCGTTCGCGATGCCAGGTACTGTTTCGGCGTGACGTCCGGTCTGCGGGACCCGCGGGCGAGAGTCTTCCAACAGTATCCGGACTACTCCACAGACCTGGAAGTGCTGAACAAAGAAGAAGCCAAGAAGGCCATCCAGAAGCTGGACCGCAACGGCCTTGTCCACACCGTGTGGACCTTTCTCACGCCCTTCATCGGCGGCGTGTGCAACTGCACCGTCAATGAGTGCCTGGCGCTCAAGACGCGAACACGGCTCGGCTTCCCGACGTTCTTCAAGGCGGAGTACGTGGCTACGATCGACTGGGAGACCTGCTCCGGCTGCCGCGACTGCATGAGGGTGTGCAATTTCGGAGCCATCAACTACTCAGCCTATGTCGACAAGTGCTCGATCAACCAGTTCCAGTGCTACGGCTGTGGCGTCTGTCGGGCGGCATGCATGCGAGACGCCATCACCTTGCGGGACAGGAACGCCGTTCCTGCGCTCAGAAGCGAGTGGTGATGTCATGATCCAGATAGCTTGGGACAGCAACAAATGCACCTCTCCCCGCGAGTGCCGCAAGTGCCTTGATGCCTGCCCACAAGGGGTCTTCAGCACCTACCCCCGCGATGGGCGAAAGCCGGGACAAATGACAGAGAACTGGACCCTAGCGCCGCTGTTCCTCAGTCTCTGCACTGGGTGTGAGATCTGCGAAGAAGTATGCCCCCAAAACGCCATCACGGTCAGCGCTGCATAGTGACGAGCACCTGCCGCTGAGTATCGCGGCGTGCGCGGCCCGGCCCCCGGCGCAACCCCGATAGCGGGCCCTTCCCAGTGACTCCGCCCTAGATCGCCATCACGCGGCCACGAAAGTCATCCGGCACGACGGTGTGGAGCATCGTCGTTGTCAATGACGATAGCACGGCCCGCAGGAGGCCGGCCAGGCCGAGGATGACCATCGATAGAGCCAGCCACGGGGCGAAGATGAACAGGGCGGAGGTTGCGGCGCAGCTCAGCGCTACCGGCATCACCAGGGCGCCCCTGATCCTCGTGGTGCCACAGGTCGCCAAGGCCAGG
>Ga0315295_10002038_pt1 | contig 17193 bp, 11 predicted proteins | sample YL17G14_0_MG_FD_204453 | JGI IMG/M metagenome (GOLD analysis project Ga0315295, IMG submission 204453) | Sediment microbial communities from Yellowstone Lake, YNP, Wyoming, USA - YL17G14_0 | ecosystem: Environmental > Aquatic > Freshwater > Lake > Sediment | place: USA: Wyoming | collected... | reverse complement strand
GTTATCATGGCCAGCGGCAATATCACTGCACCCTACGGGGCCAACTGGACAGGATGTTATATGCTGCTGGAAAATTTAATCCGGGCGAATATTGGTAATGTGAAAGCCTATAAGGATGCCATTAATAAAACCAGGGATTTTATACTTCAATACCCTATGAAAACCGGATACTGGACTGATGGGCATACTGATACGGATGTGAAGAGCAATACCTACAAGAGCAATCTGAGTGCCAGCAATATGACCTTGTGCCTTTTCGATTATCCTCAACTTGATCCTGACTGGGAAAGAGATGTTCCAATGCTTATAAAATGGACTGAGGATAATTTTATCTTCCGGACTGAAAATAATGAACCTTCAACAATGTGGGGAGCAAATATTGTAGGTGAACAGGATTCATTCAACTTTAAAATGGATTATCAGACTGCCAGATATGCTGCTGCCTGTGCACGCTGGTATGCAGTCTCAGGAGATGAATCGTATAAGGAAAAGGCATATCGTTCTTTGAACTGGGTAACCTATTGCAACGACTCTACAGGTATGGCTTTTGAAAGTCCTGTAAGCAAGGGTATTTTAAGCTGGTGGTCCGATTGTTATGGCGAGTCTCCAAGAATGTTTTATCATGCATTCGCTGCTGTTCCTGAATGGGCTCCGCCACACGAAGATCATATTTTATATTCAGCGGGTATACTGAGCGGTGTCCAATATTCTGAAAAACTGGTAAAGTATACTGCTGCAACTGATAATGATGTTGAGTATCTCAGGTTGTCTTTTAAGCCTGCCAGGGTAACCATTAACGGAAAAGAGATCCTTGCAAGTAAAATCCTGGACCCGGATACATACTTGCTTAAAAAACTAGGCAAAGGTGACTATGCTCTGACTATTAAGCATAGCAAACCATGCGATGTTCTCATATCAGATTAACATGTCTGAAACCTATATTAATTCGGACTTGAAATGATTCAACTGAGGGTAATACTACAAATCAATTCTTTAATAAACTTACTTAATTATGATAACCAGAAAAATTAGTTTTCTCATTGGCAATCTCCTGATACTTATCATGGGAGCTGTAATTCCCCTGAAGATTTCCGCACAGCCTGCAGAAATTAACCTTCAGATAGATGGTGCAGCGAAATATCAGACCATGGATGGTTTTGGCGTCAACATCAACCCTGCCTGGTGGTATAATGGAGTATATAGTGATGCCAAAGTGGTTCAGCCGGCAATCGACTTGCTTGTCGATTCACTTGGAGCCACAATTTACAGGGCTGTAATAGAGGAGATTGACTGGGAAGTAGTCAATGATGATAATGACCCTAACCACTTCAACTGGGACTATTACAACAAAGTCTTTTCCGATACCAGGTTCACCGGAGTATGGAATACCCTGAGGTACCTGAACCAAAAAGGGATCACTGACGGTTTGGTTATCAGTTTTATGGGTGCCGCCCCGTCTGCGCCTCCGTTGGCAGAGCCCGATCCGAAAAGAAGCTGGATGGGGGGGATCGATTATACGATTAAGGAAACAATGGAAGACGAGCTGGTCGAGTCTCAGGCAGCATTTCTCTACTATTTGCGCAATACTGAAAAGATTAAATTCAGCCTTGTCTCTCCAATGAATGAGACTGATATCGTAGGCCTCACAGTAAGTGCTGAACATCCGCTGGGACTGGTTGAGGGCCCAAATGTGTCGGATGCGGTCCAGTATGTCCGGATAATCGGAAAACTTGCCAGAAAGCTCGACAACATAGGAATGAGCGACATAAGATTCGTAGCTCCAGATGCAGGAGGAGAAGACCTCTTTTTCGCAGTTCTTAATGAAATGGTTAAGGACTCATATCTGATGAATAAACTTGCTTGCTGGGGTGTGCATCAATATGGCAATGATGCAGGAAATTTTTTGAATAGAATCAAACTGTCGCCATATCCGACTAAACCTTTCTGGGTGACAGAAACGGCACGTATCAGCCATATGCTCGGTCAGCTCGATGACAATGCCACTTCTTATATTTTCTGGGACGGATTTGACTGCGTTTACCAGCATGGAAGAAGAAATGGCTATGGCAGCGTACCTCCCAATGACTGGGTCTTCTGGTTTGGAGCTAAGGATGGCACACCGCTGATCGAATATATTCCGGCAACACAAAGATGGATGCCTCGCAAGCAGTTCTATGAACATGCCCAGTTGATGAAGTTTATTAAGCCAGGCTCCGTGCGTATTGGAGTAACCGGACAGGACAGCAGCCTTTCTGCTTATGCCTTTTGCAACCCTGACGGGAAGTTGGTCATCGTAGGCAAAAACAACAGCAACCGGGCTATAGCTGTCAACGGGATCTTTTCAAACCTTCCGGTTCTGAAAAACATGAAGTTGATTTATACGGATTCCATAACCAACCTTACCAGGGGGACTGAAATAAATGTATCAGGAAAAAGTTTCAGAGCTTCTGTCCCCGCAGAATCGGTTTTTACAATTACAGGGATATCCGATCAGTTAACTTCCTCTATGCGGAGAATAAAGCCTGAACCTTCAGACTGGTATTCAGGAGATATTCATATTCACAGGAATTGCGGAGATGGGACATCCATACTGTCGGAAAGCGAATTTACAAATATGATGGAACCAAACGACCTGGCTGTCATTTCAGTTCTGGCCGATATGGGAGATGGGGAGGTGAAAGACAGCTTCAAAGATTTGCCAAAAGTAAATGGTAAAGATGCAATTCAGTCCAAACCGGGACGTATGGTGCATTGGGATGCCGAATGGCATTTTGATCCTTATGGTACAACTTTTGAACACAAAGCACTGGGCGGACACCTTGTATTGCTTGGTCTGCATGAGGCGCATACAATCTGGGATGAATCGCCATATAAGATCCTTGAATATGGCAAATCGCAGAATGCAGTTGTCGGCTTCTGTCATATGGAATATCTGAACGACTCTGTTCAGAATGATCTGAATTGCTGCATACCTCTCGATTACCCTGTAGAAGCAGCTCTGGGTACAATAGACTTCCTGTCTGAAGATGTATGGCTGAATGATGCATCAATGAATGCTTATTATAAGTTATTGAATTGCGGTTTCCGGCTTGGATGGGCTGCAGGCACTGATTTTCCGTGTAACAATAGCCAGCCCTTTGGATCCCTTTTAACCTATGTGCAGGTCAAAGATCAGCCAATGACCTACATGAAATGGATTGAAGGGATCAAAACCGGGAGAACTGTGGTAACGACAAACGGACATGTTGAATTCCTTGATCTGAAAGTAAATGGAGTCGCTTCTCCAGGCGATGAGATAAGATTAAAAGGAAAGGGAACAATCACTGTTGAAGCAAAGTGGACCACGATCAAAGCGTTAACCGGAAGAATTGAGCTCGTATGTAATGGTAAAGTTGTTGCAACACAGGAGGGAACCTCCAAACCGGGAGAACCTGTAATCCTGAAAACCAGTCAGATACTTAAGGAAAGCAGCTGGATATGTGCCCGCCGCATGGATGCAACAGGTCACCAATCTCATACCGCACCTGTATATATCACAGTAAAAAATAAATCGGTAAGGGCTAGGGCTGAAGATGCACAGTATTTTGTAAAATGGATCGATAATATTCTGAAGAATATTGCTCCCGGCGGTCCATGGAATCACTATTTTACTCATGATCTGGATGTAGTTGAGAAGAGGTATGAAAAGGCCAGGGATGTTTATGAAAAGATTGCACTTGAAGCCTCTGGGGGGAAATGAAGCAGTTGGCATTTGGCATTTGGCAGTTGGCAATCGATGGTAGCAGAAATTTGCTCCCATAGTCACCCCTCTTTGCGAAGCCGAGAGGGGGCGAGGGTGAATTCAAGAAGTAATAGGGCAATAGGCAAAAGGCCAGTAATGCTGGTTCCCCTACCCGGAGGGGTCAGGGGCTGGTTAATTTGGGTTAAAATCAAAAAAAAATTGAGCATTAACTAAACAACAAAAGACTGAAATGAATCATGGTAAGTGTGCAATTCGAAGGATAATTCTTCTGGCGGGTCTCCTTATGATTTTAGTAGCAATGAGCTGTTCAAGACAAAGTTCCGTGCCGCCAATATTGATTTTAGCCAGCCATAATGATTTTGGTTCCTATACAGGGGAAATACTACATGCTGAGGGGTTTAATGAATTTATCATCGATTCTCTCACCAGCCAAAAAATAACAAAATCTTTCCTGAGGAAATTTGACCTGGTAATACTTTCTGAACAAAAGATTGACAAAGAGGCAAAAAAATTGATATCTGAATTTGTTAAGAATGGAGGAAATCTCATCGCTTTTCGTCCGGACCGGTCAATTGCCGAACTGTTTGGAATTACTCCGGCTGGTGGGAATGTCGCTGAAGGTTATATTACTATTAATACATCCGGTAACTTTGGTATGAGTTTAACAAACAAACCCATTCAGTTTCATGGAATTGCTGATATTTATACTCTTAACAAAGGAAATACCATTGCAAGCCTGCTTTCCGACAAAAAATCCACAGATCTACCCCCGGCCGTAGTAGGCAATAATTATGGTAAGGGGCATAGTGTGGCATTTTTATACAACCTCCCAAAAAGCATTGTTCTTACCCGTCAGGGCAATCCATTGTTTGCAGGGATTGAAAAAGATAGTATACCCGGACTCAGGGGCATGGATTTATTTACCGATGGGTGGCTGGATAATTCTAACAGCACTATTAATCAGGCAGATGAGCAAATGGTGTTATTGTCGCATTGTATTGAAGAAATGAGTACTTATTCCAAACCTCTGCCCCGGTTATGGTATTTCCCCGATACTTTAAAATGCCTTGTAACATTAACCAACGATGGTGAATATAAAAGCGAGACCGATTTTGAGCCTCAGTTTAATGATGTAGATTCTATGGGGGCAAAAATGTCAATTTATATTATTGGAGTTGATAAGGTTTCCAGAGCATGGGTTGATAAATGGACGGCTAAAGGATTTGAAATTGCAGGCCATCCCGATGATACGGAGGAAGCTGCCAATCCCGACTGGAATAATATGGACAGTGTGATAAGTGCGAAAAAAAGCGAAATAGCAGGAAAATATGGATTACCAATCCGAACTAATGTTAATCACTGGTTTGTATGGTGTGGAAAAGATGAAGAAGGAAAACCTGATTTTGCTGCTCAGGCCAGGCTTGAAGAACTTAATGGTATTGAGCTCGATATAAACTATGCCCATTATGATATAAAATCAAATCAGGGAGACTATTATCTTGGCCCTTTGGGAACAAACCAGGGCAACTTTACAGGAAGTGGTCTGGTAATGAAATTTGCCGATGTCAATGGGAAAATTATTAATGTATATCAGCAAATGAATGCTGTGTATGATCAGCAATACAACGAAAGTCATGACCCGGAAGGATTTTACAATTGCTTTAAGGGGTTGATGGATAGAAGTCTGGATGATGAAGTTTATTCATTTATTAGTGTTAAGTCGCATAACGACGAATACTATTTTTCCAAAGCTCCTCTAATGAAGATGTTAGCTTATGCTAATGGCAATGGCATTCCTGTATGGACGGAACTAAAACTGCTTGATTTTATTAAAATGAGAGATGAAGCTTCATTTACTGATATAAACTGGTCGAATAACAAATTATCATTCACTCTGCACTCATCGTTAAAACATAGTATTGGTCTAACTTTTATGGTTCCCTTAAAATACGGGAATATGAAAATAAAAAAAATTTCACAGAATGGGAAAGATACATCATATACTATCAAACAGGTAAAGGGTTCGGACTTTGCTTTTTTAACCGTTGCGCCCGGAGCGAATTATTCTGTCCATGTGGATTTCAGCAAATGATAAAAGGTATTGATAATAAGACCTATGCAAAAAGAGTTTTTATATAAAACAACCTCACTTATTTTATTTTGCATGGTGGTTATGGCCTGGTCAGGGATTTCGGCTTATCAAAATGCCTGTCAGCCGGCAGCTAATGATCAGGATATAAATTCAAAACCGGAGCCATCCGGTTGGTTTGCCGGTGACATTCATGTTCATCGTAGCTGTAACGGAAGCACTGCAATACTTGATAGTGAATTAAAAACAAGAATGGAAACAAATGACCTGGCTGTTATCTCAGTTTTGTCGGATATGGGGAACTCGCATGCAGAAGACAGAGTAGAAGATTTGCTGAAAGTTGATGGAAAAGATTCACCACTTTCTGGTCAGGATCGGATAATCCACTATGCTGCTGAATGGCATTGGGATGCTAATGAATGGGAAAGTCCGCATCAGGCATTAGGAGGCCACCTTGTATTATTAGGTCTTAAGGAAGCATATAAAATTTGGGACGAGTCTTTATACAAAATACTGGAATTTTCCAAAAACCAGGATGCAGTTTGCGGATTTGCTCACATGCAATACCTGACAGGTAATATTCCCAACAGTTTAAATTGCTGCATTCCAATTGATTTTCCGGTTGAAGCCGCCTTAGGAACGATCGATTTTGTTTCGGAAGACTGCGATGGGGGCGATGCAGCTATTAATGCATATTACAAATTGCTGAACTGCGGTTTCAGGATTGGTTTGGCTGCGGGGACTGATTATCCATGCAATGGTGGCGATCCCTTTGGAACCCTTTTAACCTACGTATATATTAAAGATGGTCAGCTCACCTATCGGAAATGGATAGAAGGGATAAGAAAAGGCAATACGGTTGTTTCACGGAACGGGCATGACGAGTTTCTGGATATAAAGGTCAACTCCAGCTTTATTCCTGGCGATGAGATACAGATAAAAGATAGCGGAGTTGTTACCATCGATGTTAAATGGACAACCAAACAGCCCCTTACCGGATGTATTGAATTGATATGCGATGGAAAAGTAGTAGCAAAGCAGATTGGCACTGCAAAACCTGACGTACCTGTTAGACTACAGGCAAAGCAATTGTTTACTCAAAGCGGATGGTTGTGTGCCAGACGTATGGACAGTACCGGACATAAAATTCATACTTCATCTGTATTTATTAAAGTTAACAACCAACCTGTAAGAGTCAGTGCTGACGATGCCCGGTTTTTTATAAGTTGGATTGACAATATTTTGGAGAAGATTGCACCGGGCAAAGCCTGGAACCAATACTTTATTGACAATTTGGATATAGTTCAGAAAAGATACCGGCAGGCCCGCGCGGTTTATGAAAAAATTGCATTTGAAGCCTCTTGGGGGAAATGAGGCAGTTGGCAGTTGGCAATCGATGGTAGCAGAAATTTGCTCCCATAGTCACCCCTCTTTGCGAAGCAGAGAGGCCGGGGGTGAGTTCATGAAGTTGCAGAGAGGGCCAGTGGTAGGTTACTTGGGGTTAAAACTTTAAAATAATTGAGCATTGACTATACAACTAAGAACTGAAATGAATCATGGCAAGTGTATAATTCGAAGAATAATTCTTCTGCCGGGCTTCCTTATGCTTTTGGCAGCAATGAGTTGTTCCCATCAAAGTTCCGTTGCACCAGTACTTGTATTGGCAACCGATAATGAATTTGGTACCTATACAGGGGAAATACTACATGCTGAGGGGTTTAATGAATTTATTGCTGATTCATTGACAGACACAATAGTGACACTTTCCTATTTGAACCGCTTTGATGTAGTAATATTAAGCGAAATGAATGTTACACAACCATACATAACTTTGTTGTCGGATTATGTAAAAGCAGGAGGCAATCTTATTGCTTTCAGACCTGATAAGCAGTTAAGTGAAATATTTGGAATAATTGATGCAAAAGCAACGGTGAAGGAAGGCTACATTAAAGTTGATATTTCCAATGATATAGGTAAAGGCCTTATTCGTGAAACCATTCAATTTCATGGAGTGTTGGATGCCTATGAATTGAATGGCGCAGCGGAAATTGCAAGTCTGTATAAAACTGCACTGGATTCCACTGAGTTTCCTTCAGTGGTAGTAAACAACTATGGCAACGGACATGCTGCCGCATTCACTTATAATCTATCTAAAAGTATTGTTTATACCCGCCAGGGAAATCCTGAATGGGCAGGGGAGGAGAGAGATAAAGTGGATGGCCCCACCGCTACCGATCTGTTTTATCCCAGGGCAGGAGAAGTGCAATGGAATAATCCTGATAAGATAGCCCTTCCACAGGCTGATGAGCAGATGAGGCTGCTTTCACATATAATTGAAAAGTTCGCCGGATATAAGAAACCCATTCCCCATTTATGGTATTTCCCTGATCTATACAAATGCATATTTGTTTTTACAATTGATGGCGAAGATAGCCATGAAACCGATATTAACAATGAAATTATTGATGTTCAAAGCAAAGGAGGTAGTGCTACCCTGTATGAAATAGGCACTTATATAAGCGCTTCAACAGTAAATACTTGGCGGTCATATGGCCATGAAGTTGCGATACATTATAATGATGTGCCAAATTATACCGATCCAACCTGTTTAAACATGAATACCGTGTTCGACACAATGACCACCAACTTCCGGAATGCCTATGGTATAGTACCCAGAACAGGAAGAAACCATTGGGCTGTATGGTGCAGTAAGGATTCGAATGGTGAGAAACAGTTTGCTGAACAGGCAGCAATTGAAGAAAAATACGGACTGGGTCTGGACTGCAATTATTACCAGTTCGGCGGAAACAAGGTATATCCAAACTGGCTTGGGGATGTGGGCCATTTTACTGGTAGCGGAATTCCGATGAAGTTTGCAGATGCTTCAGGCAGAATAGTGAATGTCTATCAGTCGAATACACAACTTCCTGATGAAACATGGTTAAAAGAGAATATAGAAAGCAAAAGCAAAACACTTATTGACAGAAGCCTGGATGAAGAAAACTATACGTACATAAATGCAAACTTCCATACATGGTATTGGGGAGAGTGCAGGGAACCCGGACTAAGGGTTCTTGACTATTGCAAAAGCAGGGGAGTGCCGGTGTGGACAGCCGAAAGAGTTTATGAATTTTTGAAAATGAAGGATGAGGCTTCATTTTCAGATATTGAATGGTCGGAGAACACATTGACCTTTAACCTATCATCTGCGATTCCAAATCCTGATGGACTTACAATTTTGCTTCCTGCAGATCATGGGGATTTAAAAATCAGTAGTGTCTCAATTGATGGACTTATCAGACAATTTGAGCACAGAACAATAAAGGGAAATGAATATGCCTCGATTACGGTCACTCCGGGAAAAATTTATAAAATCTCAGCGGGTTACAGGTAACATTTAAATTATTATCAAAATCAGAGTTATGGCAACATTTAAGAACGATCAGGAATTATTTGATTTTATTACCAGAAATCTTTATGTAGCAGCAGTTTGCGATATCCTGGATGAACTGGGCTATCGTAACCAGGCTATGCATCAGCGATTACGTCCGCTTCTGCCTGATCCGGAAAATTGTGGTTTTATCGGCCATGCAAGAACTTTCCGCTGGATGGAGACAGATTATGTTGTTGAAGAGAACCCCTATGGCCTTGAGATTGAAGCTATGGATTCACTGAAATCCGGGGATGTAGCTGTTCACTCAACTGATTATGGAGGTACCAACGCCCCATGGGGTGAACTTATGAGTACCATTGCAAAGCGCAATGGAGTTGCCGGATGCGTGTGTGACAGCCAGATCCGTGATTGTGTAAAAATTATGAAGATGAGATTTCCGGTCTATTACGCCGGTATCAGACCATTAGACTCAAAAGGCAGAGCTATCGTTCAGGCTTATGATGTCCCTGTTCGTTGTGGCGAAGTACTGGTTAACCCTGGTGATATTGTCTATGCCGACTTCGATGGAATTGTAGTTGTTCCGAAAGCTGTCGAACAGGATGTCTTTCAAAAAGCTAAAGAAAAAGTAAATAAGGAAAATTTATCACGCAATGAACTGCTTAGCGGAAAATCATTACGTGAAGTTTATGATAAATACAAAGCACTTTAATATTAATAAAATATGAAACTAAAGAACCGCGTTGTTGTTGTAACAGGCTCAGGGTCAGGTATTGGCAGAGCCTGTGCTATTGAATTTGCCAATGCCGGTGCCAAAGTTGTAGTTGCGGATATTAATTTAGCCGGCGCCGAAGAAACTGTTAATCAAATCAGTGCCGGGAATGGAACTGCAGTTGTTTTTAAAACAGACGTTTCAAATCCCGAATCTGTTGAACAGCTGGTTGCCTTTACTTTGAAAACGTATGCAAAAGTTGACGCACTTATTAATAATGCGGCCATTCAGGTAAATAAAACAGTTGAAGATATTACGTTTGAGGAATGGAATCTCCAGATGTCTGTTAATGTCGGGGGTATATTTTTGTGCTCCAAGTACTTCCTGCCATACCTGCGACAGACAAAAGGTAATATTGTCAGCATGTCGTCAGTAAATGGTTATTTTGTTGAACCCATGTGCGCGGGTTATTGTACCACCAAAGCTGCTATAATAGGACTAACAAAGGCGATGGCTATTGATCACGGCAACGAAGGTATCAGAGTTAATTGCATTTGTCCGGGATACATTGATGCCGGTCTTGCTGAAGGGTACTTCCAGAGTCAGCCTGATCCGGTAAAAGCTCGCGAAGAGGCAGGCAAGCTTCATGCCTTGTGGAGGATCGGTAAACCCGAAGAAGTTGCTCGTGTTGCTGTTTTCCTGGCCAGCGATGATGCATCATTTATGACCGGAGCATCTGTCGTGGTCGATGGCGGTTTTGGCTCAGGATTGCCACCTAAATAGTTGATTTTAAACTGGTTCCTGACATTATTCATTATTCATTATTCATTATTCATGAGCATATTGAAATCGCAAAAAACAATTGATTGGGGATTAATAATCATCATCAATTTTATGTGGGCAACACAGGTTCCTGTAATACGGTTTATCGGCGATCGTTTAGGTCCCATCACTGTTGCATTTATACCGATGATCGCGAGCACATTGATTTTTCTTCCTTTTCTATGGGCTGAAAACAAAAGACGTAAAGTTAAATTCCGATGGAGATGGAGCGAATTGAAATACTTTATGTTATCCGGATTGATCGGGATTTTTGTAATGCAATACGCTTATACTCTTGGTTCTAAATTAACAATAGCTGCAAATGCAGGTATTATAACATTAACTATCCCTGTATTTGTTGCTGTATTGGCTTCTTTTATGCTTAAGGAGAAATTGAATATTATTCGTTTAATAAGCTTTGTACTTGCAATTGGCGGAGTTCTTATGACTTCAGTATCAGATATCTCAGGTGCGAATATTTTTCAAGGCGAATATTTCATTGGAAACATGGTTTTCCTGTTTGCCTGCTTTTGTTGTGCTTTTTATAATACTTACTGCAAACTCCTTGTAGATAAAAAGTTTACAGAACTGGAAATACTTGTTTATAGTTCAATAATTGGAAGTATTGCAAGCATCCCCTTGCTTATCTGGGTAGAACCTTTTCATTCTGAAGAATTTATTCATTCAGGAACTATAGCTGTAACTGGAATCCTTGAACTAAGTGTTTTTGTTTATGGAGTTCCTGCTTTACTCTTCTTTTATGTTTTGAAGAGATTGGATATAACACAGGCAATCCTTGGAACCTATTTGTTGCCCTTTTTCATAGCTTTGATGGGCATATTTCTCTTAAACGAAAAAATTTCCTTTTTGATGATTATCGGAGGAGCCATTATTTTTATAAGCACGCTAATGGTAACCGTATACGAAAATGACCTTGTGGTATTTGCTAAAAAGTTTGCTATTAAAAATCATAAAACATAACTCACTGCATGTTATTAAAATTTTAATCTGTACCAATGAAGATCACAAATGTTAAGGCCATTATGCTTAAGCTGCCCGAAATTTCTTCGGCAGCCGATGGCACTCAGGACGATTTAATCATAATAGTGGAAACCGATGAGGGAATTACCGGCTATGGTGAAGTAGACACTGCTCCATCCGTTGGGAAAGCTATTGTTGATGCGTACATGTCGCATGGGACCTGTTATGGTTTAAGAGAAGTTGTAGTCGGGGCCGATCCGTTTGATTACGAACAGATATGGAATGATATGTGGGCGAAAACTTACTACTATGGTCGCAGTGGCCCTGTAATTCACGCAATGAGCGGTATTGACATGGCTATCTGGGATATTATGGGAAAAGCCACAGGAAAGCCGGTACATAAACTGCTGGGCGGAAGTTATGCAGACAGGGTTCGTCCATATGCAAGTGCACTGATGCCAGACAATCCTGAGGAAGTAAAAAGTATGGTCGAGAAATATTCTGCCTTAGGCTATACAGCTGCAAAATTTGGATGGGGCCCGTTGGGATATGATGTCAATTTTGATCTGCAGCTCATCGAAATGGCCAGGAAAACCGCCGGTGACCATATGGAAATTATGATTGATATTGGTAAGAGATATAAACTGAAACAGGCTATGTATGTTGCAAAGGCGCTTGAACAGATGAACATATACTGGCTGGAAGAACCGCTCCCTGCCGAGGATTATACAGGGTATAGAAGACTGACAGAATCTACCACAGTGCGCATAGCCACTGGTGAAGAAGAAAGCGGGAGGCTGGCTTTTGCCAGGTTGATAAGTGAGTCGCATGTTGATATTGTACAGCCAGATATTTCCCGTTGTGGTGGCCTTACAGAAGCAAAGAAAATAGCTTCAATGGCCGCTGATAACAATATAATGATGGTTCCGCATGCCTTTAAAACGGGCATCCTGGTAGCAGCCACTATTCACCTGATAGCAGCAATGCCTCATGTACCATTTCTGGAATTTTCTGTAACCGGGTCTGCGATCAGGAAAGAATTACTTGTTAAACCGTTTGTACAGAAAGATGGCTTTGTTGAGGTCCCGGCAGCTCCGGGGCTTGGTATTGAATTAAATCCGGATGTGATACGAAAATTTGGAGTAAATATCAATTAAATAATTTGATGGCATATAGAATTGAACGGCTTGATAAAATAATTGAATCAAAAGATATTGATGCTTTTTTATTTACATCTTCAATATCAATCAGATATTTATGCGACTATTTCTATAATTTTGAAATAGGGTCATCACCCTTTCACTTTATTCCGGCAGCTTTATTTGTCGTTCCTTCGAAAATTACTTCTTTGGTTATTGCCGATAACGAAACAGATCAGCTCGCTGGTCTTGATGCCCGTGTTTCGATAAAACAGTATGACAGCTATGTTTATGATAAACCATTGGATTTTTTATCTCAATTTCTTATTAGAATTCACGAACTTATTAAAGATACCGGCATGCGCAAGGCACGAATAGGCATAGAGGCTAATTCACTGCCTCATTCTCTTGCGGAATCATTATTATCAGCATTTCCGGAGATTAAATTTATTGATATATCCGATGATATAGTTCTTCTCAGGATGATTAAGGATAGCGAAGAGCTTGCCCTTATTAATGCTGCAGCACATTTATGCGATATTGGCCAGCAAGCGGTGTTCAAATACGCGAAGCCCGGGATGACTGAACTTGAGCTGTTTACACTGGTCCGGGGTGACATGGATGCAGTAGCCGGCAAACGCGTTCCAATGATGGCCGATTTGGTCTGCGGCGCGCGTACGTTTGAAGGCGGAGGAAATCCTTCGAATAAGAGAATCATATCGGGAGATTTAATACTGTCTGATTTAACCCCTTGTTTAAACGGCTATTGGGGCGATACCTGCAATACTGTTGTGACAGGTAAACCTACTAAGTCCCAGATTGAACATTTTAATCTTGTAAAGGAAGCTCTTGATTCAGGTGTCAATACCGTTAAACCAGGAATTCGAGCCAGTGCTGTCGATCAGTCAATGCGGGAACATCTTTCATCTGCAGGTGGATATAAGCATCACAGCGGACATGGGGTAGGGCTTGCCTATCATGAGGAGCCCCGTATTGTTCCATACAATGATACAGAGTTAGTTCCAAATATGGTAATTGCCCTTGAACCCGCAATTTATCAAAATGGTTATGGTATACGACTTGAACATCTTGTAGTTGTAACCCTGGAAGGATGTAAGATTTTATCTCAGTTTAAACATCGTTTTGAAAGGGAGTAGTTTCTAAACCTTCAATTGTTGCAGATTAATATGATGGAAAAAGTAAACTTTGAAGGCTGGCCAAACTGTATCAGGCTGACCAATAATAATATTGAACTAATAGTAACAACGGACGTTGGTCCCCGGATAATCCGGTGTGGTTTTATAAACAAACAGAATTTACTGTATGTTTCGGATCTGGAAAAAGGCAAAACGGGTGGAAACCAATGGCATATCTATGGTGGTCACCGTCTTTGGCACGCACCTGAGGTAACGCCCAGAACTTATTTCCCTGATAATAACCCCGTAGAATATACATGGAATGAAAAAACGCTGAAACTAAGACAATCTGTTGAAAGCACGACCGGAATTATTAAAGAAATGGATATTTCTCTGGATACTGAACGGAATCATGTTAATATTATTCACCGCCTGATCAATAAAAACCTCTGGGCCATAGAAACATCACCATGGGCAATTACGGCTCATGCGGGCGGCGGCAGAGCAATCCTGCCCCAGGAAAACTATATAGATCCTGGAGAATACCTTTTACCTGCGCGTCCAGTTGTTCTATGGTATTATACTCAAATGAACGATCAACGTTGGATCTGGGGAAATAAATACATCCAGCTAAAACATGACAGTGTAATTAAGGCGGAGCAAAAGATAGGAATATTAAACAAGCAGGGGTGGGCTGCCTATTATCGCGACGGGATCCTGATGATCAAACATTTTGAATTTGACCCTGAAGCCCTCTACCCTGATTATGGATGCAATAATGAAGTATATGTAAATGAGCATTTACTTGAAATTGAAACACTGGGTCCGATTACTAAACTTACTCCCGGTAGTTCCGCCGAACATACTGAGGACTGGTTTATTACAAACCTGGAGAGAACTGTGAGGGTTGATATTGAGAGCTCTATTGAAAATGATATTTTGCCTGTAATTCATACGTTCATTTGTTAAGGCTTACATGAACTTTATGGTCGTGTATGAAAAAATATCTTATCCTTGCAATTCAATCATAAAAATGCATGAATTGTCCGAAATATTGTTAAAACTCTGTAGTTGAAGAATATATAATCTTTCCGCCCAAAATAGTCAAAACAGATTCAATGTCTTTGATCTTATCGACCGGGCAGTTGAGAATGTCGTCAGTAAGGATTGCCATATCAGCCAGTTTGCCTGGTTCAATAGATCCTTTTATTGATTCTTCAAACGAAGCATAGGCATTATTTATAGTATATATTTTCAAGGCTTGTTCTCTTGTAATTGCTTCTGAAGGGCCAATAACTGAACCATGTTCAGTTTTTCTGGTCACCATCGTCCACATAGCGAGAAATGGATTGTAAGGATTTATGGAGGTGTTAGCATCCCATTTTACCATGTGGTCTGATCCTCCGTTGATCATAACACCTGCATCAAGCATTGACTTGTATGGATGAAAAGTTCTAATCCTTTCTTTTCCAAGGATAGATTCCATAGCATCGGCATCTTTGTAGAACCAGGCAGGTTGCATATTGGCATATACTCCAAGTTCTCTCATCAGTTTTATTGCATCTTTACTGAAAAAATTACCATGAATAATCGAAAACCTTTTCTCCTTAATGGATTTTGACTGGTTGACCTCATTGAAAACATCGAGAAGAAGATCTACAGATCCACTTCCGGTAGCATGTGCTGTGAAACTCCAGTTGAACTCATTGGCAACTGAAACAATTGCTAATAATTCTTCGCGCGAATAATTGATCACTCCGCGATATGCCGGGTCTTCAATCCCGAAAATATCAGCTGCTTTCTCACCCCATAGCTCCGTTAAATAAGCTGTGCCTGTGAGAATTCCTCCGTCTAATATTACTTTTAATGAACCAATCCTTACCCATTCATCACCATATCCTGTTTTGTTATCGTATTTCTTTAACTTTTCGGCAACTGATTCTTTTGTGATTTTTCTATCTGTTTGAAGAAGTATATTCTGATAGATTCTGGCTGTAAGAATTTTTTTATCAGACATATCTCGATACATTTTTACAGATTCAAAATCGCCGGATCCGATAAAAAGACTTGTAATACCATAGCGATTATAACGCTTCAGCATTTCCCTTAGAGCATCCTGTTTTTCCTGATATGAAAGCGTCTTTTGTTGAGGAACTTTTAGAATATTAAATGCAGAAGCCATGATAAATCCTGTAAGCAATCCTGTGTTTCTGTCTCTAATTATCCCGGGGTGATCGGTTTTATATGTAATCCCCGAAAGCTGCATGGAAGTGGAATTTATCATTCCTCCAAACGATCCGTCTAAAAATACAGGATGATAAGGAGCAACACTATCAAGTTCGGCAAGCGTGGGTTGCCTCATTTCGATTAGTCGAGTTGAAAAAAACTTAGGAATTATGATCCATTTCCCCTTCTCTTTTGTCATTGTCTGGCCCTTAATCCAGGTTAGAAGCTGATCAATAGTATGAACATCTGGTATCTCTTCATCGAGTTCGCTAAACGAAGCCGATTCAGGGTGAAGATGAGAATCGATTAATCCGGGGATAACAGTCTTACCTTTAAGATCAATAACTCTTGTCTTGCTGCCGGTAAATCTCCTTATCTTTCTGTTTGTTCCTACAGCTTTGATCTTATCTTTCGAAATTGCCAAGGCATCAGCGATCGTAAAATTATGGTCAACAGTAACAATTTTCCCATTAAAGAGAATCAGGTCTGCAGAAGGCATAGGCTCACATGCAAAATGAATTAACAAAAAAATGAAAAGACTAACTAATGATAACACAGATTTTCTTTTCATCCAAGTTTTTTTGAACTTCTTCATTAAAAATTAAAATACTTCGGATTAATGTTCTAGTCTGCTTATTATTTATTAAAATGGAAATGACGCGGAAAAACCGCTTATTTATACTTTTAATCTTTGTAATATTTTGATATAATTCATGTAAATTTACTAATTCATCGATGAGTATACAAATGGATAGAGATTAACTTAAGTTCAAATAATATGATGCTAGGTATTTATTATCCAGGATTTAAAAAGTTACTTCACATTTGTTTAATTTCCAGTGTTTTTCATATCTCCTTCACAAATTGTTATGCTCAGTATAGACCTTCGTTGTTTTTCAGGGAAGACTGGAGCGAAATTCCTGCAGCTACTCCTGTTACTCAGAACCACGTCGCT
>Ga0315295_10002037_pt1 | contig 17195 bp, 19 predicted proteins | sample YL17G14_0_MG_FD_204453 | JGI IMG/M metagenome (GOLD analysis project Ga0315295, IMG submission 204453) | Sediment microbial communities from Yellowstone Lake, YNP, Wyoming, USA - YL17G14_0 | ecosystem: Environmental > Aquatic > Freshwater > Lake > Sediment | place: USA: Wyoming | collected... | reverse complement strand
ACTTTGCGCTTCTTCTATGCGGGTGGCGGCTCCACCGATCTTGCCTCTCAAATAGAACAGCTTGGAGCGGCGGACCTTACCGGATTTTACGGTCTGGATCTTGTCCACCTTGGGAGAATGGATGGGAAAGGTGCGTTCCACTCCCACGCCCATGACCAGCTTGCGCACGGTAAAGGTCTCCCGGACGCCGTGCCCCTGTCTTTTGATCACGATGCCTTCAAAGGCCTGCAGTCGCTCCTTTTCTCCTTCCACGATCTTGGATAAAACCTTGACGGTGTCCCCCACCTTGAAAGAGGGGACCTCCTTTTTCATCTGTGCTTTTTCGATCTCCGCGATGATTTTTCCCATTTCAATGCACCCCCAAAAGTTTGTCCAGGATTATGGCCACTGCCGACCGGACCGAAAGGTGATTATAAGCGGTGCGGCCCTTAAGAGGCTTGAGCACATAATCCGCCTTTTTCAAGATCTCCTCGGTCAGCCCCCAGCCGGTGCCGAACAGGATCAAGACCGGCCGTCGGATCTTTTTAAGTTTCTGCCTGAAAGTCCGGTAGCTTACCCGACCGCCGCTGCGGGCCGAAGTGGCCACCAGGACCGGATTATTAAGCTTTTCTATCACCTGCTCCAGGCTTTCACCAAGTTCGATCAGGCGGAAGGCCTCCGCCCGGGTCCAGTTGTGGCTGAAGCTTTCTTCCTTCCTCCAGCAGTCCACTATCCGCCGGGCAAAAGCCAGCTGGGTGGGCAGTGGATTGACCACAAAATATCTCTTAACTCCGTAGGTCAAGGAAGTGCGAGCCAGATCGTGGAGATCGACCCCTGTGATGCAGGTGGTGACGATTTCCTTATGCTTATTATACACCGGATAATGGATTAAGGCAATATTAACGTTAGCCATGAGAGATAAAATCTTGCAGCATTTTTTTATCTTCTGCGCTGAGCTTAGCCTCCGCCAGCAGTTCGGGACGGGCAAAAAAGGTGCGTTTCAGCCCTTCCCGGCGGCGCCAGCGAGCGATCTCTTCGTGATGACCCGATCTTAGGACTTCCGGAACTGTCTCACCCTCAAATTCTTCCGGTTTGGTGTAGCTGGGATAATCCAGCAGGCCGTTATAGAATGAATCACAGGCCACCGATTCGCTTTCCTTGACCACTCCGGGGATGAAGCGCGCCAGGCAGTCGATCAGCACCATGGCCGGCAGCTCTCCGCCGGTCAGCACATAGTCGCCGATCGAGATCTCATCTGTGATCAGGTTCTGCCGCACGCGTTCATCCACCCCCTCGTAATGGCCGCAGAGAATGATCAAATGCTCCGCCGCGGACAGTGCCTGGGCTTTTTTCTGGTTTAAGACTTCCCCGGCGGGAGACATCAAGATGACGCGGCCTTGAGCCTCCGGCTTTAGGCTGGCGATGGCTTTATAAATAGGTTCCGCCTTCATGACCATCCCCGGGCCCCCGCCATAGGGGGTGTCGTCGGCGGTCTGGTGCTTGTCAGAGGTAAAATCCCGGATATTGATGAGGTTGATCTTGAGCAGGCCTTTCTCCTGGGCGCGTTTAAGCAAGCTTTCGGAGATCGGCCCCGAGAACATCTCGGGGAAGAGAGTTAAAATATCGATGCGCACTTAGTTAGTCGACGCCGCGGATCTCCTGGATGAGGCCATCCTTGACGATGATCTCGGCGCCGCCCACTTTCTTGTAGAGATTGTCGCCTATCGACACGCTGACCGGGCCTTCGAGGGGACCCTGCACGAACTCAGAGCCCAAGGTCAAGCGCTTGGCCTCCTCGATCTTTAGGAGCAGGTCCGATCTGGCGGCGGACTGGCGGGCCCGCTCGTCCTCCAGCTGGTGCTTGAAGGCCGCGGCCTTTTGCATTAAGCCCTTTTTCTTGAGGTCTTCCAGGTAGCCCTTACCCTGCATTTCTATCTGGGATTCCTGGGCCTCGATGTTCTTTACCGCGCGCTCCAGCTCCTTGACCAGATTGTCCTTGAAATTATCGGTAACGATAGCCTTGACCATGACCACTCTTTTCAGTTCTACTTCATTCGCCATTATTTCTCCTCCTTAGTTATAACTTCCACCATTATCCGTTTCTTTTCCTTGGCGCCGGCGGCTTTGGCCACCATGCGCAGGGCGTTAATGATGCGGCCTTCGCGGCCGATGACCTTGCCGGCATCTTCGGGAGCCACCCGCACCTCGATCATGATCGCCGTTTCCTGCTGGTTCTCGGTTATGTTCACTTCTTCCGGCTTGTCCACCAAGGCTTTGACGATGTATTCTATCAGTTCTTTCACGCTTGCGGCTCCTTAACTTCCGCCTGGGCGGGAACTTCGGGCTTAGGTTCTTCCTTGGCTTTGGCGGGCGCGGCGGCTGGTGCGGCAGCGGCTTCCGGAGCTTTCATCTCTGCTTTGGGTTTGCGCTTATGCCAAGCGGCGGTGTCCACCGCCGGCAGGATCCCGGCTTTTCCCAAAAGGATGCGTACTTTTTCGGTGGGCTGGGCTCCCTTCTTGATCCAATCCAAGACCTTGTCCCGATTTACCTCGAAAAGGGTGGGGGATTGGCGGGGGTGATAGATACCCAGGATATCCATAGCATCCCCATTCAGCTTGCTGTGCTCTTCCTGCACCACCACGCGGTATTTGGGTTGTTTATTAGTTCCTACTCTTTGTAATTTTATCTTTGGCGCCATTTATTAGATCCTTTCCAAAGGATTTATTATATCATAGTGAGGCGTTTTTGGTAAGAGGAAAAATTATCCTTGGCCTCCTCCAGGGAGTCCCCGCCGAACTTAATAAGCAGGGCTTGGGCGAGCTCAAAAGCGACCACCGCTTCACCCACCACGGCGGCGGCTTCTACAGCGCAGGTATCGCAGCGTTCCACGTGGGCCTCCACCGCAGATTTATTCTTAAGATCCACCGATCTTAAAGGTTTTACCAGAGTGGAGATGGGTTTCATGGCGGCCTTAAGGATCACCGGTTCGCCATTGGTCACGCCGCCTTCCAAACCTCCTGCATTATTGGTCTTATGGCGAAATCTGCCGTTCTCATAGGAGATCTCATCATGCACTTTGGAGCCTGGCAGTTTGGTCTGTTCAAAACCCAGGCCGATCTCCACGCCTTTTATGGCAGGAATGCTCATTAAAGCTTGAGCCAGCCGCCCATCCAGGCGCAGGTCCCACTGAGTATAGCTGCCCAATCCCGGAGGGCAATTTTTGACCTCTATCTGAAAGACGCCGCCCAAAGAGTCGCCAGCGGATCTGGCCTCATCAATAGCTTTTTCCCAATTAGATTTGCTGGTTTGACCGCCGATATGCACTACCGAGCTGGAAACGGAGATCTTGAATTCTGAAAGAAATTTCCTGCAGACCGCGCCCACGGCTACCCGGGCGGCGGTCTCCCGGGCGGAGGCCCGCTCCAGTACATTACGGATGTCTTTTTGATTAAACTTCAAGGCTCCGGCCAGGTCGGCATGGCCCGGTCTGGGGACAGTGACGATTTGCTCGAAGAGTTCGGTTGAGCGGTTGGGGATCAACAGAGCGATGGGTGAGCCCATGGTTCTTCCCTGTCTTACCCCGGAGAGGATCTCTGCCTTATCGGATTCGATCTTCATTCTTTCCCCGCGGCCATAGCCGGTCTGCCTCCGGGCCAGGTCGCGGTCAATGTCTTCCGGGGATAAAGGCAAATTGGCCACCATCCCGTCTAAAATAGCGGTTAATGATTTACCATGTGATTCACCGGCAGTTAAAAATCTCAACATGGGGCTATTATATCACAAATCTAAGCGTGGTGTTTAGGGGTGGACATTTCCGGATCGTTGGGATCGAAAAGGGTCGAGCAGTTGCGACCATTTTTCTTGGATTTATACATGGCGCGGTCCGCATTTTCCAAAAGATCGTCAATGGTGCGGGCATGAAAGGGCGCCACTGCCACCCCGAAACTGGCGGTTTTATGGATGCTCATTTCATATCCCACATTGAAGGATTTTTGTTCGATCCTCTGGCGCAGGTCCTCGGCCAGCTTCAGCGCCAGATCAGGCGGGCAATTCAATAAGCCGATGCCCAACTCCTCCCCCCCGGGCCTTAAAGCTATGGCTTCGGTCACAGGGGCAGGGGCTTGTTTCAGAAAAGCTTGAAGCATAAGACCAATTTCTATTAAAAGCAGATCTCCGGCCTGATGACCTAATTGGTCGTTGACCTGTTTAAAGTGATCCAGATCGATCATGATATAAGCTAAAGGCAGGCGGTTTTCGCGGGCAACCTGGAACATCCTTTCCAATCTGATTATTCCCTGGGTATGCGCCAAAAGACCGGTCAGACCGTCCAGATTAATTGACTCACGGAGTTTTAAATTGAGAGCCAATAATCCGGCCAGGGTTTCCAGGTGGCGCGAGTCCTCTGTTTTGAAAGCAAAAGGATGGGTGCTTCTTACGTTTAAGACCCCCAGGATATGGTCCTCATAACGGATGGGCACGGACATAGAAGATCCCCTGGCAATTTTTTGAGCAGGCCTTAAGCCCTGAAAGATCCTGGCGGTCCGGGCGTCCAAGTTGATTATAGCTTCCCCGCTTAAAAAAACCTTGCCGGCAACGTCTTCTCCTGGTTTGACCAGGGTATTTGTAACGATATCATCTCTTAAGCCGTAGTGTCCCCTGATCCTTAATCCCCCTTCTTCCGGCACATAGATCATGACCGAAGCCCTTTCTATATAAGAATCAGTTAATCCTCGCAAAAATTGTTTGGGGAGGGCTTCGGCCACCATTTGCATTAATTCTTTTTCGGTTTGATATTTGTGGACCGCTCTGGTTAACATGGTGGAGAGTTGGTGTTTAGCGTCATTACGGGCATTCTGGGCTTTTTCCTGGCGCGCGCTATCCACTTTTTTTAACTCGGCAGTAAAAGGTATTTGCAGATTGCGCAGGGTCTCGAAGACGATCTCCCTTAATTTCAGATCGCCCAACAGGATACCAGGGTATTGGCTTTCTTTCACCAGGCGGGCGTTCTCGGCATGGTGATTGGCCATGATCAGGGCGTCATAATGCCCAAATCCCGGATAGCGGACGTACAAGTTGTATCTTATCGCCTCTCTCAGTACCGCCTGCCGGTCGGCATGGACCTCCTTATAATTATCCCCAAAATATTTCTTAAGGTCGCTTTCAATGTCAGCTTCGGCCTGGCGACGGTCCTCCTCATTCATCTGTTCTAATTCTTTGAAGCGATCTACCAATAAAATATCAGTAGGATTTTCAGGGAATCCGCGATCACCCCCGGTGTTGATAAAACGCCTTTTTTCGCCCGGCAGGATGGGTATGGGTTCTTTGTAGCGGGAAATCCCCTGCAGGTCCTCCCGTTCCACGCTCCATAGTCTGGTGGATTCGTTGCTGTAGCGGTAAACATTTACTCCCCCGATTCCCAGACTTTCCAATGTGCCGCGGAAGATCCTCATGACCTCGGCTAAGGTTTGGGCCTTGCTCAATTGGTTGCGGATGCCGTATTCTTTTTCGCGGAAAGCGCTGCGCATCCTTTCATATTCGAGCTCTTTGAGGAGCCGCCTGTTTTCATTCAGCGTTCGCCGCTGCCGGGCTGCGTTTGCCAAAAGTTGGCGATTTTCCCCGAAAGATAATGGATATTTAGATTTGGGAAAACGAACGGGCATTCAATTTTACCTCTTATTTTTTATCGTTAAAGCAGTGTAAAAATTTCAGCTCATTATGATATAATATCCGCGATGGCAAAACTGGCGGAATATCTGGAAAAAATCAATTTTGAGGATAAAAACTTCATGGGCACTATCGCCCTGCGCAGCGAGGAGATAACCCTGCCGGATGGCAGCAAGATAGCCCTGGGGATCGACGACGGGCACTGGGTGCTGGTCTATCAGGAAGGGGCGGGGATGCCCTTTAAGGTCTTTGAGTATGACCAGCATACCAAAAAGATCCATCTGGACACCAAACCGGTGGAAGGGGAAGAGTTCCAACAATTCAAGAAACTGGTGAATTATTTCGTAGCTTCGGCCCGGACCGAGGATCTGGTCACGATCTTGCCGGCATAAGGTAAAATATGACAGAAGTGCATGGCATCGGCGCATACGGTATCGTTCCTTTCTTAAGCGAGGACCTGCTCAAGCAGGTTAAATATTCCACTATCAAGACCCGGGCAGGGAAGATAGCCTATCTGGCCACCCTGGGCGAGAAAGCCACTAAGCCCAAGATCCAGGAAGGGGTGGAGGAGGCCAGGGGAGCTTTAAAATGGATCGCCGAGGTCTTAGAGGAAAAGGAGAAAAAAGATGAGGAGTGATCATTTAAAAGCCAAAGGACCTATTCGCGCCTTATTGCATGCCACCGGGATCTCTGATAAAGAGCTCCATAAGCCCTTTATCGGACTGGCCTCGTCTTTTACCGACTTGGTGCCCGGACACGTGGACATGCGGGCTCTCGAGAGGGTTATTGAAAAAGGCATTCACGCCGGGGGCGGGGTGGCCTTCACTTTTGGACTCCCGGCCATCTGCGACGGGATAGCCATGGGACATATCGGTATGCATTATTCACTCCCTTCGCGCGAGCTTATCGCGGATACGGTGGAATCAGTAGCCCAGGCTCATCAGCTGGACGGCTTGATCCTTTTGACCGCCTGCGACAAGATAACTCCAGGGATGCTGATGGCCGCCGCGCGTTTGAACATTCCGACCATTGTAGTGACCGCCGGGCCGATGCTGGCCGGTTGTTACAAGATGACGCGCTTGGACCTGGTGCACGACACTTTTGAGGCTGAAGCGGCTTACAAGCAGGGGAAGATAAACAAAAAGGATTTCGATAACCTTATTTTAAATGCCTGTCCTGGAGCCGGCGCTTGTTCAGGCCTCTTCACCGCCAATACCATGGCCTGCGCGACCGAAGCTATGGGAATGTCGCTGCCCTATTGCGGGACCTCGCTGGCAGTTTCTTCTAAAAAGAAGATGATCGCTTATGAGAGTGGGCAAAGAGTGGTGGAGCTGGTGCGCAAGAATATCCGCCCGCGCACGATCATGAACCTCAACGCATTTTTAAATGCCATAAGAGTAGACATGGCGCTCGGCGGCTCGACCAATGCCGTATTGCATTTGACCGCTATCGCCCATGAAGCAGGGATAGAACTTCCGCTTTCGCTCTTTGACAAGATAAGCCAGGATACCCCGCATATCTCAAGCATCCGCCCCAGCGGCAACCACTTTATGGAAGATCTGGAAAATGCCGGCGGCATCCCGGCGGTGTTTTCGGTATTGAACAAATTCATCAAGGAAAATAAAACCGTGTCGGGTTTGACCATTAAACAGATCGCCCGCGAAGGGCAAGTGTTTGATTCCAATGTCATCCGCTCGCTCAAGAATCCTTACCATAGCGAAGGCGGTCTGGCGGTGCTTAAAGGCAACCTGGCGCCGGAGGGCGGCGTGGTGAAACAAACCGCAGTTTCCGCCAAGATGATGAAGTTTTCAGGCAAAGCTAAAGTTTTTGATTCCGAAGATGCGGCTGAAAAAGCGATCTCCGGCGGAAAAATAAAGAAGGGTGACGTGGTGGTGATCCGCTACGAAGGGCCCAAGGGCGGTCCGGGGATGCGCGAGATGCTTTATCCGACCTCGGCTATTGCGGGGCGGGGGCTTTCTGAATCAGTGGCGCTTATTACTGATGGAAGATTCTCGGGTGGTACCCGCGGACCCTGCATCGGGCATGTTTCTCCCGAAGCTGCAGAAGGCGGGCCGATTGCCGCCGTTCGCGATGGAGACATCATTGATATTGATATACCCAATCGGAAGTTGGAATTGCGAATTGGGAATGCGGAATTAAAAGCCCGGATGAAGAACTGGAAACCACCCAAACCCAAATTCACCTCGGGATGGCTGGCCAGGTATCAAAAGATGGTGACTTCGGCGAGCACCGGGGCCATTCTCCGTCCTTAGCTGTGGTATAATTTAATTATGGAACTCACCGGTGCGCAAGCATTACTGGAATGTCTGCATAAAGAAGGCGTGGAGATCATCTTCGGATACCCCGGAGGCGTGGTCCTGCCGCTTTATGACGCCATGTACGTCGATAAACGCATCAAACATATCCTGGTGCGCCATGAGCAGGGAGCGGCGCACGCCGCCGACGGTTACGCCCGTGCTACCGGGAAAGTGGGAGTATGCCTGGCGACTTCGGGCCCCGGCGCCACCAATCTGACCACCGGGATCGCCAACGCTCACATGGATTCTATCCCTATGATCGCGATCACCGGACAGGTGGCCACGCCGCTTTTGGGCCGCGATTCATTCCAGGAAGCGGATATCACCGGCATCACCCTGCCCATCAGCAAGCACAGTTTTCTGGTAAAGCGGACCGAGGATCTGCCGCGGATGGTAAAGGAAGCTTTCTATATCGCCCGCTCCGGACGCCCCGGTCCGGTGGTGATCGATATCCCCAAGGATGTTTTTACCGGTAAGATAAAATTCTCTTATCCTGAAAAAGTGGATATCCCAAGCTATAAGCCCAACCTGATGGGGCATCCCAAACAGATCGCGCTGGCGGCCAAGGCCATAGCTGCGGCCAGAAAACCAGTGATGTATGTGGGGGGCGGGGCCATTTCCGCCAATGCGGCGGCTGAAGTGAAACAATTGGCCGAAAAATGCAATATCCCGGTGACCATGACGCTCATGGGGCTGGGGGCTTTTCCCGGAACTCATGAATTATCCTTAGGAATGCTGGGGATGCACGGCGCGGCTTATGCTAACTATGCGGTGACCGATAGCGATCTTTTGATCGCGGTGGGCGCCCGTTTTGATGACCGGGTGACCGGCCATATCGCCAAATTCGCACCTAACGCTAAGATTATCCATATCGACGTGGACCCGGCCGAGATCGGCAAGAATGTCAGGGCCGACATACCTATCGTGGGTGATGTGAAGAACGTGCTCAAGGCGCTCATTGAAAAAGTGGGCCCCAAGGAAAAACACGCCGATTGGGTGGCGCAGATCAATGAGTGGAAGAAAAAGTATCCTTTATCCTATAAAAAGGAAGGGCTCAAACCGCAATTTGTCATCGAGCAGTTCTATGAGTTGACCAAAGATAAAGAGGTAATCATCGTGACCGAGGTGGGGCAGAACCAAATGTGGTCAACGCAATTTTATAAATATGACCAGCCGCGCTCCTGGATCAGCTCCGGAGGTCTGGGGACCATGGGATTTGGTCTGCCGGCCGCTAACGGGGCGCAGTTCGGACGTCCCGATGCGATCGTGGCCGATTTTGCCGGAGATGGTTCTATCCAGATGAACATACAGGAGCTGACCACGGCGGTTAATAATAAACTGCCTATCAAGATCTATGTTTTGGATAATTGTTTCCTGGGGATGGTGCGCCAGTGGCAGGAGCTGATCTATGAGCGTCACTATTCTCATACCAATCTTTGTAACAATCCGGACCTGGTAAAAATTGCGGAGGCGTATGGAGCGGCGGCGAAGCGCGTGGAAAAAGTTGAGGACGTAAAGGCGGCGCTCGAATGGTCGCTGACCATAACCGACCGGCCGGTTTTGATAGACTTTATGGTGGCCAAGGAGGAGAATGTGTTCCCCTTCGTGCCTCCCGGCCAGCCCATCAACGAGATGCTGTTGGATTAATATATGAGACATACGATTTCGGTGATAGTTGAGAATAAACCCGGGGTCCTTTCCAGGGTTTCAGGGCTCTTCGCGCGCCGGGGATTCAATATTGAATCTTTGGCGGTTGGGGTGACCGAGGATCCCAATATCTCGCGCATGACCATTGTGGCGGAGGGCGACGAGCGCGACCTGGAGCAGATCACCAAACAGCTTTACAAACTGATCGACACCATCAAGGTGTTCGACCTGCCCAAGGAGATCGCGGTTGAGAGAGAATTAGCTTTGATAAAAGTAGCCGCCAATGAGAAAAATCGCGCCGAGATCACCCAGATCGTGGACATCTTCCGCGCGCGCATCATTGATGTGGCAGAGGATTCTATGACCATTGAGATGACCGGGGAGGAGGGCAAGGTAGAGGGGATAGAGAAACTTTTAAGAAAATTTGGGATCAAGGAGATGGTCAGAACAGGAAAGATCGCTTTACAAAGGGGAGGAGCGGAATAAAATGGCAAAAGTGTATTACGATGCGGACGCGGACCTGAATCTATTAAAGGACAAAACAATCGCCATCATCGGCTTTGGGAACCAGGGCGCGGCTCAGTCTCAGAATTTAAAAGACAGCGGGCTTAAAGTGATCATTGCTGAAGTCGAGGGGACTCCCAACTGGAAGAACGCCCAGGAAGCGGGTTTTGAAGTGATGGATGCGGCTTCCGCCGCCAAGGCCGGCGACATCATCCAGATACTTATCCCAGACGAGCTCCAGGCCGGGGTTTACAAGGCCTCCATTAAAAAGCATATGAAGAAAGGCAAGGCCTTGATGTTCTCCCACGGCTTCAACATCCACTTCAAAGCCATCAAACCGCCCAAAGATATTGATGTCATCATGGTGGCTCCAAAGGGGCCGGGCTTTATGGTCCGCGAAACCTATAAAGATGGGGCAGGGGTTCCTTCTTTGATCGCGGTTTATCAGGATGCTTCCGGCAAGGCCAAGGAAACCGCGCTAGCTTATGCCAAGGGCATCGGCGGAACCCGCGCGGGCGTTTTTGAGACCACTTTCAAGGAAGAAGTGGAGACCGATCTTTTCGGCGAGCAGACCGTGCTCTGCGGCGGCTGCACTTCATTGGTAAAGGCCGGGTTTGAGACCCTGGTTGAAGCCGGCTACTCTCCGGAGATGGCCTACTTTGAATGCTGTCATGAGTTAAAACTGATCGTGGACCTTATCTATAAGAACGGCCTGCTGGGCATGCGCAAGGCCATCAGCAACACTGCCGAATACGGCGACCTGACCGTTGGGCCGAAGATCATTGATGAGAAGGTCAAGAAAAAGATGAAACGCGCCCTCGACCGTATCCAGTCCGGCGCTTTTGCCCGCGAGTGGCTCAAGGAGAACAAGAATGGCTGCAAGAACTTTAACGCCCTGCGCGAAAAGGATAAGAATCACCAGATCGAAAAAGTGGGCGGCGAGCTTCGCGGAATGATGCATTGGCTCAAGAAGTAATAGTATTCCTACTTGCCGCCACCCCGGTCGTTGAGGTTCGTGGGTCGATACCACTAGGATTGTATTTCGGCCTGGACCCGTTGAAGACCTATCTTTTGAGCATTGCGGGCAGCATTCTGCCTATATTGCCCGTACTCTTGGGGCTCAATTATTTGACTACCTGGATGAGAAAGATCCCCGCTTTTGATAAATTCTTTGCCTGGCTCTTTGCCCGCACGCGTGCGAAAAGTAAATTAGTCGAGCGTTTTGAGACCGTCGGGCTCATGCTTTTTGTGGCAGTCCCCTTGCCGGGGACGGGGATCTGGACAGGGTGCGTGGCGGCTTATCTATTCGGCCTTTCCTATTTTGAGGGCTTTATCGCCTGCGCTTTAGGCACTATGATCGCGGCGGGGGTAGTGCTGGCGGCAAGTTTAGGTTTTATAAGTTTGATCTAACGCTTGATCGATTTCTTGGCTGGTTTTTTAACGACTTTCTTTTTGACTGCTTTGACCGTTGTTTTTTTCGCCGGAACGACTTTTTCCTCCACTACCACTTCCTCGATCGTCTCGATCACGATGGATGACTCGGGGGTAGCTGACTTGATCATTTCAACTGGAACCGCTGGAACCACTGGAACCACTTTAGGGGGAGCGGCGGCTGGAATTGGGGTTTTCTTAGCTCGGGCTTCGGCAGTTAGAGCAGGGGCTTTACCTTGGGGTAAGAACAAACTGAATGCCAATCGATGGGTAATGCCCAGATCAGCATAAGGTGAATAAGCGTAATCGAACTTTAGGATCCCGAACTTCAATCCCACCCCGGCGCCCAGATTTCCCCCCGCATTCTCCTCGGAGCGAGTGGAAAACCCGATCCGGCCAAAGAAGGTATCCTTAAAATTGTATTCGGCCCCCAGGTTGATAGTGCCCTGGTTATCGCTGGGCTGGTTATAATCCAGGGCCAGATTTAAGAATGGCAGACGGTAGCACATGCCCAGAGCATAGTTGGCGGCCAGTGCCGAGTTGGTTTGGGGCAGGGTGGCGGACATCTCCAATAAAGCCCCGGCCAGATTGCGGGCGCAAAATCCGGCGGAAATATTCTCCGTTATGTCCCACAAGATACCCAGGTCCAGGCCATAGCCAATCGCCTCTCCGGTTGAGATCTTATCCATCAGCACCTTAAGGTTCAATCCCAGGGATAGGGGTGGCAGGGGCTGAATGGCAAACGGGGCGGTAAGCGCGATAAAGGCCGGAGAAAATGTTTTACCGGTGCCCAGCGGTTGGGCGGCGGTGGTCTCCTCCATTGGCCCGGCGCCCACATAGTCAATGGCCAGCCCGCTGTTAAAGTTCACTCGGGGATCATAAAGTGTGAAGGAAAGATTGGCATAAGTTATATCAGCCAGATAGCTGTTGTACAGGGAAGAGAAACCCCAACCTTTCATTTTGCTGAGACCGGCGGGATTCCAGTAAATGGAGTTTATATCATCCGCCAGCGCCACAAAGGCGCCACCCAAAGAGATGGGCCGTGCCCCGCCTCCCAGCTTCAAGAAATTACCGGGATTGGTGCCGGTCGTGTTATTGGCCGCCAAGGCCGACCCGGCCATGACCAACAAGATTATAAACAATGCGAATTTCTTCATATCAGCCGATCACCGCGACCTTGCCCACTCGCTTCTCTCCGTTGGGGCGAGTTATCAAATATATATAAACGCCTCGGGCGACCAGTTTCCCAGCCGTATTTTTAGCGTTCCAATTCCATGTAGTTCCGCTTGAAGGCGTGGTAGATAATACTAATTCTCCGGAGATGGTATAGATCCGGATGGTCTCATTCCCCGATAAGCTGGCAAAGGTAAGCGCGGCACCGGCAGTGACCACCAGCGGGTTGGGATATATATAAATATCGGCAATGGCAAATACCACCATTATCGAGGTGGCCGTGGTCTGAGTGCTCTCGAGTCCCAACGCGTTCACTGCGCTGATCTTGTAATAGTAAGTGCCTGGCTGCGTGACCGTATCGGTATAGCTTAAGGTCGTGGCCGCGGTCGAGCCGACCAGGGTGAAAGGTCCGGCCGCCGCCAGACTGCGATATATATAGTATTTATCTATATTAGCTTGTGTGCTGGCGGTCCAGCCCACGATCACCTGATGGTCATTCTGCCGGCTGGTGGGGGAAGTGGGCGGAGCGGGCAATGCAAAACTGATGGTCAAGGAAGTCTGCGCGCTTAAGACGCTTTCGAGATCAGCCGCGTCCACTGCTCTGATCTCGTAATAATAAGTGATCTCCTGCGTGACCGTATCGGTGTAGCTTAAATTCGTGGCATCGGTCGAGCCGACCAGGGTGAAGGGGCCGGCCGCCGATGAACTGCGGTAAATGTAATATTTTTCCAGATTGGAGGTCGGACTGGCTGTCCAGCCCAGGATCACCTGATGGTTATACTGCCGGCTGGTGGGGGAAGTGGGCGGGGCGGGTGGGGCGGTGTTAAAGGCCTTATACATATTAATTCTTCCGTACCCGTAATAATCATTTCTAGTGCCTGCGGCGCCGGAGCCGAGATGATCGACCGATTCCATAATTTTGGCCTCGACCGAGGCATTGTTCCAGGTGGGATTTTGCGCAAAAAGCAACCCGGCAAATCCGACCACAAATGGTGTGGCCATCGAGGTGCCGTGCATAGTGTCATAATTCTTATAATATCCATCGTTTACGGTCTTATAGCAATCATAAGAAGGCATAGTGCTATAGACCCGGGTCAGGCTGTGTAGTGAACCGCCGGTTCCCAATCCTCCCGGCGCGCAGACATCGACCGCGCTGCTGTAATTTGAATAACTAGCCCTGATATCATACTGGTCGACCGCCGCCACAGAGATCACGCCGGCATAGCCTGCCGGATAGCAGGTAACGTTCAGGTTATCATTCCCTGCAGCCGCCACCAACACGCACCCCTTGGTATTGTGGGCATATATGACAGCATCGCGTACTGCGTCATTTGTTTGTCCTGCGGGGAGAATGGACAAGCTTAGATTTATCACTTTGGCGCCGTTATCTGCGGACCAAATTATCGCGTTGGCAATGTCGGCAGAACTTCCGGTCCCGGTGTCACTGAATACCCGGGTGATCAAAAGCCGGCAATCCCAGTTGACCCCGGCGATCCCAACGCTGTTATTGGCCTGCGCCCCGATGATCCCGGCCACATGGGTGCCGTGGCCATACCCATCGACGGGATTGTTGTCCCCATCGATATAATCATGCCCGGCCACCACCCGGTTAGTAAGGTCTTCGTGGGTAAAGTCGGCGCCGGAGTCCACAACTCCGATGATCACACTGGAGGAGCCCTTCTGGATATCCCAGGTCTGGGGAGCCTTGATATTGGTCAGTCCCCACTGCTTGGCGAGCTCGGGATCGTTGGGAGTGGTGCTCTCGAGGCGGCAAAGATGATTAGGACAGGCAAATTCAACATTGGGATCTTTTTGGTAGGCTTCGATTAGATCAGCGACTGAGATCTCCGGATCCTTGGTTTCCAGAGCTTCAACCCCGATCTGTGGCAATTGTTTGACCACTCTTACTTGATAGTCCGTGTTCAGCGCTTTAATTGAGCTAGAGCTTTTAGAAATTTCGGATTTGTATTTTACTAGTATTTGTCCGGCCACTACATCAATGATCTTATTCTGGGCGGGATCAAAATATTGCTCGGTTTTGATGCTATCATCGGACGGGCTGGCAAAAGCTGCGAAAGCCAGGAAAAATATCCCGGCCAAAAGGAGCAAAAGGACCTTTGGTCTAGTGAGCATCCGGCATTATTGTATTATTATATAAGTAGAAACACAAGGAACCTTTTTTGTTCCGCTGTTGTCTAATCCTAAACGTTGAACCTGAAGCTTAAGATATCCCCGTCCTCAACCACATAATCGCGGCCCTTTAAATAGAACTTGCCTTCCGCTTTTAATTTTTCCTCCGAGCCGGCCTGGGCCAGATCACCGTATTTCATCAATTCCGCCTTTACGAACCCCTTCTCAATATCGGAATGGATGACCGAGCCTGCTTCCGCCGCCGCCGCCCCCCTCTTGACCGGCCAGGCCCGGACCTCATCCTCCCCCACCGTGAAGAACGAGATCAGGCCCAGTCCGGTATACGCCAGATGGGCCATTTGATCGAGCGCCGGCTGCTCGATCCCCATTTCCTTCATAAAAGAGGCCCGGTCCTCCGGCTGCAGCTGGTCGATCTCGGACTCCAGCTCGGCGTTCAGCTGGATGCAGGGCAAGGTTAGCTCTGCGGATATTTTTTGGGAGAGGGAGCGGTCCGCTATTTTATCCTCAGGCACATTGATCGCCAGGATCAGCGGTTTCATAGTCAGGAATTGGTAGATCCCTATCATTTTGGACTGTTCCTCGGTAAAGTTGGCGAATTGGAGCGGCTTTTCTCCTTCCAGCTGGCTTTTGATGAACCTCATGAACTCACTTTCTTTCGCGTTTTTCTCTGAATATTTTCTCCGCTGATCTTTCTCAATATTCTCTATCCTCTTTTCGGCCAGCATCAGGTCGTAGATGATAAGTTCGGAGATGAAACCGCGGACCTCCTCGATCGCGCGGGCCACATAGCAGAGCTCATCGGCGTTCTTGAGCTCTTTGAAGATCAAATCCTTGGTGGGCCCCTGGGTCGTGTAATCGGGGAGCAGCAGGTATTCTATCCGCGCGTAGGTGGTCTTCTTGGGTTTGTATAGAGACGAAAGCCAGCTCACCCGGGGGTCCCGGACCTCAGAGATGCCGGGCTGGGCCTCCAGCGGCCGGGCCTGGATGGCGCCAAGCGGGATGCCGGTCAGGAGCGAAAAGAGCTGCTGCTGGCCGGCCTGCGGGGAACCCAGGATGGTTATTCTCATGTGTGGTAAAAAATGGGCCCAGTAGGATTCGAACCTACAACCTGTCGATTATGAGTCGATTGCTCCGCCATTGAGCTATGGGCCCGTAAAATCAAGTTTAGCATAAGTTGTAGGGAGGGTAAAGATTAGGTATAATTGTGTTTTCCAGGGGCGCGTAGGTCAGTGGTAGACCGCTTCCTTCACACGGAAGAAGTCACAGGTTCAAGTCCTGTCGCGCCCATTCCGGGCAGTTAGTTCAGTGGTAGAATGCCTCGCTTACACCGAGGAGGTCGCTGGTTCGATCCCAGCACTGCCCAATCTGGCAGAAAAAGCAGGAGGGAAAAAAATGGCAGAAGAAAAAAGGGGATCGCTGGAAGATTTGTTGAAGCAGATCGAAGAATTTGAGAAGACCATCCAGCAGCTGGCCAGTAATGTGGCCAATTTAAAGCAGAAACTGCTGGCCAATCGGGAAAAGTACGGGCCGGATCTCAATCAGTGGCCGGCGGAAGCCAAATAAATCAGCGCAGATAAAAGATCAAAAAGATACCGATCAAAACGAAAATGATCCCGCTGATCTTGTGAGCATATGCCGATAGGGCCTGGAACTTGGCCGATCTTAAAATGTTTTCCGCCAGTCCGGTAGAGATCCCCAGCAAAAAGATAAGCGTAGTGTGCGCCAGGGAATAGACGAATAATAATGAGACCCCATATAGCAAGTTCCGGGAAGAGGCCACATAGATCAGGATCAGGGATAAAATGGGTGTGGCGCAGGGAGAGCTGACCAAACCAAAAAGCACTCCTAAAAGCAGCGCGCCTAAGCTACCCTTCTGTTCGATCTTGATAAGATTGATACCGGGAAACTGAAATTTGAGAACTCCTATAAGATTAAGACCCATGAAAATCGCCACCGCAGCGAGCAGGTACTTCCAGAATCCCCCGATATCTCCCAGAATGGATCCGGTCAGAGCGGCCAGGACCCCTAAAATGGTAAAGGTTAGCGAAAGGCCTAAGGCGAACAGACCGGAAAAAAGCGCAGATCTTTTAATGTCCCCTTCCGCATAACCCCCCACATAACCAATGGCCAGGGGGATAAGGGGCAATACGCAGGGGCTGGCTGAGGCTACCAGTCCCGCCAGAAAAACCGAGAAGTAGGCCAGGGCGGGATTATTGATTTCCATTATTTATTAAGTTTGAGGTCCGCAATGGTCTCAAGCAGTTCCTTTTTGCCCATATAACCCGCCGACTTGAACTTGAATTTTCCCTGCCTGTCGAAAAAGAGCAG
>Ga0315295_10002036_pt1 | contig 17196 bp, 20 predicted proteins | sample YL17G14_0_MG_FD_204453 | JGI IMG/M metagenome (GOLD analysis project Ga0315295, IMG submission 204453) | Sediment microbial communities from Yellowstone Lake, YNP, Wyoming, USA - YL17G14_0 | ecosystem: Environmental > Aquatic > Freshwater > Lake > Sediment | place: USA: Wyoming | collected... | reverse complement strand
CGTGCTGGCCCTCGGTCTCGGTCCGCAGCTCCTCGCCCTCGCCCTGCTCGGTGGAGATGACCTCGTCCGGATCGGACGGATCCTCACCCTTGTTCAGCTTCTTGCCGGGCTCCTCGACCGGGGTGACGTCGAAGGGATCGGAGTCGGCGCGACGACGACGCGCCATGATGCCGTCCGTCGGACCGGAGCCGTCCACCATGGGAGCAGCTTCCTCACCCATCTGGGCCTTGCCGTACCCGAGCTGGCCGGGGCCGCGGCGGGGCTTCTGGGCCGGGTGGAGCGCCTCGTGACGACCCGTACGGCCGTCCTCCTGGACCTTCACGATCCGGTCCCTCCAATGCGTCGGGGTGCTGGAGCTGTCCTCGCCGAGGCTCGTGTCCGGGAGCCCACCGCGGCCGACCGGATCCTTCGGGCGCTTGGTGATCTGCGGATTGAAGTGGGGAACGTTCTCGCTGGAGGTGTCGACGCCGAGATTCTTGTTCGGAGCCGAGGTGCCCTTCTGATCCAGACCGGTCGGACGCTCGTTGACCTTCGGGTTCTTCCAGCCCTCACCCACGGACGAGTCGGGGCCGAGGACCTTCGAAGGCGAGCCCACGCTGACCTGGTCCTTGGGGTGCTTGTTCACCCCGGGGATCGGCATCTCCGCGAGCTTGCAGAAGTCCTTGACCGCCCGATCCAGGTGGCACAGATCGGTCTCGAACGCCTGGTGCCGCGTGTCACCCTCGGGAGGGAACACCTCGATGGTGTCCTTCTCCCCGTTGATGCGGATCAACCACCCTCGGTGCTCCACCGGCACGTCGTGGTACAGAGCTTCCGCGACTTTCTTGGGCTGGAGCCGGTCGGCCTTACGTCCCTGCGTCTTCGTGTTCGGCATGTTCCCTATCCTTTTCGTCAATGACGTGAGATCCCAGAACTACTCTGCGTCTTCGCCGTTCAGCAGGGCAAGGACGTACCTACGTGCCTTGACCTGATGCGGAGCCGGCCCGCTCAGCCCGTAGTAGACCATCGCCTTGTCGAAGTCCGCCTGGCTCTCGATGGTCGACGCGATGCGGGTGAGATCGGACAGCGGCAGCGTGGCGTACCCCCTGTGACCGATCTCCTCGATCACTTCCACCGCGGCGGACCGGGGGTAGCGGCTCTTGTAGTGATCGTGGAGGCGGAGGTAGCTGCTCGCGGAGATGGAAGCCGAGCGGTTTTTCTTCCACATCGCCTCCAGGTGCCCGTACAGAGCCCGCAAACCCGGGTCCTTGTCCACGTCCTTCCGCGCCTTCACGATCTGGTAGGCATCGAAGACGGACGCGATGGGGAGGTGGCCGTTGACCTCGTCCGCCTCGGCAGCGAGCTGCTCCGCGATCCTCTTCTGGACCATCTCCACCATCGGAAGGTTCAGGTTGAACTCTTCCTGGTTGGCCTCATCCCGGGCGTGGCGCTCGGCAGCGGCTTGGGAGTACCGAGCCGCGAGTCGGCTCATGTTGATGCCGTGCACGTCCTGTCCAGCGAGGTCCGCGAGGTCCTGGCACACGTTGCGTCCGAATGGGTTCATTTTCCTCTCCATTGTCTACAAAGAATCTCAGCTTCGCAGGCAACACTACCACAAGGTCTTTGCCTATTTCTAAAGTGGGGCAGACGTTTTCGGTTTCCTCAGGATGTCCCTCATAAGGGCCCCCAACAGGTACTCCTTGCCGCACTGCCTGCAACTGACCTTCAAAGGCAAAGTTCCAAAGACAGTCGATACCGGAACGTTACAACAGGGACTAACGACGTCCGAACAGTCCTCAACGTCCTCAGGACAGTCGTTCTCGGGCTTCTTCTCTTCAGGAGCTGCGGGAGACTTCTTCTCCTTGGCCTTCTTCATGAGGGCCAGCAGCTCGGAGAGGCCCTTGGCCTTGCCGGTACCGTGCTTCTCTACGAAGTCTTTCAGAATTTCCTGGAAATTTTCGGGGGTTTCAAGGGGCATTTCTACCGCTTGGCGTTCGAGGGGGACAGCTTCTTCGGGACCACGGTGACCCACTTGTCTCCGTACTCACCGAAATACTTCCTCCAGTATTCGGCCGCCACCTCATCGACCCCGTTCTTCCGGAGCCAGATGCCCGCGAGGTCGGCGCGGACGCGCTTCTGCACCTCACGGACCAGCTCCTTGCCGAACGGGCCGTAGTAGGACTGCCAGTAGGCCGAGGCCTTCTCGTCGACCGCGAGCCGACGCGAACTCGGATCGCTGTACTCCTCGAAGATCTTCGCCACCCGACGCGCGATGAAGTCCATCGTGGACCCTACCCGCCTATCGGGAGGAGTCGACCGGATGAACTCGACCGCCTGGGCCACCCGCTCCAGAGGAACGCTCGGGAACTGGTCCATGATGTCCGACGTCATCAGGAACGGAAGGTTCCACATCTTCGACGTCAGCCGGGTCTGCATCCCACGGCCGATGGCCTTCCGGGCGTGCGCGATCTTCTCTTCGCCAAACGCCCTGCGCAGCTCAGCCCACTCGCGGATCCGAGGAACCGCTTCATCGCGAGCTGCCGCGTTGAAGCGCCCCACGACCCCGATGGGGAGGTCACTGTTCAGGGTCGGATCGTCGACCAGATCCGCACCGAACAGCCCCAGGCAGGCCACGCACTTCTCGGCCGCAATCTTCTGCGACAACGTCGCCGCGGTCTTCGCGGTCTTCGGCTCTCCAGGGAACATCTCAGGCTCCTGTCTGTTGCGACGGACGTGAACGCCACCCTCGTCCTCATCAGCGGCCCACAGGTGGTGAGCGACCCGAGGATCTTCGTGGTGATCAGCGATGCGTCGTTCCGTTCTCATCGTCATCTCTCCGTACCCTAGTAGTACGTGTGGCTCCAGCTGCTGTCACTCGAAGGGACGTTCTGAATCAGGTTCACGTTGTAACCGTACTCAGTTTTTCTCTGCGTTTCCGCATACTCCCTACGTTTATCATCGAGCCAGGACTCAAGCAACTTCGAAATCGCTCCGAGCTTCCAGTCCAAGGTCCCGATGGCAACAACAGTCAACGCCTTTGCCGCACCCTCCAGGAGGTTCATCCAGTACGGATTTTCCGCTGGGTTCGAAGCACGCTTGCCTCTGTAGAGGCTCAGCGCCTTCGCGTGCCCCATGAAGTCCAGTAGAAATTTTTCCGTAACTGGTCCCATGACGAGTCTACTATACGACAGGTCCTTTCGATTTTTTAAATTTCGTGTCCTCCTTAACAACCGCGGGACCGCCGCCCACCTCAGAGGCCTTGATCAAAGCCTCCGCCACCTGGATCCCGAAGTCCGTCAGCTCGATCACTTTGCTGTCGTCCGAAGAGAGCTTGAAGAGCGCGGCGTGCTGGTACAGCAGGCGTCTCGTGTTGTTCGCCCGGGGGTGTTCACCCTCGCAAGTCAGGATGCTGAAGCGTATCGTATCGACGGTTGCGGAGCCCCCAAGCGCATGCAGGGCTGTGAGGACTTTTTCACGGAATTTCAGGGTTCCGGGTACCCGAGGGAGTCTCTTTTTCTGTACGTGATCGCGCTTCTTGGACTTCTTGGACTTCTTGGCTGGAACGCCTTGGTGCAGATCGAGGTACACCGGGTGCTCCAGGATGAACATGATCGGATCGGGCACGAGGGCGAAGACGTCGTCCGAGATCTTCTCGATCCGGGGCTTCCCCCGGAGCACCGACTGCATGACTTGCAGCGGCGCGTTCGTCATGATCAGGTTCCGCTCCAGGGCATTGAGGCACGCGCAAAACCTCTTGGCCTTGATCTTCTTCACCACGTAGTCGTTCCGGCTGTACGTCGACCGCCCGAGATCAAGGTGGTAGCACTGCCCACGGGACGACTTCTTGCAGATGTACCTCCTGCGGAACTCCTGGAAGGACATGTCGTAGTAGCGCAGGATCCAGTGGTAGACCGTGACGAAGCTCACCCCGACGTAGTCCGCCATACTGCCGGCCGACTGGAAGGAGCTGGCCTCCAGGAGCAGCTCCTTGATCGGCATGCCATGTTGCGTCTGTGCAACGAGGACCCTGTACGAATGCTCACCACGGCACCGATCACAGAAGTGATACCCCTCCTTCGTCGCGCGCTTCAGGCGTGCCGAAGGTATCAGCCGGGGGCAGTAGGGTGTGTCACACGTCTTCATGATCGGCCATCCTATGACCCGAGAAGCTGCCTGCTTTAGCTGACAGAGTCATCACTCCTTGACGTCGAAGAACTCGTGGAGGAACACCTCGAACTTCATCAGCTGGCGCGGCACGCTGAGACGCCCACCCTCCTTGATCTCGATCATGTCCACGTAGGTGTGGAGCGCCCGCTTGAGCCGGTCCACCGCGCTGAGAGGCTCCCCGTTCTTCACGAAGGTCTTCTTCCCGCGAGCGACGTCGTCCTCCGTGATCGGCGAGGCATCGATCCCGCGGATCTCGCGCAGGTCAGCCGGCACCGGGATCGCCAGCCGCTCGTTCAAGAAGTGCGAGCAGTTGTCCGCCGAGTGCGAGTGGCTGACCGTCATCTTGAACTCGTCCTCGGTCATCATGTCCGTGGGGAGACCCGTAGCCGGGACGTCCCCAACGCACGCATTGGTCTCCCTCAAGAAATCGACCGCCCAGTCCTTCCAGCTCTTCTTCTGCGTCATGGCTTCTCCTCCTCGTTGACCCATTTCACGTTGTCGAGCATGCTCTCGAACATTTCGTCGGAGCCGGGGGCCACGCTGAACAGCTCCCCGTACTTCCGAGCCGCCAGCTCCTGCATCAGACCACGGTATGCCTGACCGGTGAATCGGTGTATGAAGTCCTCTTCGCTCTGGGCTCCGATAGCCCTCATCGCGGCGTTCTTATTCCCACCGAACTGACGAAGATGCTGCTGCGCCATTTCAACGATTTTACCGTTGATGTATCCCTGAGGGATCGGAGGAACGGTCGAATTCTGCACGATGTGACCGATCACATGATCGGCCACCAGACCGCGCTGCGCTCTCCTCAGGAACGCATCGAAGTCCTGGTGGAACCGATCCTCGAAGGACTTCAGATCATCGAACTCCGCGTCCCTCGCCAGCTCGTCGTCCACCGGAGGGATGACGATCTTCTGGAGGTTGTGGATCTTGATCGCCGCGTGCACGGTCTTCCCGACGTTCTCTTGGTCACGCGGGCTCGCCAGGTAGTCACACTCGAAGAGATCGCCGACCTTGTGGCCGATCAGCTGCTCGACCAGGTCCTTCATCGGGATTCCGGAAATGTCCACCCACTGGCGCTGGAAAGAGCCGTTGGCGTAGGGCTTCCCCTCAATGCTCGCGATCACATCCATCTGGATGTTGCTCAGCATCGTGATCGCGCCGTCAGGATCGTCTTCGAGCTTCCGGAACTGCATCTGCAACTCCCGGAGCCGGGCCTCGAACTGCACCTGCCGTGAGGGCTCCTTCGGCTTCTTGCAGGCCCAGTTGATCGGTTCTCTGAGTGTGGTGATCTTCGGATAGAAGTAGATGATGCCCACCATGTGAGGAGTTTGACCCTTCTCGAAATTGAACAGCTCGAACCCCTCCAGAAGGAGGACATCAGGGACAACGTTAGCAATCTTGTCCCCGAGAACCTGTTGGTACAGAGCCTTCAAAGGGACGCGACTTTCTGCCATCTTCTGCGCGCCCTTCATAACGCCCCCAGCGCCCTTCTTACCCTTCAGCTTGTACTTCCAGATGAGCTGGTCCGCGTTCTCTTTCCAGAACTTGTCGAACTCCGCCCGAAGCTCATCGTACTTGAACCAGAGCACCACCCTGTAGGGTGGGGCCAAAGGCTCAATGATAGGCTCCTGGAGCTTCTCCTCGACCATCGCGTCCGCCTCCGGAGTCTCGATCCTCACCGCGTCGGCGGGGATGATGGACTCCTCGGGAGGGGCGAGCGCGGCCTCCTCAGCTGGGAGGAGCGATTCCGCAGCAGGCACCGAGGTATCTTCGGACGGTGATTTCGGTTCGAGGTTCTCCGACATAGTTGATGTCTCCTTCCACGATCTTCAGGATCGTTCCTTTGCGAATGCTGATGTCGTTCTGCAATACCGCTGCGACCTTGACCCCTGCCGCACCCTTCACCTGTATGCCCTGCATCGCGTCACAGACGATGGCCGGCAGGTTGTCCAGATCGGGCTCGTGGCCCCTTGCCACATAGAAAACAAAGTCGACCTCCACATGAAAGTCGAGAGGTCTCTTACCACCTTGGCGCTGGAACTGCGAGTACATCTCGTTCGCCAGGCGCTCCCGGGCGTGAGACATCTCGGCAGAGTGGCCGATGAACGGACCCGACTTCGCACGGGGGTTCTTGTACCGGATGATAAGGTTATTCTTCTGCACCCACGGCTTGCCGGGGATCTTGAACCGGTACTCCTCGATGGGGATCCGGATGGGACGAGGCTCTGTTACCGACACATCCATTTTCGAAGAATATCCATCACCTTCTCATCGTTCGTGAACCACAAGTTGTTGATCACGTAGTCCCGTTCTTTGACCCCCATCTGGAAGACCTGCGAAGCGTACTTACCCCCGTAGGGCCCCTCCAGAAAGACGATGTCGCCGTTGTCGACCTGGTACTTGATCGAGTTCGCCCTGACGCGCTTCGCCTTCTTCTCCGCCTTGTCCCGGCGGGCCATGCTCGCAGGCCCGCTCATGACCTGCCGAGGTCCTTCAGGTTCGACAGCGCTCCCGGCGGGGCCATGATGAGCCCCGCGTCGTCCACCGTGTACGCCTTCATGGCGTCTTCGTAGATCTGGCGGGCCTCCTTGTCCTTGCTGGAATCGGCCTTCAAGACGGTGAAGTAGTCGAAGCTGAACCGGGACATCCGCGGCAACGAGAGTGTGTTGAAGATCCTGCCGGCCGTGAAGGCTACCCCCAGAGGTTGACCTTGCGGACTTCTCTGGATGATCTCCCCAAAGGCAAGCGGGTAGTGGACCCAGACATCATTCAGGAACTCCGGGAAGTCGTGCACACTCCCAATGACACCGCGGCCACCGCAGGTCCCGATGATCATCACCGTCTGCTCCATGCCCTTGAGGGGGCTTGGGAGCGGGTTCTCACCCATGAGCTGCTGGAACACCTCGAACAGCGTGGGCGCGGGAGGAGGGATCTGGTCGTTTTCCTGATCGGACATTATCGCACCTCGATTGTTGTGACGCCGCCAGTCTTCCTGGCGATCCAGACCTCATCGAAATCCATCAGGTCCTCGACGTGGCCCGAGTTGTCCGTGATGAACGTAGTCCCGGTGCTCACGTCGTTGAAGCTGTCCGCGAGCTTCTGCGAGTTGTTCGCGTCCACGAACGAGAAGATCTCGTCGAGGAGCACGAGGTTGCACCCGTGCCCCGCCTGGACGGCGATGTCGTGCAGAGAGCGGATCACCGCGTTGGAGATCTTCGAGGTCTCCCCGTCCGAGTAGAGCCGCGGATCGATGTTCTTCTCCCCGTCGACCACCTCGACCTTGACCTCGGACTTGAGTGCGTCCTTGATGTCGCCGGCACCCTTCTTCGCCTTCTTCTCCTCGAAGGAGGTGATGTTCACCCGGATCGTGTCGCCCATCTCGGACAGGTAGTGGTTCACCTTCTCCGACAGCTGCGTCATCGCCACGGACATGCGGTGCAGCTTGATGTACGGGATGTTGGAGATGATCCACTCCAGCACCTTGACGTCTTCCAGAGCCTCGGAGATGGAGGCCTTCGACTTCACGATGGCCTCCTCCCGCTCTGCGACGTTGTGCTCCACACGCTGGATCTCCCCGAGGCGCTTCTCGACGTCATCCTTGTAGGCCGCGATCTGAGAGATCCTCTGAGTGTACTGCGTGCACAGCTCGTGGGCCTTCCGACCCTCGACCTCCAGAGCCTGCATCTCCCCGGTGATGCGCTCGTACTCCAGCGCGCTCTGCCTCAGGAGAGCCTTCTTCTCCGCGATCTGAGCCTCTACCGAGACGGCCTGCTGCAACCGCTCCCGATGTCGCAGAGCCCGAGCCTGTCGGATGCGCTCCTCCTCTTCGTTCTTGGCCTTCGTGAGCGCCTTCAGCTCCACTTCGAGGGTGGAGGCCCTGGACTCTAGTCCAGTGATCTTCTCCGTGATAGAGGCCTTGGCCTTGGCCGAGATGGTCGCCCCGCAGGTCGGGCACTTGTCCACACTGCGGAGATCCTTCCCCGAGACGAGAGCGCGCAGCTCGCCGAGAGCCATGTCGCGCTCGCCGCGCTTGTTCTCCACCCTCTGAGCGAACGACAAGTCGAACTCCGGCAGCGAGAGATCCGCGAACATGGGGTTCTTGAGGTCGCTCAGCTGGACGGACAGATCCGAGATCTCCTGAGAGAGGACTCCCGAGCCCGAGCGGTTGTACGCCTCCGTCTGGGTGATCTTCCGGGCTGCCCACTCGTTCTGGAGCTTCAGCCGGTGGTCCTCCGCGAGCTTGAGCTGGTCCTGCGCCGATGCAGTGTCCAGATCGCACTTAATGAGGACCTGCCCCCAGTCGGCACTCTTCAGCTGAGAGAGGGCGCTTCTCATCTGCTCCAAGGCACCCTCGTCGTAGGCGATGCGCTGCTGAACCGACGAGATGCCCTGACCTACAGCGAGCTTCTTCGCCCGAGCGGAGACCAGGATCTCATCCCAGTCCTCGACGCCCGTGATGCCGGCCATGATGTCCATCCGGTCCTTGTTCGTCCCCCTCAAGAAGGTCGAACCGACCCGGTGGCTCAGATACGAGATGGAGAGGAACCGGCTGTAGGTGACCCCCACAGCAACCTGGACAAGTGTACGGGTCTCCGCCATCGTTGCGCCGCGGCAGTCGACCCACTGGGAACCTTCGAGCTTGTCGAAGAACAGCGCGGTGCCCTTGTAGGAGGTCTTCGTGTTGTTGTCGACGGGGTAGTAGTCTTCCTTCCACCCGCGACAGTAGGTCACCCGGTAGTCGACACCTTCCCAGGAAGAGAAAGTGACCCTGCCGGCGTAGCCCTCGTTGAGGACCTGGTTCACGACCTCATTGCCATTTACGCCAGTTGGATTGTCTCCGAAGAGCACCTCGCAGAGAGCGTTGAAGAGGGAGGTCTTCCCCGCGCCGTTCGAGTCTCCACCCTTGTCCTCGTTCACCCCGATGAGGTTGACCAGACCACGACGCTGCACGTCGATGTCCGGAGATCGGCCGTACGAAAACAACCCAGTCGGGTTCGCTGACTTGATGACGAGCATCTCAGTTATTCTTCCAAACCTGGCAGTTGCTCTTGATGTTGTCCCCGCGCGTCATCGGCCCTTTGCAGTGCTCGCACTTCGCCTCGGGGTGGACCTGGGGCTGCTCCTCGGTGTCGTTGAAGATGTCCTCCACCGTGGAACCGCAGCAGGCCTCGTTCAGACACACATACTCAACGATCTTCGCCATCGCCCTACTCCTTGTCCTTGGGAAGAACCTTGCGCTCTACCACAAGGCAGCTCTCTTCGACCTCGACCTCAAACGTCGGGAGAATGATGGTCAGAACACCCTTCACGAACTCCTCGTTGCAGTTGAAGTACAACTGCATGTTCTGAACCATCCCCAGCGCCTCTCCAGAAGGGCTGATGATCTTGGTGCCATTGCTCGTACCGTCCGAAACGATCTTCCACTTCTTCATGGCCTCAACCATTCTGAACCTCCCTCAGCTTCGTCACCATCGCGCTGATCCTGTCAGGCGACAGCCCTCCGACGTTTGCGAACCCACTCTGCATGTAGAGCGTCAGGTCGTCGAGCACCCCACGGGAGGTGCTGAAGTCCACGATGGCGGTCTCGTTCTCGACCTTGTACTCGCGGATGATGTCGACGCTCCTCGCGAGCATGATGTCCTTGTAGTTCTTCCAGCGAGAGTCGTCCGCCACACGGTCGACGTCCTTCCGGTTCCCCACGAGCTTCACCTCGACCGCCTGGTCGGTGATGTAGGTCTCGTTGATCTTGATCTCCGGGTACTGGGTCTCCGGACCTACCTGCCAGATCTCCCGGTGGAAGAAGTTCCGTGTCGCTCGGAACTCCGTAGTGACCGTCCACTTCGTATCGTCCCAGACGGCCGTCACCTCGATCCACCCACGAGGCTTGTCGGCATCTGCACGAGTCCTCTGCAAGACGGAGCCCGTGTAGCCCCCCGAGGTATTCGTGAACGGGATCTTCTGAGGGACGTGGATGTCCCCTCCGATCACGAAGTCCCACCAGGATCGGTCGAGCTGCGCGATGTCGATCCCGTTGTCGAACACCCGAGCCGAGGTGTCCGACATCAACGAGCCCTTCACGATGCCGTGGAACAGGAGCAGGTTGAAAAAGGGCTTCCCGTGAGTGGGCTGGTACACCTTATCGTCAAAAGGAGCGTCCGCAGGAAGAGCATGGATTATGTAGTCATCGTTCTGACGACCAGGAAACAACGGTGTTCCAGGCTTGTCCAAGACGAAGAGGTTCGGGATCGACCTCAAGGACTCCGACGTGTGCCACGACCGGTTGTTCCTCGTCCAGTCGTGGTTCCCCACGAGATGGTAGTGAGGAGCTTCGGGGCGCAACGACAGGAAGTAGGCAAGAGCCCGATCCGCAGTAACCTTGATCTCATCCTCGGGCTCGCGCTTCAGGTAGCGGTCCCCGACGAACACCGAGAAGTCGAACTTGCCCTCGGCGACACGCTGATGCACCTGCTGCTCGATCCCCAGGGTGTCCTGCATCGTGAGGCACCGGGCGGCCTTCCGGTCGTGGTGGATGTCTCCATAAGCTATGAACCTGAGAGTCTTCATGCTCGGGCACTTTCCGACCGCGGCATCGCGGACGTGTTGACCATGGACACGAACGTGAGGAGCACCGGATAGAGCTTCCGAACGAAATCCTGAAGCTCCACGAGTGAGTCCTCCAGAGAAGACCCTGAGGTGACCCTCGGGGACGTCTTCAGGAAGCGCAGCACGAGGTACTCACACAGCACGTCCACGTCCTCCAGTAGGAATTCATCCCCGAGGCACCCCAGGGCCTCACGAACAACCTCCCGGTACCTGTTCTCAAGCGGCGGTCGCATTTTCCTTCTCCAGGACCGCCTTCTTGATGGCTTCCTGCATCTCCAAGTTCTTCCCGAGGAAGTCCTTCGCAGCGATCTCGCCGTTCCCCAAGCGCTCGCCGTTGAACGAGTACCAGGAGCCGGCCGCCTCGATGACACCGTAGCGCTTCCCGGTCACGAAGATGTCCGCTGCCGGGAGGAACCCCCAGCCGTAGTACAGGTCCACGTCGGTGTTCCTGAACGGCATGGAGACCTTGTTCTTCATCACCTTGATGTGCGTAATCTGGCCTATCGGAGGAGCATTCTCCCCGACACCTTTGAGCTTGGTACCTTGTTTGACTTCGATGCGCTGCGAAGCGTAGAACTTGAGGGCGTTCCCTCCTGTGGTCGTCTCCGGGTTACCGAACACCACTCCGATCTTCATACGGAGCTGGTTGATGAAGACCAGGATGACCCCAGAGACAGAGACAGTGTGCGTCAGCTTCCTCAGGGCCTGGCTCATGAGCCGAGCTTGGAGGCCCATGTGAGAATCCCCCATCTCTCCGTCCAGCTCGGTCTGCGGAACCAGGGCCGCCACGGAGTCCACGACGATCATGTCCCCGGCCTTCATGTGGTCGCAGAGGTTCTCGACCAACCTGAGAGCGTGCTCCGCGTTGTCGGGCTGCGCGAAAAGGGTCTTCGACCAGTCGATCCCGAGGACCTTCCCGTACGTCGGATACAGGGCATGCTCCAGGTCGATGAACGCTGCCGTTCCACCCCTGCGGTTCACCTCAGCGATGGCGTGCAGGGTGAGGGTCGTCTTCCCGGAGGACTCAGGACCATAGACCTCAATGACACGACCCAAGGGGTACCCACCCCCCGTAGCAATGTCGACGCTCAGGATCCCCGAAGAAGACCGCGGCACGTTCTCCAGCTTCGTGCCTTCCAGCATCTGGATCCCGTAGACGTCGCTCTCCTTCTCCGCCTGGATCTTGCGGAGAATATCCACTGCCGGCTCGACCACGGGTTCCGCGGCCTTCTTCTCTTTGTCCTTAGCCACGAGAGACCCCCTTCCTACCACTGTCGCATCGGCGGACCACCGGCACCCTCAGCGGGAGGGGTCGGAGCCCTGTCCGGAGGCGGCGGAGCGAAGCCGGGCACCACCCCAATCGGCGGAACCGTGCCCGGAGGCGGCACGGCCGGAGGCTGATTCGGCACCGGGGCCCCACCGTACGACTGCTGGGGCGGCTGCATGTTCGGCGGCGGAGCCATGGGCGGCATGCCCTGCGGGGGGGCTCCACCGGCCATGGGAGGCGTTCCCGGAGGCATCTGCCCTTGGGGCTGCCCGTACTGCTGCGGAGGCTGCTGAGCCGCGGGAGGCGCTCCTGGGGGCATCCCCGGGGGCATTCCCTGAGGCGGCTGCCCGGGAGGCGTACCGTACTGCTGCTGCGCCGGGTACTGCGGAGCCGGGGCCTGCTGGATCGGAGCCATGCCCGGGTACGGAGCCGACTGCGGAGCCTGCGCCGGGGGAGTCTGGTAGGGCATCTGCTGCGCCGGGGGCTGGGCCTGGCCGTACTGGGGCTGGCCCATCGGGGGCTGTCCCGGAGGGGCTCCCAAGGGATTCGAACCCGGGGGCAGACCAGCAGGCATGCCCGGGGGAGGCATTATGGGCGTCTGGCCGGCGTTCCCGACCGGAGGATACCCCGTAGCACCTGCCCAGCCGGCTGCCTGAGGGCTGCCCATGGGAGCGCCGTACGCGGGCTGTCCCTGCGGAGGCTGTCCCTGCGGAGGCTGTCCCTGCGGGACGATCCCACCGGTCATCTGCTGCTGTGCCTGCTGGTAGTCGTTCCCCGCGGACTTCGTCTGACTGACGTAGTGGAGCCCCTCTTCGTAGGTGACGAGGTGAACCAGCGTCTCCGTCGGGTCGACCAGCGCGGCGTAGTTCTGGATGTACGCGATCCACTCCGGCGAGTACTGGAAGAACCTGTTGTTGAACACGGCATCGTACTCCGTGTCGCGCAGGTTGTTCTTCTTGCACTTGCTCGTGTCCTTCACGATGGAAATGATCGGGAACCCGCTGGGCGTGTTCTCGAAGAACCGGAGACCTTGCGGAGCCCCACCGGACGCGGCCCCGCCGTCGAACAGCCGAAGCAGCTTCGAGTGCACCGACTTCGGAGCGAACCACGCCTGGTGCAGCGTGGCCGGGTCATCACCCTCGCCCAGGGGACGCGCCCCTACGAACTTGTCGTGATCGAAGATCGCCAGGAAGTACTTGTCCTGGGCACCGATGTCGCGAGCCGCCCTCTTCGTCACCGACAAGACCGGATCCCTCGTGCACATGTCCCGGTAGCCGTCCGCCGAGAGGGCCTTCTTGTCGATCCCGAGAGCCTCCCACCGGGCATTGAAGAGATCCCACTGGCGCTGTGACTCCTCGCAGTGTGCGCAACGCACGGGCTGCTCGAACAACGGACCACGGCCCAAGGACTCCTGGAGGTACTTGTTGATCCCGATAGGGCAGAGCACCGAGGCGAAGCCCGTCGATCCGTCCGGCCGACTGAACTTGTCGACCTGGTGGATCGGGAGCTTGAAGTAGAAGGTGTAGATCGGGTTCGACGGATCGAGACCCACCAGAGTGGACCCGGGGACGGGAGCGCACATGCGGTACTTCCGACGCATCTCCTCCGTCGGGTTGAACATCTTCCAAGCGTGCGGGGTGAACAGTGGGAGGAGCACGTTGTTGAAGTGCACCATCCCTTCCTTGTTCGGAAGTGGACGCCACAGCTCCTTCACGAGCGGGCCCTTTCGGTCCTCGTTGTCACGCTCTCTCTGATACGGCATCGAAAACTCGCCCATAGGCTTCCTCCTCACCGCCTCACTGGCGGTAGCTAGCTCTTTCTGTACCCACCAGCCGCCTCCATGATGGCGGCCTCGTTCACACTCATCGGACCCACGTTACCGAACTTCGCCATGAAGGCCCTGGCGTAAGCTCCCAAGTGGAAGGACTTGTCATGCAGCTTGGACGCAATACTCTTCACCAGATCCGCGTCCTCCTTGAGCTTCGACGCCGTCTCGCTGACGGTCTCGAAGTACCACGGAGGCGTCAGCATCTGATACTTGTACATCACCTTGTAGTACTCATCGAAAGTGCCCGCGAAGCGCTTCTTGATCGCGAAGTCGTGAGCCTGCGCCGCGTACTTCTTGCGCTCAGTCTCGGACGTGTCCGCAGCGTAGATCTGCACCGCCATGTCCTGAACCGCAGGTCCTGTCGGCTTCGGCTCCCCGTACGCAGCCAGAACCTCCCTGGAGTAGGTATTGCTATGCGCCCACCACTTCTTCGCCCAGACATCCACGAAGTTCTCGTGCCTGGACGACAACCGGATCGACAACGCCTCCCAGTACGACTGGTTGCCGGAATGCGTCCTCAGAAGGTGCTCCACGTCCTCCGGATTGAAGGTCAGCATGGCCTCGACGTCCTGCTGGAGAAGACTCTCGTCCAGAGCGACGTTCACCTGGTTGCCGTTGATGGCTATAGAGTACCTTCCCGCCAAGTTCTACTCCTGCGGAGGAACCCCGGACGGCATCGTGCCGGAAGGGATCCCTTGGTGCACAGCCACCTCGAAGGTCGCGCCACCCTTGTTCAGCTGCTCCGCGAATCTGGAAGCCGCGTTCTCGGCAGCCGCCAGATCGACGGGATCGGTCTGGTTGATGATCCCCGAGGACCAGTACACGCCGAACCGGTACAGCACCCTCTTGAAGTCCTGCGTGTCGTGCGGAACGAGCCCGTCCATGGCCGGCTTGATGTGCGTCAGCTCGTGGTACAAGGTGATCCTCTCCAAGGTCGCCCTGAGCATCTCCGCGCTCTCGCTCACACCAGCCTTGGCCCTCAGAGCGGTGTCGTTGATCATGACGACGTACCTGATGTCCATCAGGTCGGCTTCGAGACCACGCAGCTGCGTGAGATCGAGCATACCCATGGACCCGAGGGTCGCGAGGACGTAGCGCGCGATGAGCGGGTCCGGAGCGTTCCCGAGGTACTTGATCTTGCCGAGCCACGTCGTGCTGCTAACCCCTATCGCGCGAACGAATACGACGTGCCCCAACTTGACGTGTCCGAGATCCTCCGAATACCGCTCGACCAACTCCTCCGCCATCGTTTTCAGAGACTCGTCGAGCACCCAACGGTCGCCCTTCGGGCCCACGAACTCCGCTATGCTCTGGAAGGCTTCCGACTGTGTCGTCATGAACCACTCTCCTGAACTCTTCCGGCGTCAGCCGTACTCTTTCTTCGATCCCACAGTTCCCGCAGTAGACCACCAAGTCAACGTACTTTTCGGTCTCGAAGCTACCCCGTTTCCGCATCCACCTCCGGCACTCCGGGCATTGAATGTTCACGAACCAAGGGGGCCTGTACTCCTCACTGCCCACATCCACACGCCTTCACCGCGAACATGCCCCAGATGACCTTCGGGTTCGAAGTCGTCCTCATGAACTCGACGGTCACCTCCCACTCCCGGACCAGGCGTTCAACGTCAGGGAGCCTTAATCTTAAATTACGAGAAAACCCTTCGAAGGTTAGACCACTCAGGCACTCGACATTTTCTGAAGGAATACCTGCAAGAAACATCGAAAAGTCCCGCAACAACACAGGAATTCCCTCTATAAATAGGTTCTGAAGGTCCCAACCCTCGTAATACCAGCATCGAATTTTTTCTAAAAAAAGTCTCAAATCCTTCCGATCCAGGACCTCCGCGAGCTGTCCGTACTCCTCCCGAGAGATGACCCCAACGGAATCTCGGAGGAGGTTGACGTCGACAACACCGTCACCCGCGGCCAAGACCATGCTTTCGAGGATCTGCTGCGCGTCCCTGAGAGAGCCCCCTCCGAGCATCCCCAAGCGGTTCACGAAGTCCTCGGTGTACTGCCGACCCTCGGCGGTGAGGATCATCCTGGCGTTGTCCGCGACCTCCTTCGAGTTGAGCACCCTCAGAGGAGCCGAAAGGCACCTCGACCTGAGCGTGTCCTCGACCTTCTGAGGGTCCGTGGACGCCAGCAGGAACACAGTCCGTGGCGGAGGGTCTTCGACCTGCTTGAGCAGTGCGGCCTGAGCCTGCTTCGAGAGCATGTGGCACTCGTCGAGGATCAGAACGCGGTACTTGTGGATCACCGTCTGACGCAGGATCCCTTCCAGGTCACGCACGTCGTCGACCCCGTTGTAGGACGCTGCGTCCCTTTCAAGGATCGAAAGATGAGAGTCGGCCGCTTCTCGGCAGGAAGGGCACGTTCCGCACAGGTCGCCCACGGTCTTGAAGTTCTCGCAATTCAGCGCGCGAGCGTACAGCCGGGCCAAGGTGGTCTTTCCGGTACCCCGAGTGCCGGCGAAAAGGATCGCTGCCGGCACCCGGTCCATCAGGATCGAGTTCCTCAGGATCCGGCACGTCACCGGCTGACCGACGACCTGTGCGAACGTCGCAGGTCGGTATTTCACCGAGTACTGCATCAGGGCTTGTAGAACGGGAGGTTGATCCCGTAAAACTCCTTCACCGCCTTGGCGATGCGCAAGCACCTCGGGCTCTTCGGATCGTTCTTCCAACCCCACTGACCGAAGGTCGAGAGGTTCGTCATCTTCCAAGCCTTCGCGAAGTAGTCATCGATCTCCCCGTTCGACTGCGCCTCCGCCTTCAGGAACAGCTTGTAGGCCGCCCCCGGGTTGTTCTGCCAGAGGTTGAAGAACAACGCGACGAGCGCGGAGTCCCACGACGCCGGGTTGTCCGCCTTGAGCAGGTCCCTGATGGTCCTCCCTCCCAGCGGAGGCCTCGGGTAGTCGAGCTGCCGGGCGAACTCCGCCTTGGCGTACGCGATCTGCGCCTCGGGGACGCCGGGCTTCGCTCCCATGTCCGCAAAGAGCTGCGCGAGAGCAAGAGCTGACTTGTTCGGAGTATCAGACTCGGCACCCATGCAGACATCCACGATCCACTTCTTCCCGACAGCATTGCTGGGATCGAGAGCCACCCCACCCACCCAGAACTTCCCGTCTCTAATCTGGAAGCCGAACCGGGAGAAGACCTGAGGACCCCCGATAGCCCCCAAGCACACCTGATCGAACAAGGTATGGTACCCGTTCTCCAGCGGGATCGACTTGAAGCTCTCCAGGAGCTTCTGGAGCCGGCCGCTGGTGAAGGTCCACTGTAGGAACCCCCAGGTCACCCCGGTGCCGTCGTACATGACGACGGTGTCGTGGTTGCCCTCACAGCGC
>Ga0315295_10002035_pt1 | contig 17200 bp, 11 predicted proteins | sample YL17G14_0_MG_FD_204453 | JGI IMG/M metagenome (GOLD analysis project Ga0315295, IMG submission 204453) | Sediment microbial communities from Yellowstone Lake, YNP, Wyoming, USA - YL17G14_0 | ecosystem: Environmental > Aquatic > Freshwater > Lake > Sediment | place: USA: Wyoming | collected... | reverse complement strand
ACAGATTCAAGCTTCGGGAAGTATCGCCGAAATCTGTCAAAAAGTAGTCAAACTACAAGTAACTCCAGAGAATCAAAGCCGCTGGGAAAGAGAAGGCGGAATTTATACTGGCGAACCAGATACTTTACTTTTTGATGCCACTAAACTCAATCGGCTACCCACACCACCACCACACCAAGCAGTAACACTCGAAGAAGCTTTTCTCTTTTTCTGTAATGGAGGCAGTAACAGATGAAGCTTTCAAAACATCTCCTTCAAAAAGAATTACAACAAAACATGGTTATTTATCTCATTCCTTTTTTATGCTTAGGAATCATCTGGGTACTCAATGCCATTTTGACAAACTGGCTCGAACCAAAGTGGGCTCAGATCTTAGCTGGGGCGATTCCGCTTGCTTTAGCTGGTGCTTATGGTTTACAAGCCTTCGATTTAGAGGAAAATAATCAAACCAAAGATTTTCTACTCACTCGACCCTTAAGTATTGCACAGATCATTTCGAGTAAATATCTCTGCGGACTAATCTTACTGTTGCCTTTGGCTTACTTATGGTCATTTGCCTTAACTCCTCAAGTAGTTCGTTTTCCAAGTTTAACCAACTTTAGCTCCTTCTTCTTTGTTGGCTTACTCATTCTCACTTGGCTCATCTATACGACTAGTTTCACTGTCGGACTTTATATTAAAGGTTCACTAAAACTATTAGGGGCTTTGTTGCTGATTCCTTTTATCGCCACTTGGTTTGGCGTGAGTTGGTTTCAAGGTATTGCTTGGTTAATAATTAATTTTAGTGCGCCACACGAAACAGTACGTAGTTTACTTTTATTTGTTTTGATTACTGCTAGTTTAATAATTTTTTTAACTACCTTAGCTAATTTTTTAAGCTCACAAAAATTGCAAACCTTGCCACTTACATTTTCAAAAAAAACACTAATTTACCTTATTTTAAGCATCTGCTTGCCTTTATTTCTAAGCATCATCAATCAAATTAGTCACCCTGCAATTCGTCCTTTCACTTCCTTAATGACCACCATTTTTGGAAATGAATCGTGGTTTTTAGCCAGTGAAGGTTCAGCTCAACCAAATGGTGATCTCTATCTTTTTCGTAATCAATTAGGTCAACTTGGTTTAGGGAAATTATTCCAGAAACCTCAGCTGATTTACCAAGGAGTTAAAACCAAAAACAACGAAATCACTGAATTGCACTGGTCACTAGATGGAAAATGCTTCAGTTTCAATGAAAATGGTCAGGTCAAAGTATATTCCCTCACTACCAAAAAAGCAACCCCTCTTGCTCCTGGAAAAATGGGGCTCTGGTCAAATAATTCCCAGCAACTGCTTTTAGTTAAAGAACTTTCTTCCCAAACAGTTCAATCTAATTATGGAGTGATCCAGCAACAACATTTATCCCTTAATATTAGTGAGCCTCCATATCAAACTCTATCTCCACCAAAATGGGAGTTGCAAACTGCTAGCATTGCCTTGGGTTGGGATGACAAACGCACCCAATTATTAGCGATTGATCATAGTTGGCAATTAAAATTACTTAATTTAAACAATGTACCAGTTCGAAGTCTCTCACTCAACAAACCAGAAACACCCGAAACGATCATTCTCAGTCAGATTCTGCCTTGGCCCAAATCACCTCATGAATTTCAATTGATTATCTATAGTTTCGACCAAGCCACTCTAAAATCCAAGCAGCGTGATTTTAATCTCCATCTCTATCGTTATACTCCTCCAACAACAATCAAAAAATGGGCAATGCTCAACGATCTCTCTTATCGTGATTTTATTCTAATCAATGACCAACAATACTTGGCACAAACCAGCCTAGGCATCTATTGGCGCTATAATTTGCCCAAGGAGGCTCGCTAGATGATCTGCAAAAATTTCAAAAAATACTTCATTTATCTAGCAGCTGATCTGCAAAAAAACCGTCTTGCTTTTCTTGCACCACTTCCTCTACTTCTATCTCTCTTGCTCTATAATTTCTTTACCAAACAAAGCTTTACTCATTTTGGAGTAACTGGTCTCTGGCTCTTGTTGATCTTCTTTACGATTCTCGCTTTACTCTACGGAATGCAATGCTTTAGTGGTGAATCAGACCGATGCACTCTTGATTTTTTACTCACTAAACCACTCTCGCCCTATCTAATTATTGGGGTAAAATACTTTTCAAGCCTCATAATCTTTCTAGTCTGGTGGTGGCTTGCACAACAGATCATTCCGATCGATCTCAGTCCCCTTCCTTTAGCTAAAGGAATGAGCCTCGACTGGATTTTGCTCATCTTTCTGATCGTTCACGCTATGAGTCTCTTTTCCGGCTTACTTACTAAAGGTCTTGAACGTGTAGGAGCAGTTTTTCTTTTAACAATTGGAATTGCATGGCTTGCTTATCAAAGCTGGTTCGCCGTCTTCAAACTAATTGACCTTGGTTATTATTGGGAAGATATTCCGCCACGCTTACTCTTCTTTCTCACTAATCTTTTACCAGTCTTGCTAACCATTATCTCCTTAGCCATTCCACTCATTGGAGCGATTTGGCATCTCAAAAGTCGAATCAAATTCTGGCGTTTCAAACCAATCCTCTATTTAAGCAGCATCTGGGGTAGTCTCTGGATAATTCTTTTTGGTCTTCAATACTTCTTCAGCCCACTCTTAGCCCCCGCTCCTACTGCCAAAGCTGGTGATTGGCATGAAAAAACTGGCATTGTCTTAGCCAATGTTCTCGATCAAACCTATGAATTTCGTATGATGCGCAAGCCCATTCCTTGCCAATTAACACTCAGCACTCCACACCATTCAGCTCGCATACTCTACCGTGGCATAGGTTTAAATAATCCGCGTATCTCGCCCAATGGCGAGAAAATTATCTTCACCGAAAAAGATCAGCTCCGCTTATTAAATCTTACCAATCACAAACTCACCAACCTTGGCACTGGGTGGCTCGCTAGCTGGTCTCAAGATAATCAAACGTTAATAATTGCCCAATCACTTGGTACAAAAAGGTTAAGTCGCTTAGTTCACCTCAACTTACGCTCGCAACGTAAAACTATTATTAAAGAGCAACTACCTTTGAATAGTTTCATCTGGGACTCCAAACATGAAAAAGTCTATCTCTTCAATCACAAAGAGATCAGCTGTCTCAATTTACGCACTAATTCACTTGAAGTCCTGAAACCAAGTCCTGAGATAAATTTTGATAATTTTTTGATTGCTCCTCCTACGCTAGTCTTTGATTATGAAGCTAATGCCCTGTTAATGGCACAACTTTTCCAACAAGAAATTCACCTTTTCAGAATTGACTTAATCACCAATGCCATCAGTTTAAGTGAGTTAAAGACCGATTTTCGCCTCAAAAGTGGCGCAGCAATCCTGCTTAGTGCTGGCGGAATGAATCTCCTCTGTCCTAGAATTGATGGTGGATATATCTATGCAAGTACTTATTACAGTTTTGGCAAAAAGCATCATCACGAAACGAGTGAGGAACAATAATATCAAGGTTTTAATCCTAATTATAATTTAGCATCAATTCAAAACATAATAAGAGCCACACATAAAAGCTAGGGATCTCAAATTTAAAGATCCCTAGCTCTATTTTAACAAACCCGTTCGACCATTCGTGTTGATTAATCAAGAATTACTCTGGACAAGTTCCATCACAGGTTGGCATTGTTCCTGGAACACAGATCACTTGACCAATTTGAAGATTATTCGGATCAATTCCCGGATTTAATGCCATAATTGCTTGCACCGAGGTTCCATATCGTTGTGCGATACTATACAAGGTATCTCCAGCTTTGATTGTATATGGGAAGCTTCCTGGTGGACATTGATAACCTGGAACACAGATTCTTTGACCGATTTGAAGATTATAAGGATCTAGTCCTGGATTCAACATCATAATCGCATTTACTGTGGTATTATATCTTTGCGCGATACTATACAAGGTGTCTCCTGGTTTAATTGTGTAGAGAAAACTACCCGGAGGACAACCTGGAACACAGATCACTTGACCGACTTGAAGATTATAAGGATTAAGCCCTGGATTGAGCATCATGATCGCATCTACCGTAGTATTATATCTTTGTGCGATACTATAGATCGTATCTCCTGGCTTGATGGTATATGGAAAACTACCTGGAGGACAAAGATGTTTTGGCACACAGATCACTTGACCAACTTGGAGATTATAAGGATCGACACCTGGATTCATCATCATAATTGCTTCCACTGTAGTATTGTATTTTTGTGCGATACTATAAATCGTATCTCCTGGTTTCACTGTATAAGATAAACTATTCGGTGGACATGGTTTTGGTATGCAAAGTGTCTGACCAACTTGAAGATTATAAGGATCGACACCTGGATTGAGCATCATAATTGCATCTACCGTAGTATTATATTTTTGTGCAATACTAAAAATAGTATCTCCCAGTTTCACTGTATACGAAAAACTATTTGCTGGACATGGTTTTGGAATACAGATCACTTGACCGATTTGGAGATTATAAGGATCTATTCCTAGATTAATCGCCATAATTGCTTCTACCGTGGTATTATATTTCTGAGCTAACATAAAGATAGTGTCTCCTGATTTCACGATATATTGAAAACTATTTCCCGGACATGGTTTTGGTACACAGATCACTTGACCAACCTGAAGGTTATATACATTAAGTCCTGGATTTAATGCCATGATTGCTTCTACCGTAGTACGATATGTTTGAGCAATACTATAAACAGTATCTCCAAGCTTTACTGTATAAGCAAAACTACCTCCTGGGCATGGTTTTGGCTGTGGTTGACTACCACCAGGAATACAGATCACTTGACCAATTTGAAGGTTGTAAGGATCTAATCCTGGATTTAATGCTCTAATTGCTTCTACTGTAGTATTATAGGTTTGAGCTAATTTATAGAAAGTATCTCCTGATTTAATCGTATAAGCAAAACTACCAGGAGGACAAACTTGTGGTTGACTACCACCAGGAATACAGATCACTTGACCAATTTGAAGATTGTAAGGATCTAATCCTGGATTTAATGCCCTAATTGCCTCTACCGTAGTATTATAGGTTTGGGCTAATTTGTAGAAAGTATCTCCAGATTTAATGGTATAGGCAAAACTACCCGATGGACAAGTTCTTAATTGTCTCGCTTCCACTGCTTGCATCTCTCCTTCTTGCATTTCTACTTCTTGCATTTCTACTTCTTGCACTTCCGCTTCTTGTATTTGCGGTTCTGTCGTTCTAACTCCTGGTACACAAATCATCTGACCAATCTGTAAACTATTGGGATTAATCCCAGGATTTAAATTGATAATTGCCTGTACGGTGGTATTGTTTTTTTGAGCAATTTTAAACAAGGTATCTCCTGCTTGAATCATATAAGCAAAACTACCTACCGGACAACGCCTTCCTGGTCCAGGTGGCATTGGTCCCGGTCCTGGTCCTGGTCCTGGTCTTCTTCCAGGCACACAAATCACTTGACCTACTTGTAAATTATTTGGATTAAGACCTGGATTAGCAGCAATAATTGCATCCACTGTAGTGCTATACTGCTGTGCAATCTTGTAGAGAGTATCCCCTGTCTTGATGGCATAAGCAAAACTACCTACTGGACAAGGACGATTTGGACGATTGCCTGGAATGCAAACCGTCTGACCAATTTGTAAAGCACTGGGATTAATTCCCGGATTAACAGCGACAATTGCTGATACACTCGTGTTAAAACGCTGTGCCAAATTATATAGTGTATCACCAGCCTTCACTGTATAAGCAAAAGTTCCCAAAGGACACGCCATTCTAAATCACCTCTTATATGTTTGAGCTTCTGGTTATATGTTATTAGCCTCGTCTGCTATTCGCCACTATGCCAAAGTAATTTTTTAAAAAAATTTACAATCAAGCCTAAACAAAATGCAAATCTTTTGATGCACTATATTAATTTCATAAAAAAAAAGAATGCTCGTAAGCACTCTTCTCAATTTAACTTGATTAACTATTTCGCTAACATCTTAATTAAAGCAAGATTCAACTTCACTAATTCCGCTCGTCCTTGCCGCATCTTTTGTCTTCTTGCATCAAGCTCTTTTTGATCAACCTGTTGTCTTTGTCCACCTTGACCCGAATTCCCTTGACGTTTCCATTCAAAAAAGCCATATTTTTCCGCGTTAAAATTCAAATTATCAACAAAAGTAAGCTGTTTGGGAGTTAAGACTTTCTCAATCTTACTCTCTTGAACCTTGCCAAAAACCAAATTGGCTTGCATCTTTTCACGACGTGCCTTAACCTGTGGGTCATTCTCGTCAACCTGACGACGTCCTCGGTCACCTACTTGACTATCTTCTTGGTCACGCTTATTGAGTTTAGTGCGTACGATTTTCCGTTTCGCTAACTCTTGATAAAGTGGCAACAACTTCTTCTTCTGGTCTGTGGTCAAGTTTAAATTACGATCTTTGCTCTGAGCTAATTTTGACAACCCTTCACTCATCCAAGCTAAATTCTTTTGTAGCTCTTGATACTCTCGACGCACTTCACGTTGTGTCTTCTCAGCCGCATTTACAGAAAAGACTCCAGTAATTGCCAATATACCCATTAACAACCAGCTTAATTTTCTCTTCATCTTGATTCCTCCCATTAAAAATTTTCATTCATGACGCAAAGCATCAATGGGTCTTAGTCCAGCGGCTTTATAGGCTGGATAAACTCCAAAAAACAACCCAGTAAGTACTGCAAACACAAATGACACTACGACCGCATTTAGACTAATCACTGTAGATAAACCAGAAAAACTACTGATTAGCGTCGACCCTAACCAACCCAAACCAATTCCAACCAATCCACCAGTCAAACTTAGCATTACTGCTTCAATCAAAAACAGTCCCAAAATCTCTTCTTTCTGTGCTCCCAAAGCTTTGCGGATCCCAATTTCTTTAATACGTTCAGTCACGGCTACCAACATAATATTCATAATCCCAATCCCACCAACCAACAACGAGACCGCGGCAATGCCTCCTAATAGCAATGTAAAGGTGGCAGTAGTCTGTTGCACACTTGATAAAATTTCCGCTTGATTACGCATATTAAACTTGGTCTCATCATCTTCAAAATATTTTAAAAGTGCATTATAAATTTCTTCATTGGCAGCATCCATTTCAGCTGCGCTTTTTACTTGAATATAGATCGTTGATAATTTATCCTTACCTGAAAGTCGTTGCTGTACGGTAGTCAAAGGCATCATTACTACGTCATCATTATTTCCATAGCCACTCTGTCCTTTAGTTTGCAAAACTCCCACTACCGTGGAGCGTAGTCTGCCAATTTTGATCTCCTGTCCAACGGGATTAGTACCAGGAAAGAGCATCTCTGCCACATAAGCACCCAAGATCACTACCCGCCGTCGCCCTTTCAAATCGTCCTCTGTAAAAACATTGCCACTGGCAACTTGATAATTACGAACTCCTAAATACTCTGGAGTAACTCCCAACACTGAAGTTTGATAGCTATTACTACCCGCTTTCAAAGTCACTCGTGTGCGTGACTCTGGAGCAATTACTGCCACCAAAGTTGAACTAGCCTGCAAAATCGGAATTACTTCATTTTTAAGTGGCGCACCACCCCCAAAACTCCCCCCACGTTGCGCCCCACGACCAGGAAAAACAATCAAAAGATTAGAGCCCATTGCAGTAATGTTCTGCGTAATCTGTTGTTTTGCACCTTCACCAATTGAGGTCATCACAATTACAGCAGTAACCCCAATAATAATTCCTAACATCGTCAAACAGGAACGCACCTTATTATTTTGCAGATTTTTTGCTGCCATCAAGATATTTTCATTTAATTTCACGAAATATTCACCCCCGCCACCCGCAAATTGGGACGTAATTGGGTGATATATTGATCACTTTGGATCTTTCCATCCAAAAAACGAATTACTCGTTTGGTAAAACTCGCAATATCATTTTCATGTGTAACCAAAACTACTGTTTTGCCTTGAACATTTAATTCTTGTAAAACCGTCATAATCTCAACACTTGAATGCGAATCTAGGTTACCAGTTGGTTCGTCTGCCAAAATAATCCGTGGATTATTTACGAGTGCTCTTGCAATTGCCACTCGTTGTTGCTGTCCACCAGATAACTCTTTCGGCTTGTGATGCATTCTATTTTCTAAACCCAGACGAATTAAGGCATTTTGTGCTAATTCCAAACGCTCTTTGGCAGTTACGCCAGCGTAAATCAACGGTAACTCGACATTTTGTAATGCTGTTAACTTGGGCAACAAATTAAATGATTGAAAAACAAAACCAATCTCTTGATTACGTATAATTGCTTGTTCTCGCTCATTAAAATTCGCTGTTTCACGCCCGAAAATCTGATACGAACCACTTGTTGGTGTATCTAGACAACCTAAAATATTCATCAAGGTTGACTTTCCCGAACCAGATGGACCCATAATCGCTGCCATTTCTCCAGTCTCAATCGTTAAAGAAATACCATCTAGTGCCCGTACCTCATTATCTCCCATCTGATAGAGCTTCATCAAATTATTAAATTCTAACATTTCTGCCTCCTTTCTGCAAAAACCTTATCCTCTAGGAATTGTTGAAAATTAATGAAATCCTCTACCACCTACACCACTACCACCCATGCCACCACCCATACCTGGCATCTGGTTTTGCCTACTGCCATTATTACCATTTTGCTGTTTAATTGCTTCTGTTTTTGGTTTCACAATTGCAATCCGATCTCCACGTTTCAAGCCACTCACAATCTCAGTATAAGTTGTTGTTTTCATCCCTATTTCAACTTGTACGTAATTTACTCCAGCATCAGTTTTTTGTAAGATCATCTCTCTCCCACGACGCTGCACGACTGCACCGCTTGGTACTGCTAATACTTTGGGTGATTCTTTAGTTAAAATTGAAAGTTCTACTGACATTCCTACTTTTAAAACTTCCTCACCTTCGCTTACTTTAATTTTTACTGGAAAAGTAACTACCTCAGCATCAGTCTTACCAACCCGACCTACCTCAGTCACAACTCCTGCTAGAACTGACTCTTGAGTATCAGAAAGGATAATTTCTACTTTTTGCCCTGCATTAATTACAGAGATCTCACTCTCGTCAATCTCTGCTTGCACTTCCCAAGCCCCATCTGCGGTTAATGCTAGTAATTGGTCTTCAGTTTTAACTTTTGCACCAGTTACAGTATTTACCCAGCCAACTACTCCTTGGTAAGGTGCTTTGATCAACAATTGCCCAGTACTTGGATTAAAAGAATTTGCATCATCTGGTTGCTGTTGGATCGAGCCAGCTTTAGTTTGCGCAGTACGATATTGTAGTTTGACACTCTTCACCTTATCCTGAGCAGCTTGCAGCTGATCAAGAGTAATTCCTTGCACTTTAAAAAGAGCTTCTGCTGTAACTAATTCTTTATTGGCAATCTCAAGATTCAATCTTGCTTGAGCAATGCTATCTCTCACATCGGTGTATTTATCAGTTAAGGTGGCTGATTCAAGGATCATTAACACTTGACCTTGACGAACCTTTTCGCCAGCTTTACACTTAATCTGTTTCACCACTGCTTCAAAAGCTGGGTAGATCTCCGCATTCTTAGAAAGACTCACATTACCTGTAGCTTCAATTTTTTCATTCAAATTCATCATTTTTACTTGATAATAATCATATTCGACCTTGGAGGTTGCTTCCTGTTCTCCTCCTTTAAACTTCATGATCATCATCATCATCAATGCAATTACTAAAACACTTCCTAAAATAATCCAGATTGATTTTTTCATTCCGAACCTCCATTTATCAAAAGTTATTTTTCAGGATAAAGTAACCCTGCAGCTAATTTTAATTTCTGATCTGCAATCAACTGATCGTACTGGCTACTAACTACATTGATCTGAGCCACTAATAATTCCTGTTCCACCAAGGCTACTTCCAATTGCGTCACGGTTCCAAGTTTTAACTCTAATTGTTTCACTGACAAATTCTTTTGATAATAAGCAATCGCTTTTTGACTAATGCTAATCTTCTTCGTGGCCAACTCATAGGTAGAAATTGCCTTCTCTAAATCCAATTTAACTTGAGCAATGGTCTGTTTTTGACTATTCAAAGCATTATCCACGTCAAGCTGTGCTTGTTTGGCACGATCCGATGAACTGCCATAGTTAAATTTCCAATCAAGATTTAATGCCAGATTCTGACTTGAATGAACAGAACGCAGATCTTCGGCTGGTTGTGTCTGTGCATTACCTGTTAATGTTCCGTTTAACAAACTATAATTCAAATTAGCAGTTTGATTCTGACTTCCATTTAATTGTTGGTAGTTGTAACCCAAGCCAACATTCGGTAAAATTTCATTTTTTTGTTGCGCCCAGATTCGACGTGCTTTTTGCAATCCAATTTCTGACTGATTAATTTCCAACCTACGCTTTAATAACTCATTACGTAGCTCAACATAGTTAAATGATTTTGTCTCTAATGATTTACTAGCATTTTCTAAATATAATTGATTTGGATCAAGCATCCCGATTTGATTCGCCAACTCTGTCAATGCCAAAGTACGATCTGCTTGACACTTCTCTAATTCATATTGCGAGTTAGCCAAATCATTTTGAATCTTCAATTCATCACTTTTAGTGATCTTCCCTAATTTCAAACGTTCAGCTGCGATTGAGGCTGCTTTTTCAAGATTTTTTGACGCTAATTGATTCAAACGCAGATTTTCTGTTAACTTTAACACTTGCAAATATAATGAAGTAGTATTATAGATAGTATTTGCTTGGGTAATTTTAAATTGCAAACCTGCCAAAACCTCTTCCCAACTCGCTGCCTTTACTGTCGTAGCAACTTTACTACCATAAAGACTCCATCCAGTTTCAAAAGTCTCTGTAATCATCAAACTATATCGATTTGAATTTTCTTCATTAATTAAATCATGCTGTAAACTATAATCAACTGTTGCTTGTGGATATCTACCTTTAGCTGCCTCTTTAACTCCCAAACCACTCTTGGTTTTTTGATTCCTATCATTTTGCACCTGAAAATCATGTTCTAAAGCTAAACTGATCGCCTGATTTAATGACAATGCTCCACTTTCAGCTTTAGTAACATAATTCGTCATCCCAAACAAAAAAACCATTCCAAACAGTAAGTAAATTTTTCGATGCATTAATTCATCCTCCTATTTCATTTGCTGGAAATACCAATTGAAAGACAGTTCCAGTTGCAATTGAACTTGATACAGTAATCGAACCACCATGCAACTCGACCAACCCTTTTACAATTGCAAGTCCTAAGCCACTATGTTTAGTAGTTACTAATTTCGGAACACGATAAAATCTTTCAAACAGATTTGGAAGGTTCTCAGGAACAATTCCTGAGCCATCATTTTGAAAAGAAAGAATTGTACCATGCTCAATAGTAACAGCTTCTATTTTTACCTTACTTAACTTAGACGCATGTTGCAACGAATTGTTCAACAAATTTTGCAAAATTTGTTCCAAACGTCGATAATCCGCGTAAATCATCTGTCCAACAACTATTTCTTTGATTAATTGTACTTGATGTTCTTTTAATTGAAAAATATTTCTTTTTTCAAATTCATCTAAAAATTGTTCCAAATCGATCCATTCACGTTCTAAAGTAATTGTCTCTGCATCAAGTCGTGCGACTTCCAAGAGATCTTTTACTAGATAAGTGAGACGTTCTGTCTCCTGCCATACAATTTCCAAATATAGATCTACTTCAGTTCCATCAAGTGCTAATTCTTTCATCCGTAAAGTTTCTACATAACCCTTAATGGCAGTAAGTGGCGTACTTAATTCATGAGAGATATCTGTAATAAAACCACGGCGTTGTTGATCGACCTCTTTTAATTTCTGAGTAGATCGTGAAATTGATTCTGCCATCTCATTAAATGCTTGACCAATCAAGCTAAATTCATCATTCCCAGTTAAATTAACTCTAGTTTGATAATCTCCCTCAGAAACGTTTGCCACGGCTGTTAACAGTGTTCGTGTCCGAAAATTAATCCGTCGAAAAATAAAAAATCCTGCAATTAAAGAGATTAATAACGCTGTCAAAGAGAACCAAATAAATTGTTTGATCTCCAGATCAAGCCGTCTCCGAAAATGTTTAGAATAAATCACCAAATACCCTGACTGACCATTGATTGTCAATGGAACAGTCTCCACTCTTTGCGGTTGAGCTATTTTTTTTTGCTTCAAAAGATCTTTTTTTATCTTAGTTAGACGATTCTGACTCTCAACAAACTCTAAACTTACTCTTTTAAAACGACGATTTTGTTTCGAAATATATTCTTGAATCCTAAAGTTTGGATTTAAATTAGCCTCACGTAGAATATCTCCCTTAATCAACAGAGTCAATTCACGTTTTTCTTTAAAGTAAGATGGCAAAATTTTGCGTGAAAACCCATAATACATCAAAGTAGTATAGACTGCAAAAATTAAAATAAATAAAAAAAAGAAGCCTACTACTAAGCGAAGATATGAATTTATCCTACTTTTTTTCAAATTTGTAACCCACCCCCCTTACTGTAATAATCTGTTCTGGATTGGCTGGATTAGTCTCAATTTTTTTGCGTAATTGACTGATTAAACGATCAATATTTCGGTCGTAGACATCACTATGTTCTCGCCAGACCTGTTCCAGAATCTGTTCTCTATGAAAGACTATCCCTGAATTTTTCATAAAAAAATGTAAAAGATCAAACTCCAAAGCAGTCAAATTTATCAGATTTCCATTCAAAAAAACCTTCATCTGAGCTGGTTTCAGCTCCAAACCATTACTGACTAATGAATCCTCTGTTTGTTCTAAATTCATTCTAGGGCGACGCAATAAAACTTTGACCCGAGTCAGTACCTCTCGAACAGAAAAAGGCTTAATCACATAATCATCAGCCCCTAACTCTAAGCCCACAATGCGATCAATCTCTTCTTGACGAGCAGTTAGCATCAGAATATAAGTGTCATATTTTTCTCGAATGGTGCGACAAACCTCAAAGCCATCCTTACCAGGCAAGATCAAGTCCAAAAGCACTAGATCTGGTAGTTGTTGATAAAAAAACTCTAAAGCAGTAAGCCCATCAAAAGCCTGAATACATTGATAACCTTCTCGCTCCAAATGAGTTTTAAGTAAAGTAGAAATATGTGGTTCATCCTCAACAATTAAAATTCGATACATGATTAATCCTTACTTGGGATTTTAATTATAATCTACCAAAAAGTTGTGTGGCTATGATGCGCATGATGTTACGAAATTGTTAACAATAAATAAAAAACACAACCCTCTATAAAAGTAGCGTTGTGTTAAGATGATTTTTTACTAATTCCTAAAAACTACTTTTCCAAATCAACCCAAATGTTGCCTCTTCTTCCTCATTCCAAGTAACACAAAGACCAAGATCCAATGGTTGACGATAACTAACTACCATCTCTAGATGCAATTCTGCCCCCCAAGAAAGTTGACGTTCATTATCTTTGGTTAATGCCTGATCCAAAAAAGTTTTACCAACTAAACTTTGTAGATATAGATTAGGATTCCACAAACCTGCCCCAATCTCTATTAATGGTTTGGTATACTCTAGACTCATGGTCATTCCTTCAGTCGTATGTAATGATTTCTGATAACCACGAATAGTAGGTAAATAACGGTCTTGACCAGTAGATATACATCCTTTAAAACACAAATCACTCTGTAAGAGATACTGTTTTAATTCCCAACTAGTATCACAAGTACGATATTCCTTGTACAAACCATCAACTACATCCAACCCTAGTTTTAATTTGGTATTAGGGTAGTTAATTTTAGCATTTAAAAAGGTCTCCCAATATAAATTTTGAAAGTCATCAATTTTCATCAATGCTCCACCCACTATTAAATTTGAAAATCCAGGCGAGAGCTTATTTATCAAATCATATGCCATAAAAAGTTGTGTTGCTTTTTGGTAACCAAGATCTGGGGCATAAGCCTTTATTTCTTTCTTAGTTAAATCTTGAGTTCTAAAACCAATCACTATAGGTGCCAAAAAGTATGAATTAAGTTCAAAATTATATGATAGATGCTCCTGCTCGGAATCATAGCCAAACATGGCAGTATACTGAGGAAAATCACCTACAGCATCATAGCCACGAAAAGAAAGCATCCCTAATGATTGTCCTTCAGAATCAATTGCAAAACCAAAACCATTTAAACGAGGTGTTAAAATTTTCAGATTATCCCAATAGCTTCCCTTAGTAATCTCCTCTGTTGCTAAGTTAAAAGTTGGTTTGGATTTCACTAGTGGTGCAATAACTTGATGTTCCTCAGGTTCAAGTGGCTTATGGTAAAGATCAAATCCCTTACTATTTAGACCTACAAAATACAACTCCTGATGTTCTTGATCAACCGCCGCCATCCCTGCATAACCATTCTTCGTTAAACGTTCAACTTTTTGCGTATCAAAATTATAACGATAGATTCCAACTTTTTGTTGATAATTGGCTGTAAAATAAAGTTGTCCCTCACAAATACTCAGATTGCTTTCTTTCTCAGCCGATTTAAAAAGCGGAGTCATAGTTTGCGTCTGAAGATCTAATTGATAAAGATTTGAATTTTCCCAGTCTTGACGAGCTGTCACAATTAATCGCTCTTGGTCGCCAATCAATTCATCAATTAAATACTCACTCACCAACAATTTTTCCTGTTTTTTACACTCGGGGTCATAAAGATAAAGCTCCGAGCCAAACTGCCCTTCACGCGCTTTAGTATATAAGATCTTACCCTCGTTGGTAACCTCAAACCCACGGATTTCTTCATTTAAAATTACTTTATCCTTACGAGTATTCAAATCAAAACGATGTAAGACTATATAATAACCATAGCTAAGATTGCTTTGATTGTGATAACCAGCTTTTTTTTCATACGTAGCATAATAAAGCTGATTATTTTTCAGTTTCAAAGGCAAAACCACTGGTGTAGTAGTTGAAACCAAAACTTTTTCTTGATTAGAAAGCAGATCGTGTCTGATCAACTCATAAAATTGATATTCCTGTCGCACCCCAGTTTTTACTGGATAATTACGATAGTAAAAAAGTTGATTTGCTACGATCACAGGATAAGTATTCATCCACCCGGTTTTGGTCAACTTTTCTCCTTCAGGCTGATAGTCTTGATATTTTTGGTGCAACGAAACCTGCCATTCCTCCCATAACTGTGGAAAAGTTTTCCCATAAACCTTGCGAGCACTGCGATCAATTCCCAAGGCTGGAAAGTCAAACAAACTTAAACAATTACCACCATTAATTTGAAAAAACTGAGCAAATCGCTCTTCACCATATGTTTTAGAGAGATACTCGAAGAACTCACTCCCAAAAGTATAACCACCTGACAATTGAAATCGATCCTGTTCGGAAGATGCTGCTTGAATCGAGGGCAACTTCCCTTCAGAGACTAAAACCCCCATATATGCATCAAACAGCCCGTCATTCAAACGCCCTTGATACGGTGTTAATTGCGACTCTTCATAGACTGTAATTCCTTCAGTCAGCCACAAAGGAGAAAAGGCATTGGGAAGAAACATTCCCCCAAAAAGTTTATTTAATACAGTAGCAAATCCATCTGTTTTACTCAAAGAAAGATGATGCGTATACTCATGCACTCCTACCAAAGACCACCAATTCTCAGCACTTAGTAGACTTTCGCTATTAGGATTATAATCAAACAGATGAATCTGACGATCATGTGGTTTCGAAAAACCATTAACAGCAACTCCATTTTTATCAATCACTACTGCTAAATGTTGCGCCGTATTACCACAAAGTTTTTCCACCTTAGGGCGGTAATACTCCAATGTTTCCAATACTTGTCGAGCTACCATTTCATCATCAGGCTGATAAAATACCGTAAAATGCTCCGTTTTCAAAGTTGCCCAATCAAACATTGCCATCGTTACTATTGGAATTGAGAGTAAACCAGCAATTATTACTAAAATAAAAATCAACTTTAACTTATACCCTAACAATTACCTCATCCTTTCAAATATTTTAATGAAATATTATAGAAACATTATTTTCAACATTTTTTAATAGAGATATTTTTTTAGCACTATTGATATATAGTAAATTATTATTATCATTTTACACATTGACAACATTTTACATATTTGATAAAATTATCTTGGTCTGTTGTAATAGCTCGTTCGCGAGCTTTTTTTTATAATTAAAAGCTAGCAGTTTATTTGGGCATCATCGAGTTAATTTAATCAAGTAATTTGCCCATCTTAAACCTGCTAGCTTTGTTAATTCAGATCTCCATGATAATCGGAAGAATCATTGGTCGACGTTTCATTTTCCCATAAAGATGTTTACTCAAAATCTCACGAATCTGATTCTTAATCGTTGCCCAATCAGAAAATTCCGTACAGCGTTCTAAGGCTTCTCTGACTTTCTCCTTTGCCTCGTCAATCAACTCTTCTGATTCACGCACATACACAAAACCACGTGAGACAATATCTGGCCCTGCAGCAACTCGTTTATTCTGTTTATCAATGGTCACTACAACAATCAAAATTCCATCTTGCGATAATTGCTTGCGATCACGCAGGACGATATTTCCAACATCGCCCACTCCTAAGCCATCTACAAAAATATTCCCAGAGGCAACTTTGCTAGCAATTCGAATTTTATCTCTACCTACCTCAATTAAGTCACCAATCTCTGGAATAACCACATTTTCACTATTAATCCCCAGCTCGACTGCAATCCGTGCATGCTGTACCAAATGACGATACTCACCATGTACTGGAATGAAGAACTTTGGTTTGGTCAAATTCAACATTAATTTTTGTTCTTCTTGACTGGCATGACCTGAGACATGAATCCCTAAAGCTGATTCATAAATAACTTTTGCCCCTTGTTTAAAAAGATGATTAATTACACGGGCAACCATCTTCTCATTACCAGGAATCGCTGAAGCAGAGATAATTACTGTATCTCCAGGAATAATCGAGATCTTTTTGTGTTCTGAAATTGCCATCTTCGAAAGTGCCGACATCGGCTCACCTTGGCTACCCGTGGTAATCACTGCAATCTCATTCAAATCATAGCGATCGATCTCATCCAGATCAATCAACATATCCTCTGGCACTTGCAAATAACCCAAATCCATGGCAATCGATGCGACATTGAGC
>Ga0315295_10002034_pt1 | contig 17218 bp, 12 predicted proteins | sample YL17G14_0_MG_FD_204453 | JGI IMG/M metagenome (GOLD analysis project Ga0315295, IMG submission 204453) | Sediment microbial communities from Yellowstone Lake, YNP, Wyoming, USA - YL17G14_0 | ecosystem: Environmental > Aquatic > Freshwater > Lake > Sediment | place: USA: Wyoming | collected... | reverse complement strand
GTCATCACATCTGTGCATTATTAATAAATCCGACCTCCTTCCATATGTTGATTTCCGGACAGAAGAGTTTAAAAAACATGCCCTCCTTGTCAATCCCCGCCTTGAATTCATTCCAATATCAGCAAAGACCGGAGAAGGCATGAATCTATGGTACGATTGGATTTTAAGTCAAAATAACAGGTAACCACGGAGTAACCCGGAGTTGTAAGGGAGTTATACTGTCTTAACTCCGTGATTTTTTGCGTGATACTCCGTGTAACTCAGTGGTTAATAGGTTTTTATGGATTTATTTTTCGTAGATAATATCCTTCGATCCCGAAATCTTATTGTCGGTTGCGGTTATTTTTGAGGATTTCTTTCCTACAAGAATTGCTGTCTTCTGATTTCCTTTACCTGTAGAGCGGATAGTATTGTTGATGATACTGATGTCGTGCGTTTCACCTCCGATATAAAATCCTGCTGACTCACTGCTGATCCCATTGTTTTCGATAGTATTATTTACGAATGTATTCCGATGACCGCTGTTCTGCTCATTCTCATCGCGGAACAGAACACCATGGGAGCCATTTTCATAGACATGATTATTCTCAAATATGTTATCAGTATCCTTATGGCCTATTGAGATTCCATTGTCTCCGTTTCCATATGATGTATTGTTCCTGAAGATGCCGTTCTGCACACGCCAGCACAGAAAGATGCCGTCACCCTTATTGCCTCTGCTGATGCAGTTTTCAACAATTGAGTGGTCCGATCCTGTTCCGGGATGGAACCCGAGCCCGTTTCCGTTTGAAGCCTCACATCCGCGTACTGTAATGTTTTCAGTGATCTGCCAGCTGAAAGTATCACCATTGAATTCATTCACCTTAACATTTTCAACAACACAATTCCTCGATTTATGGATATATATTCCACCTCCGCGGCATCCGTTCAGGTATTCATTTGTTTTCTTTTTCCCTTCTACAACAAGATCTTCAATTATAACATTTTCGGCATCAACCGCTTCAATTATCGAAAAGCTGTTCGTGACAGTTCCATCCAGTGAAGCGAGATAGTCATTGACCGTCCTTTTATCGAAGTAAATTGTATTATCCTGAATATCCGTAATTACAGCGGTTGTAACATCCCATCCCTGATTATGCTCACTGTCATAAAGTTGAATGCCCATTCCTGTTTTAAAACCGCTTGCATCTTTAACTACTGCCTTCAGCATGCCCCAGTCTGCATCAATGACGAAGCTGGTTTTGAATCCGTCACATTTCTGCAAAATTGTAGACTCACCCGATCCGATCAATGAGGTATTATCAGAGAGACGCACCGGACCAATTATCTGGTAAGTGCCCGGATTAAGTTTTACTACACCGCTTCCTCTTGCCTTAATGGCATCCAGGGCAATCTGTATTGCCTCTGACGTAAACCCGGGAACATCGGCTCCTGGTCCTCCGACTGTGATTATATGCTTGGCATGCTTAATACTTACGAGACCTATATTCTGGCTGTAAATACCCTGATTTATTGCCAGGCTGACAAGAATCAGACTGAGTACTTTCAATGTTTTATTGCTCATAATTTTAACCTCCATTATTTTTATCCTTTTAGTCGGGAGTCTTAAGTTCCAAGCTTTATTGATTGCTATTGAACCATATTTATGATAAAGTTAGCAAAGTTTTAATCTATTTAACGTTTCAGGTAAAATCGCACACGTTACATTTTAAAGTATTGTAATATTTAAACTCCGGCAATTCTTCTCTTGTACTCCGCCAGGGCTTCATCGAGCCGTTGTTTGGCTGTTCCGTCGCCTGGTACATTATGAGATGGATGAATATATAGTTTAACCCCTCTGTCGGCCAGTATTTCGGCAACAGTAGCAATCGTCATCCAGACACAGGTGACAAAAGCCATTGTTGAAACAGGTCCTATCTTATCCTGATGGTTTTTTAGAGTAACCGAAGCATCCTCAATAGGGGCACATGTATCAACTACCACATCAGCCAGGTCAAATATTGTCTTTCCGCATGAATGCCTTGTTTTTTTACCTTTTGCGGCGGCAGCTGATCCAAATACAATGACCTTCATACCTTTATTCCTGGCTTCCAGTGCAATATCGATATTCACATTATTTATACCGGAATGTGAAAAGAGCCACATGATATCACGGCTGTCAAAATCATACCCTTTCATTATCTCTTTCCCATATCCTTCAACACGTTCAAGAAAAACAAACTGATGCACTCCCATCTCGCCAGTTATCCTGGTAAAGAATGTAAGAGGTAATTCGATCATAGGGTGAAATCCTACAAATCCGCCTATCCTTGGATACATTTCCTCTATCGGTAATGTAGCATGACCGCATCCGAATGTATGAACCCACCGGTTGCATTCAATGGTGTCAGCCATCATCTCTGCTGCTTTACGGATATTTTCCATCTGTGTTTCTTCAATACGGGTCATTATTCCCCTTGCGTTCTCAAGCCACTGTTTTGCTAACATAATATACTTGATTTTAGTTTTTTATTTGTTTATTTTCAGGTTCTTCATAATTACAATGCCTATCAGAGCCATAATTATAGTCATAACAAACGCTACAGTCATCAGATGGCTGATACCGTATTTCTGTGATATGATGCCCATTCCGTAATTAATAAGCATGTTGCCTATAAGTGCGATTGTGAGCACAAAGCTGAATGCCGTTCCGGAGAGTTTCTCATATCTTGCTCCGACAAATCCAAGCATCACCGGAAAGCCTCCGGCCAATCCGGCACCCACCAGCATGAATCCCATCAAAGCAATTTCTATAGAAATTCCAGATCTTATGCATATTAGACCAAGCAGGATAAAAACTAATGAAGCAATTAAGATTTTTCTGACCGGTATATATTTTAGAACTGTACCAGTAAGCAATCTCATTATAACCATACCGGCTACAAATAATGTCAGCCCATAGAGGGCTTCATTCTGAAGAACTGATACATGATCTGTCAGGTAAGTGGTTGTCCAGTTATTCATTATACCCTCAAAACTGCTCTGAAAAAAGAGGAAGAATGCTATAAGTATTAAAACTTTATCCTTAAAGAAAGCAATTATCCCCTTAACAGGGATCTTCTGTGCAATTTTGGGTGCCGGGAGCTTTATGACGATAAAAATTATCCCTGTTAAAAAAGACAAGATCCCGACTGAGGCTACTATCTTTTCAAATCTTAAGCTCTTCCCAAGAATCCCCAGAATAAGAGGCATTCCTAATGCACCGATCCCGAAAAAAACAGCCAGCAGGCTGATATTGGCCGTTTTGTCATGCCCGCTTATATCTGATACCAGAGCATTTGTGGCTCCGTTAACAGTGCCACCTGCAAAACCGATCAGGAAAATAAATGCTTTTAAAAGGCCCAAAGATGATGCAAACGCAAGTCCCTCAAATCCTGCCGCCAACGAGATACATGATACGGCCATTAAAATTTTGTATCCATATTTATCGGCCACAGGGCCAAACACAAGTGAACCTGTCATAATTCCCAAAGGCAGAATGGAAAACAGGGTTCCGGCAGCAATATCATTAAGATTCAGCTTTTCTTTAAGATCAGGAGCAATTGAACCAAGGGTAATCAATGCTATACCGAAAAGTAACATTCCCAGGCAGGCGGACCAGAAAACAACTCTTTTACTGTACATAATTACTATATTGAAGAACCAAAGCTATTTAAATTCTTTAATGCCAGGTACCCGGCACCATATACACCAGCATTACCTTTGAGTCCTGATACATCAAAGGTTACCCTGGTAATGCTTATTGGCTGGGCCCATCTGGCAGCTTCCTTCCTGATTGCAGGAATTAATTTCTCCGCCGGTCCGAAAACACCACCTCCAAAGATTATTTTTTCTGGATTAAAAAGGCTTACAATATTTGCAGCGGCCATTCCCCAGAAACTTATGCACTGCTCAATCACCTTCCCTGCAAGAGAATCGCCTACTTCATAAGCTGTGAACAGATCATGAGCATTAATACTCCCCGGATCCTTTCCTCTGAGGATACCTGAATAAGATCTGTCTGTTCTCAAAAAATCCCTGGCTGCTCTGGCAATTCCATCTCCCGAAGCGTAATACTCAAAGCATCCGCACTCAATGTATTTGTCTTCAAATGGCTTTTTCAAGGCCATCCATCCTATTGCACCTGCAATATCATTACTACCTCGCAGTACCTCACCGTTTACGAGTATCCCTGCCCCTATTCCGGTTCCAACTGCCAGAAAAACAGCATCTTTACAGCCCTTTGCATTTCCCGCCCAGACTTCACCCAGAATATAACATGCCCTGTCGCTGTCGATCACAACAGGTATATCGCCAGTAACTTCCCTGATCTCAGCCAGCAGAGGATATTTGTTCCATCCGGGAATATTCGGTGCCCAAACAGTACCAGTATTTATATTACTGATTCCCGGTACAGAGATGCCTATTGAAGCTGCTTTAATGCCTTTCCGTTTAGCTTCTTCAATGTACTTGCAGATACAGTCATTCACGAGTTTTCCAACTGCTGAACCTACTCGATCCTCCAGCTGTACAGTCTCTCTTAATAGAAGTGAACCATCTTCAGCGAAAAGAGCTGCTGCAATCTTTGTTCCTCCAAGGTCAATCCCTAAAAGTGCCATATAAGACTGCTATTACCTATTTTTTAAATGCCCCTTTCCCAGCCTCTCCCCAAGGGGAAAGAAGCTCATCAATTCTTGCGAACTTGTAGCCCTTTATCTTTAGCTCCTTAATCAGCTCAGGAAGATAAAAATAAAATTTATCTGACCTCAGCGGATCAGTGCCAATATGGATCAGTAAAATAAATCCGTTCATACCGGAAACTGATTGCTGCTCATAAGAAATAATTGAATTATAAATTGTTTTGCTGTCAGCATACTGATTCCCCATTTCTGGATATGTATAATCAGCATTACTGCGGGTCCCGCCAGTAAAATTTACAAGCCGCAAATCTGATTGGTCTGTCCATAAAGCAATTGAGTCGTTGTACCACTCATAAGGAGGAAGAAAATATGCGGCTTCTTCTCTTCTGATCCCGTATTTTACCATTTCAGAATAAGAGTTATTCAGGTCCTCAACGAACTCTTCTCTACTCACGAGCAGGCTGTCCCTTTTCGTCCAGTCACAGTAAAGCAGATGTCTGTCGGAATGAGAGCCCAGATAATTACCATCTTTCAGGAGCTTTCTAATGACAGGTTTAAATTCTTTATTCCTGTAAAAGTTGCCTGTCAGGAAAAACGAAGCTTTGACATTTTCTTTTTCAAGTATTTCAGAAATGTATTCACCTCCGTCCCCGAATTCATCGCCAGTAAAAACCAGTGCAATATCTTTCGTGGCAGTGTCTCCCCTTACAATTGCACCATGGTTATACGTGTAATGCTTTTCCATGTTCCTGCAGGAATACATCGTCAGCAACAGAAAACTGATATACCCAAACTTTACAATGTTCTTTCCCATAATCAAGCCCTAATGCGGTTACGCCGTTACACCTGTATACCTTCAATAAGGACGTGTTCTATATTATAATCCTTATCAAACACAACCAGATCAGCTTTGTATCCCGGTGCAATTCTGCCCCTGTCGGAAATGTTCATTACCTTTGCCTGATAGGTTGATGCCATTCTGATAGCCTCTTCAAGAGGAATTCCGACATTTTCAACACAGTTTCTGACTGCTTTTATCATTGTCAGCCTTGATCCTGATAATGTGCCGTCAGGCAAAGTGAATCTGTCTTTTTGTTTTACATGCTGATAAGCACCATTTTTATTTTCTTCTACTGCGTCAGTAACAAGGAACAATCTTTCTTTCATCAGTTTTTTGGCAATTGATATCATATTGAAGTCAACATGAATTCCATCAGCAATTATGCTGGCAAAGATATTTCCGGTTTCAAATGCCGCGCCAGGTAAACCAGGGTCACGATGATGCATATGTGACATTGCATTGAACAGATGGGTTGTAGTTTTTATTCCCCATTTAAAACCCTGAACAGCTTCTTTGAAAGTAGAATTGCTGTGGCCCGCCGCAACAACTATCCCATTATCATTCAACAATTTAATCATTTCATAATAACAAACTTCCGGGGCAACTGTTAACATTTTCACAACACCGTCGGCTTCAGCAATCAAAGCTTCAATATCACCTTCCTGAGGTGATTTTATATATCCTTTAATATGAGCACCCCTCCTTAATGGACTTATATACGGACCCTCAAAATGTAATCCGAGAAGCGCGGGATGTGGATTCTCTATTACAGCTCTTATCGCGTAATTGTAAACTTCTGATGAGTTGGTGGGTATCACAATAAGAAAACCTGTTGTCCCGGTTCGGACTATAGACTCAGTGATTGCTCTTAATGCTTCAGCCGATGTATTTGCTGAAAACAGGTATCCTCCTCCTCCGGCGATCTGAAGATCAATAAATCCTGGAGAAAGATAATTGCCATCGCAATCAATAATTTCATAATCTATTGGTATTGATCCAGGATCTATTATTCTTTCGATCTTCTTGTCTTTTATCAGGAGCGCTTTATCTGTAATAGTTTCAGTGCCTGTAAATATTTTGGCGTTTATTAAGGCTTTTTTCATAAAACAAAAATCTTACATCCCAGTGTGTTAACCTCTCCCCAAACCCCTCCCCCAGGAGGGAGGGGCTTTTCATTGATTATTATCTTCTTACACCCCTTCTCCCCCGGGAGAAGGGGACGGGTGATGAGGCCAATTAATCAAATATTTAATTCTTCTTTAAAGGAATTTCTATCGCTTGTACATTCCATCCCGATACCTTCAGCACCGGATACCCTTCCTTAAGCTTCGAAGAAGGACAGATGACCGAGACAGCAGTGCTTTCCCCCGGAGCCAGAGTGAAATAGCTTTCAGACCAGAAAGAGGGTAGTATTTCTTCTCCGTGCGACATTAACTGAGGCCTTATAAAGAAAGCCATCTTACCTGTGTTATTTGAAATCTGTATGTCCCATTTATTGTCAGCTTTTCCTTTTTCTTCCTTCAGCAATGTGACATTTATTTTAGTCTCAACCATATCATTTATTGATTTATAATCGATATCAGAAGATAACCAGTAAACATTATGCGATATTATTTTCCCTGAAGAGTTTCTAAGGTTCAGTACTACAAATGAAATTCCTTTAACTTCCTTCAGTATTTTATCGAGTGAAGATGTTTCTTTTATGTCTGTTGGAGCCAGGCTGATATCGACATTTTCATGAAACACAGGTTTTGAATCAAGACTGTAAACATCAGTCTGAGCTGTCAGGCCGGAGACAGATTTATATGTTTTGTTCAATACCATTACGTTGTTATTGCTCAGATTAAGTTGAATATGTACAGGTTCGCATGCATTCTGCATATAATAATACCCTGCATTCGGCAAGAGGAACCAGTCATAGACCTGCCAGACTACGCTTGGAAAAGCTGCGTTAAGCTTCCAGAGCATTACGCCGCCGATATCGTTAAACTTATGTCCGGCCGCTTCAAAAATACCCTGGTATCCTATGGCATTCATAAGCTGCATTTTATTGCAAAAGTCTTCCATGCTTTTAGGTTCGCCATACCGTCTTACCATTTCATTATAGTAGAGTTCCCAACGACCATTACCTGAACAAGCATCGTGATACCCCCAGGTATCATTCAAAGGAAAAGGAAGGTTCCTGTCCCAAACCAGATCCGGGACAATTTTTGAAATAATATTGTAAGGCGGTTGTGAAGGGATTCCTGTTTCATCCTTAAAGACCCAATCCTCGCCGTCAATAACTCTTTGATAATAAGATGCAGGATCCTCCCATGTATAAGGGCCACTGCTGTAAACTCCTCCCGCCAGATTATCAGGCCATGATCCGGCCCATCCATCGGGCAGCTTGGCAAAACCTGAAGAGCTCGGGATAAAAGGTCTGGTGCCGTCGAGTGAAATGACGCTGTTTCTCATGAAATCATACAGTTCCCTGCGGGCGTGTCCTTCATTTCCTCCGGTCCAAAGAAGCAGGCTGGGATGATTCCTTATGCGAAGAATAGTACTTGTAACATTATTCTTGAATACCTCACTTTCAAAAGGCCAGTCAGGGGATCCTTTAAATTCACCCTGTGTATCACCGGTTACCCAGAAATCTGACCAGACAAGTAACCCGTACCTGTCGGCAGCTTCAAAGAATTCATCACACGGTGTTACACCTCCTCCCCAGATCCTGACCAGATTTATATTTGAATTCCGGCACAGATGCATCTCATAATCATATCTTAATGAATCGCGGTTAAGCATGAAATCGGGAACCCAGGCCCCGCCAGTAAGATGCACCCGTCTGCCGTTCACATAAAAATCGCGGCGCAAGCTTCCATTAACATCCACTGCTTTTGAAGAGACGGTTCTTATGCCAAATACAAAGGTTGTATCATCAGATAAACCAGACTGATTTGTATATTGCAGGCGTATCCGGTAGAGGTTTGGTTTCCCGTAACCATTCGGCCACCAGATACCTGGCTTGTTAAATATAAGTTCTTTTGTATTATTTGAATTAAGTTCAATAATATTTGAATCATCGCTCCCGACAGCAACATTTTTTATGAACTGGCATGACTTCCCTCTGAAGTTCTCAGGTGAAATCTTTACTGTCAGCTTTCCCATATCGTTCGAGCTGGTGTGGTTATAGAGCGACAGGCTCAGTGAGAGTTTTGCAGCAGAGGTATCCTGTTCACCGGCTAATTCAGTCGTAATTTTTGCATTGCCAATTGTCACACCACCAGATGTTCTTAGGTAAACAGGAAGCCAGATGCCGATGTTCCGGTCACGCACTGGTGGTACCCAGTCCCATCCCACCGAACAGAGCATCGTTACATTTTTGCCAATATCTCCGGTTGGTCCCCCATTTGGATAGAAATCGCCCAGGGCATTGAGCTGTTCAGTAGAGGGTAACCCAGGGTAATCGAGCGGATAGATCTTGATGGCCAGTACATTTTTTTCACCTGCTTTAATATAACTGCTAACATCAAGGCTGTACTGGGCAAACATACCGGCCATCTGTGTTGAATCAGTTACCTGCCTTCCATTAAGCCAGATCCCGGCACGATAGTTAATACCCTTGAAAATCAGCTGAAAACAACGACCGTTATCAGCAGAAGGTACTTTAAAAGCTGTACGATACCAGTATGGGTTCTTCCATGGATTGGGATCATTCGGGAGATAACTGAACTTTTCAAGGTCATATTTTTTGTTAAACTCATCGGAGGCATCAGGTATTAGCATATTGTTAAGGCCTGAATAGGGATCAGGGTAGACTCCATTAGCGACAAGCCCGGTCAGGACTGTCGAAGGCACCTGAACCGGAAACCAGTAAACCTTTGAATTATATTCCGGCGTTGAGAGCTCCTCACCTGAGGCTGTGATCAGAGCAGATGACTGTAAATCAAAATTAATAAGTTTTACCTGTTTTACTGAACCTGACTGGGAAAATGTCTGAACTGTTATTAACAGAATCAGGCCGATGAATAAGTTTCTCTTATTTTTCACAATTACAAAATTAAAAACGGAAGATAAATATTTTAGTTAATAATTATTCAGGTAAAGAATTTTAACTCATATCAGCTTTCGACAAATCTTTTTATATCAGCTATTTTACCTGCCAGCACAAGCACATCTTTTTCACCCAGAGGCGAAATGGGATCATATGACATTTCAACCCTGTAATTTCTTCTGAATATCGAAGCCAGCCAACCTTCTTTCGGAGCGATTTTAACTGCAATCAGCTTAAGGTTGAATCTGTCACCAATACTGATTGTGTCAAGTGCATGACCTACATACTTTGTTGGGACAATTATCTCTGCAACAGCGTAATCATCATTAAGTTCCGTAAGCCGAAGGGTATATTTAAGCTGAAGCATTGAAGCTACATGCATCGCTGAATCTTCGAGCGGAAGCACAACTTCCTCTATGCCAATCTGGTTCAGGATATTCTGATGGACCTGGTTAATTGCCCTTCCTATGATCCTTTTAACTTTCAGGTTCTTGAGTATCGAGGCTGTAAGGATTGAAGATCCTACATCTTCCCCAATTGCAACTATCACTGCATCAGTATCGTTCAAAGGAAGGGTTTTGATTGCATTAACGTTGGTGGCATCCATTTTCATAACTGTGGTCACACTGTTCTTTAATTCATCCAGTCTTTCAACGTGGTTATCAATGCCTATCACTTCATGTCCCATGTTTGTCAGGTTTGAAGCGAGCTTCGATCCGAAATAGCCTAAACCTATTACAATGTATTTCATTATATTATGCTTTTAATTAATCACTATATCAACTTCAGGATACTTCGTATAAAATTTTCGGGATGAAACCAGCAATCCTGTAAACAGGGTCAGCGGACCCACCCTTCCGATAAACATCAGGATTATATCCACAATCTTGCCGGCTGATGAAAAGGTACCGGAGTCGGCGATGCTCAAACCCACCGTACCATATGCAGAAAAACATTCAAATAACAGGTACGCCGGATTCTGTCCTTTTTCTGTCAGAAGCAGGCAGAAAAATCCAGTACCTATTATCATGAAAGAAAGAATAATTATGGATAAAACCCTGCTGACAGTGCTGTTGCTGATCTCTCTGTTTCCGATTTTAATTCGTTCCCTTCCTCTGATATTATTCCAGGCGGTTCTGAAAGCCAGGGCAAAAGTAATTGTTTTTATCCCTCCCCCGGTCGATCCGGGAGAAGCTCCTATCCACATCAGAAATATCATCAGCAGACCTGATCCGATAAAAATGATCACAAGGAAGCTAAGTGAGAAAATCAAAGCCGGCGGTATCTTTATGGAGCTGATTAACCATAGCAATCCGGATACTTCCGAGATCCCCATAAAAATAATTGCCAGTACTATTGGCCCATTTCCCAGAAAGAGCCGGGGGAATGGTTTGCCGCTATTTATCAGGCCGAAGTTTGAAAGAAAGACCATCAGTGAGAACAGGAACAGCATTATTCTGAAAACATGTGATATCTCTTTCTTCCATTGATATTTCAAAATTTCGGGAATGTACTTCGTGAGAAAAATCACTACAAATATTATTCTGAAAGCACTTCTCAAACCTGCCAGATTTTCAGGGGAAATACCGAATCCAACATAGAAAACCAATCCCAGGACAAAAAGGGAAAGAGTTACAGTAATAATAAAACGGCACAAGCCGCTTAACTGGTTAATAAACAGCTTGTACGTGTCACCTGTACGAAAAAGCCATTTGAATATCCTTTCTTGGATATTCAGCTTCCTGTGGGTTTTATTCATGTCAAAACTAGCCGGCGGGTATTTCAGAACTGAAATTTAAGGAATAAATCCCGTATTAATATGCAATATCAAGTATCTGAACAAAACTTTTCTCAGTAATGATCCTGTCAGCTACCAGATTCAGATAATTATTTTTAGAACAAAATGCTATTCCAATACCGGCTTCCTTAACCAGGCAAATATCATTTTCACTGTCACCTACAGCAATAATATTTTTAATATCAATCTTATACTTTTCAGCAAGCTCAAAAAGAATATTTGATTTGCAGAAATCATGATTGCATTTACTATGCTTATTCCTCATAAAAGCTGAAGGCACTTTCACTTCGCCTGTTGCAATACTCCTCGAAAATTCAAGTTCATTTGCTATAGAAAAATCCATTTTGAGCTTGTTCTTCAGATGATTGGTGACAATATCATAGCTGTCGCTGATAATGCCGCATATATATCCTTTCTTTTTCAATTCCCTGATGACGTGCGCAGCATCGTCGATAACCTTAATCTTGTCGACAACCTCCAGGATCTCATCAAATGACCTGTTTTTCAGTAACCTTGCAATAGATTTTGTACGTGTGTAAGGATTACTGTTCTCTGTTACAATTTTGACAAGTTCGTCCCTGAATTTGAATTCGTCAGCAGCAGTCACGATGAAACTACCTTCCAGTAATGTATTATCCATATCAAAGATTATCATCTTTTCCTTTCCGATCAGACTCTCTCTTATGGCGTAATCCATCTGGGTCCTTATTACACTTATATTTTCAAGAGTTTCCAGATTGTTTACCTCAATGCTTTTTACACGTTTCAGGATTGATCTTGAAACCTCCCTTGACATTTTACCAAGTTGTTCCCATGACTGCATCCGGTTTTCAATATACCCGATATTAACCTCTTTGATTCTTGCTCCCATCGAATGCATATCAAGAAGGATCCCTATGTCGACTCCATAATCATTTTCAAAATCAATCTTTTTCAGCCAGCTTTTTTTGGCGCCAATCATACCGCTTAATGGTTGAGAAAACCTTGACATTTCGGGGAAAAGCAAGCTCAGAAGAGGTTTGGCCACAAGCTCGGTTACTCTTCCTGCCTGGCGGCTAAAGCATGATTTCACAAAATCTGCCTCATCATCGAGAATCGGACCCGATAACAGATCAGCTATATTCGGGGGGTAAGTAATTATATCAGCATCAAGATAGACTATAACCTCATTCTTTGCAAGTAGCATTCCGTCGCGCATAGAAGCTCCTTTGCCAATTAACGGACTGGTATAAATTCTGACTTTAGGTAATCTCGATTGCTTTATTGTGTTGTCAAAGGACTTGTCATCAATCACAAGTATCTCATTGACAACAGCTGAACTGCTCACCAGATTTATCACCTGGCGGATTGTCTTTTCTTCGTTAAGTGCAGGAATGATGACTGAAACCATGAAATGAGTTTTAATTCACTTCGATATAACGTACTTACCCCGGATAATGTTATTTTAAAAGCTTTTTGATATTATAAAGCTTGTTAAGCGCTTCAACGGGAGTAAGATTATTGATGTCCATGTCAAGAATTTCATCCCGGATCTGTTTCAATACCGGATCATCAAGCTGGTAAAAGCTTAACTGCAATCCTTCCCTGTGGCCGGCAAGATCTGCTATAGGCTTGGTAAGTTCCTGTTTTTCATGGCTTTGTTCGAGCTCCTTCAGGATCTCGCCAGCACGGGTTACAACGCTTCTTGGTATCCCTGCCATTTTTGCCACATGTATCCCAAAACTGTGCTCACTTCCACCCCTTTTCAGCTTACGGAGGAAAATCACCTTATTATTGAATTCCTTGATTGAGACATTATAATTCCTTACCCTCGAAAAAGAGGTTTCCATTTCGTTAAGTTCATGGTAATGAGTGGCAAACAGGGTTTTGGCCCTGTGTTTGTTCTCGTGCAGGTATTCAACCATAGCCCATGCTATTGATATCCCGTCATAAGTACTGGTTCCCCGGCCGATTTCATCAAGAAGGATAAGACTGCGGTCCGACAGATTGTTAAGAATACTGGCAGTCTCATTCATCTCAACCATGAATGTTGACTCACCCAGACTTATATTATCCGATGCGCCTACCCTTGTGAAAATTTTATCGACAAGTCCTATAAGCGCTTCCTTCGCAGGAACAAAACACCCTGTCTGTGCCATCAGTACTATCAGAGCAGTCTGTCTGAGAAGGGCAGACTTGCCTGACATATTTGGCCCAGTCAGAATTATGATCTGCTGATCTTCAGTATCAAGGATAAGGTCATTAGGGATATAGGATTCACCAATGGGCAATTGCTTTTCTATAACAGGATGACGTCCTTCTTTGATATCGAGCTCATAAGAATCATTAATCGATGGACGTACATAATTGTTCTCGACCGAGACAACAGCAAATGAATGAAGGCAATCGAGCCTGGCAATCAGTGAAGAATTCAGCTGAACAGGCGGGATATATTCAAGAATTGAAAGCACCAGGTCGTTGAACAATTTAGTCTCAAGGCTTATGATCTTCTCTTCAGCTCCCAGGATCTTGTTCTCATACTCTTTCAGTTCTTCAGTGATGTAACGTTCAGCACTTACAAGAGTCTGCTTCCTTATCCATTCTGGTGGAACCTTGTCTTTGTGAGTGTTTCTGACCTCAATATAGTAACCGAATACATTATTGAAGCTTACCTTAAGGGAGCTTATCCCGGTCCTTGCGCTTTCCCGCTCCTGAAGATCAGCGAGATAATCTTTGCCATTATACAGTATGGTTCTTAATTCATCAAGCTCTTCAGAAATACCTTCGGCAATTACTTTTCCCCTTATAAGCTGGATGGGAGGATCATTATTAAGCTCCCTGTCGATCTTATCAGCAATTGATCTGCAGGGATTAAGCTGTTCCCCCAGAGTTTTTAAGGGTCCGCACCCACTGTTGTCACATAGATTTCTCAATGGCTCAACAGCCCTCAAAGCCCTTTTAAGCTGAACTACTTCTCTCGGGTTTATCCTGCTGACTGCAACCTTAGAGATCAGTCTTTCAAGATCTCCGACTTGTTGTATCAGTCCGGCTACCTCAGACATAAATAAAGGATTATCAACAAAATAGCCGACAATATCATGACGGTCGCTTATTGGTTGAATTTCCTTCAGCGGAAGGGACAACCACCTCTTAAGCAACCTTCCTCCCATAGGCGAAATAGTACGGTCAATAACATCTATTAAAGTGCGCGCGCCTTCATAGGGAGAATGAAACAGTTCCAGGTTTCTAATGGTGAATTTATCAAGCCATACATACCTGTCCTCTTCAATTCTTGACAGATTCGTTATATGCCCGAGCTGTGAATGCTGGGTAATGTCGAGATAATAGAGGATTGCTCCTGCAGCGATAACCCCATAGGCAAGATTCTGAACGCCGAATCCTTTTAATGAGCTGGTTTCAAATTGCTTTAGAAGCCTGTCATTTGCTGCTTCAGGAGTAAATATCCAGTCGTCAAGCTTGTATGTATAGAACTTCGTTCCGAAAGCCTCATTGAACAGTTCACTCTTGCGCTTCTCGAAAAGAACTTCTTTCGGCTGGAAGTTATTAAGCATCTGATCTATGTATTCCAAAGTACCTTCCGAGGCAAGGAACTCTCCGGTGGATATATCCAGGAAGGCAACACCAGCAGCTTTTTTATCAATATAGACGGCTGCAAGAAAATTATTTTCCTTATGATTCAGGACATTCTCATTAAGAGATACTCCCGGGGTAATCAGCTCAGTAATTCCCCGCTTTACTATTTTTTTTGCCAGCTTGGGATCTTCGAGCTGTTCGCAGATTGCAACCCTCTGTCCTGCCCTTACCAGCCTGGGAAGATAGGTGTCAAGCGCATGATAGGGAAATCCGGCAAGCTCCACAAATGAAGCAGAACCATTTGCCCTGCGAGTAAGAGTGATCCCAAGTATTTCCGAAGCTTTGATCGCATCTGCACCGAAGGTTTCATAAAAGTCTCCAACCCTGAAAAGCAGTATGGCATCAGGATGCTTCGACTTGACGTGATAATACTGCTTCATCAGCGGCGTTTCAATATATTTCTGGTCTTCGGGCATGGATCTGGGTGCGGGACAGTTATAACTTTTTGATCATAAACAAAGATAATTTATTTTGAGCTGGTCGCTGATTAAATCAGTGGCTTTTTCTCTGTGTTTCTCTGTAACTTCTCTGCGGATCTCTGTGTAACTACTATGGTTTGCGCCTTAATCCCCTGAAGGGGACTTTAAAAATTGAAGTAATCTAATAGCCCCCTTCAGGGGGTTGGGGGCAAAAAAGGTGAGGATACATGGAGAACTACAGAGGGTTAGAAAAATCATGTTTTATATTACTTGTTATTCTTAACTTGGCCTGATTAAATTAATAACATTTTGTAATGGGTAAGGTTCTTATTCTTGGTGCAGGTATGGTAGCGAAGCCTATGATCGAATACCTTCTTGAAAACAGCATAAAGGTGATGGTAGCTTCCCCGATGAAAGACCGTGCTGATGCAATTATAAACGGTAATCCTCTTGGAGCTTCACTCTGGTGGTCAATGGAGGATAAAGTGACACTTGATAAGCTTGTATCGGAAAGTGACATTGCTGTTTCTCTTCTCCCTTATAAGTTTCATTCTGAGGTAGCAAAGGTATGTCTGAAGAATAAGAAACCGCTCGTAACCACATCTTATGTTCAGCCTGAAATGGAGGTGATGGAGCAGGAGGCAAAAGAGGCAGGGATATTATTCCTGAATGAGATAGGTCTCGATCCGGGAATAGATCATATGTCGGCAATGAAAATTATTGATCACATTCATGGCAATGGTGGAAAAGTTTTAGAGTTTTATTCCCTCTGCGGAGCTTTGCCTGCCCCGGAAGCTGCAGATAATCCATTGAAATACAAATTCTCATGGAGTCCCAAGAGTGTCGTCCTCGCCAGCCGTAACGGCGCACTCTATCTGAAGAAGGGGAAAAAGATATATATTGAGCCCATAAATCTGTTCAGGGACAGGTTTACTTTCAATTTCCCCGGGATCGGAGATTTGGAAGTCTATCCTAACAGGGATTCAATAAGTTATATTGACATATATGGAATCCCTGAGGTTTCAACAATATACCGGGGAACATTCCGGTACAAAGGATGGTGTGAAGCTCTCGATGCCATGAAGAAGCTTAATCTGCTTGATGATTCCATAAATGATTACACCGGGAAAAGTTATATTGAGTTCCTTGCCGGAATGGCCGGCATCAGGCCGGGTAACCTTAAGAGTGATGTGGCAAGAAAACTTGGAATATCTGAAGAATCAGTTCCCATTGAATCGTTTGATTTTCTTGGATTCTTCAATGATGAAAAAATGAATTACGCTGAAACATCTCCATTCGAAATCGTATCTGACAGGATGATAGAAAAAATGCCGCTAAATTATAATGAAAGGGATCTGGTAGTGATGCAGCATATTTTTCTTGCAGAGTATCCCGGTGGAAAAAAAGAAATCATTAAATCATCGATGCTCGATTTCGGATCAATGGCTTCAAATACGGCGATCTCAAGAACAGTTGCCTTGCCAGCTGCTATTGCGGTAAAAATGATACTTGAAAAGAAAATTAATTCAGCCGGTGTTTACAGGCCTGTGGTTCCCGAAATATATAATCCGGTTCTTGATGAATTAAAAACTCTCGGAATCGAAATGAAGGAAGAGTATGGCCTCCCCGAATCTATTCTTAAAGATTTATGATATGAATAAGTTCCTTGAGGAAATCCTTGAACAGCCAGGTGTCATTGAAAATTTACTGAACTTCTATACAGGTCCAGCCGGGAAGGGTTTATTTAAAGAAGCAAAGAAAATCATTGATGGTAACAGGGTTGAACAAATAATCTTTACAGGGATGGGTAGTTCTTTTTTTGTATCGCACGCT
>Ga0315295_10002032_pt1 | contig 17220 bp, 10 predicted proteins | sample YL17G14_0_MG_FD_204453 | JGI IMG/M metagenome (GOLD analysis project Ga0315295, IMG submission 204453) | Sediment microbial communities from Yellowstone Lake, YNP, Wyoming, USA - YL17G14_0 | ecosystem: Environmental > Aquatic > Freshwater > Lake > Sediment | place: USA: Wyoming | collected... | reverse complement strand
GGTATCGCTGAGCAGGTAGTCATAAAAACGCAGATCGTCCATCCGGCCGTGGAAGTACTCTGCCGGGTTTCCATTCTGGCTGCCGATCAGTGCTCCACTGTCGGCGTCCTTGGTCCCGATCCACTTGGCATCCAGGCCGGAATTGTCCAACTGGCCGTCGATATACAACCACATCTGTCCGGTAGCCGCCTGCCGAACCCACGCCACATGATGCCATCCGCTGTCTGCAATGGTCCGGTTGGAGTTCAGGCCCGCCGCTCCTCCCGGCGAGGAGCTGGCGCCGCATTGGATCTTGCCCCGGTGGTACGTCATCGCCCAACTCTGAGTCTGTCCAGCCACGTCGGAATCCACCAGACCTCTGCCGGTGCGATACGCCGTTCCGCTGACGCCGGCTTGGTTGGGCTCGTCCGTCTGAATCCACAGGGCGATGGTCCAGTCATTCTCCACCGGTCGGCTGATGGCCACGTAATCGTCGACCCCGTCGAGTTGTAGGCACAGACTGCCTATCTTGCCGGCACCATAGCCTGGGCCGCCGTATGCCGAGCCGTGGTTGGTGCCCGCGCTGTCCTGGACGTTGCCCTCGAATTCATACCAGGCCTGCGGGACGGGAGCCGACTTGTCCACCAGCCACTCCTCCGCCAGAATCCCGAAATCAAGCAGATTCACCCTTCCGCTGGCGTTCAGGTCGGTGTCGCCGCACAAATCAAAGCTGTAACAGTTCTCGTCCAGCCAGTGTGCGACCAGCGCCGCCAGATCATGCAGATTGATCACCAGGTCCGGGATGATATCCACGTCCGGCCAGGTGTAAGCCGACGCCGGACTGGACGGACCGGTCTCATTGCCGACCGTGTCCCGCATCCTTACGGTGTACGTGTACGGCGTGCCCTTCTCCAGGCCCGTATCGCTGTAATTGGGGTCCGTCTGCCAGCCGCTGTCGGACCCGCCCGCGTTGCCGCTCGTCTCGTCAAAGTAATACTGCACCGGCCCGCTGGGGTCCGCGCCGACGGCGGCGGTCATCGTAATCTGCGTCTGGCCCGTCGCCGTGGGGACGGAGGCAAACGCGGCAGGATTCGGATCGGGCGGGGTCGCATCCACCAGCACCCGCATGTCGTCGGCGGAGAGCACCAGGTTGTAGAGCCTCAGGTCGTCGATGCTGCCCTGGAAATAACCGCCCCCGCTCTGCAGCTTGCCGATGTGCAGGACCGCAGCGGCGCCCCGGACGCCCAGCGGACCGAGGGCGCTGGCCTCCTCGTGTCCATCGACGTAGAGCTTGATCTGCCCGGTGGCGCCGTCGCGGGTGGCCGTCACATGGCGCCACGCGCCGTTGTTGATGTCGCTGGTTGACACGATGGTCGTGTCGGGGCCGCCCACGCCAAAGGCGACTTTGCCGCCCAGCAGCGAGGCGCCGAAATCGGCGGCGTCGCCGCCGGCGTCGCCGTCCACCAGACCGCTGCCGTCGTGCCACTGCGTTCCCGCACCGGCCGTTTGGGAGGTGTTCACCCAGAAAGCGACGGTGAAGTCATTGCCGATCGAGCGCGGGATTTCGACGTAACTGTCCGTGCCATTGAGAACGACCGCCTGCGTCCCGCCCACGCCGGCGCCGTACGTCACCCCGCCGTACGTCGTGCCGTGGTTGGCGCGGCCGCTGCTGTCCTGGGCGTCGCCCGCGAAGAGGTACTGCGCCTGCAGCCCCGGCGCGTAGGCCAGAATCGTGTTCAACCGGCTGTCCATCTCGCTTTCCAGGGCGTCATACGCCGGATTGGCGACCAGATTGACAATCTCATGCGGATCGGCGCTCTCATCATACAGTTCGTCGTTGCCGGCGTTGTTGTCAAACCGTATGTACCGGTGCCCATCGTTGCGAATCGTGTGGTCGATGCTGTCGGTCGTGGTCAAAGTGGCATGGTCCCAGCCGGGGCAGTCGGGATGGGCCAGCAGATAAGAGATGTCGCGGCCGGCGGTGCCCATCGGCACGGGCACGCCGCACTTGGCGCTGACCGTCCGGTACAAGTCCTGCAGATTGACCGGGTGGCGGCACAGACTGCCCGCGGACTGCGGCTGGTTGGGGTCCTTGATGATCAGCACGCACTGAGCCGATTCGTTCCAGAGGGTAAACTTCTTCAAGCGGTTCTTTTCGCCCAGGCTCCAACCGTGGTCGCTCCAGAGCACCACCAGCGTGTTGTTGGCGTAGGGGCTGTTCGCCAGACCTTCCAGCAATCGTCCCACGCAACGGTCGGCCAGGGCCGCCGACGCCAGATAGTGCCGGATCAGCTCGCGCCAGGCCTTCAAATCGCCGTCCACCGGATCGACCGATAACCCGTGCTGGAGCAACTGGTACATGTCGCCCGAGGTGATCTTCCCGTCCGCATCGACGTTGGCGACGGCCTTGCCGCCCGCCGACAAATCCTGCACGTCCGCCAGCACGTCCTCGCGCATCTGCCGCGTCACCGTCAGATCGTTCGGATCAAACAAATCCAGAAGCTCCTTGGGCGCATAGAACGGCAGGTGCGGCCGAAAAATGCCGCACGCCAGAAAGAACGGTTTGCCCGCCGGCAGCGCCACCGTCCGCCCGTCGATCGTCGCGCTGCCGTTCTCCAGCACCTCCGCGATGAAATCCGCGTTCACGTAGTCATTCTGCGCCGCTACGGCCGTGTTGACGTACCCTATGCTGACGTTCGTGTCGGGGTACGAGCGGTCCGGGCTCCACGGGGAGATCACCGCGCTGCCCGTCGTGCCCCACGGCCGGTTCAGCCAGTCCGTCCAGGAATACTGCGGGTCCGCCATCGCGTTCGTGTGGTAGATCTTCCCCAAACCCGCCGCGTAATAGCCGTTCGCTATCAGGTTCTGCGACAAGGTGATCGCGTTGCGAATGGCCGGATCCGGGGACTCCCGAAAGTACACGTCGCCATTGGTCGTGATGTTCGTGTCCGCCGGCCGCATCCCGATCATCAGCGCCGTACGCGACGGCAGGCACGCCGGAGCCGCACAATGGGCATGAGTGAATACCACGCCCTCCGCCGCCAGTCGATCCAGGTTCGGCGTCAGGTACGCCTTCATGGCCGCGCGCCGCGCCGGGTCCGGATAGACCCACGGTAGAAAATTGCCCGGCTCCTCGCTCAGGTAGCCGGGAATCTGCTTCAAATCGTCAATGGCGATGAACAACACGTTCATCTGTTCCGCTCTTGCCGCCCGGGGTAGCACGCCGCAGCAGGCCAGGCAGATCACGATCAATAGCCGCCCACCGCCGCCGCCGGAGCAAAACCACGGAGATTCTCTTTGTCTGCACATGGCAACCACTCCCTAATCGGAAGCCTCAATCTGTCCTCTTCGACCTGAAAATCGTCAGAATGCTATCCTCCTGATAATATATTCTACTCGTTTTGCCCCCGCGGCACAAGCGCCTGCATCGAATTGCCGTCCCCCCGCCTGGGCGGCGGGCATCATAATCATAACTCAATGCCTACCGGGGGGTTACTTCGCTTCCGCGGCCGGAGAACCGGCACTAGCGGGGTCGCCCGTAAATGCTAAACCAGCGCCTCTGTTCTCCCCGCCAGGCTGGCAACCTGAGGTGGGCCTGTAAGGCCGGTCTTTTGACGGTGAATTGCCCTGGCTAGCCGATCAGCCCGCCCGCCGTCGAGCGAATGCCCTTCAGCGCCATCTTCAGCTCCTCTACGTTCGGCGCGTGCGCGTACGCCGTCTTGACGTCAATATACTCTTTCTCCACCAGTTGCCGCAGCGACTCGGTGTAATCGACCATCCCCTCCTGATACGACGAGCGAATCACCACGGGCAGGTCCACCTCCCGCTCCTCCGCAATCAGCTTGCGCGCCGCTGGATTGGCAATCAGGATCTCCGCCGCCGGCACCCGGCTGGGCTCCTTGCGGATCGTCGGCAGCAACCGCTGTGAAATAGCCGCCCGCAGGTTCCCCACCAGGGCCTGCCGTATCATGTGCCGCTCCGTCTGCGGCGTCAGGTCCAGCAACCGCGTGATGGTCTGATACGCGTCCGTCGAGTGCAGCGTCGCAAACACCAGGTGCCCCGTCTCCGCCGCCCGCAGCCCCGCCGTCAGCGTCGCGTAATCCCGCATCTCCCCGATCAGCACCACGTCCGGATCCTCCCGCATCAGCGACCGCAACGCCTCCTCGTACGTCGGCACGTCCACCCCGATCTCCCGCTGCGACACCAACGCCTTGTCGCCCTGAAAAATGTACTCAATCGGATCCTCGATGGTCACGATATGACACTGCCGGCTGTGGTTGATGTGGTCCAGCATTGAGGCGATCGTCGTGCTCTTGCCGCAACCCGTAACTCCCGTCACCAGAACCAGCCCCTGGTAAACGTCCGCAATCTTCGGGATCGTCGGCGGCAGGTTGAGCTTCTCAAACGCCGGAATCACGCTCGACACCCGCCGCGCCGCCAGCGCCACGTTCCCCCGCGTCCGATACACGTTGACCCGAAACCGGTCCGTCACCCCCGCGTCATAGGCAAAGTCCAGCGCCCCGTGCGCCAGGAAATACTGCCGCTGCTCGTCGCTCATGATCTCGAACGTCAGACACTCGACCTGCTCCGCGGTCAACGGCTCACCCGTGGTCGGCCGTAGGTGACCCCCCACCCGAAACCGCGGCACCTCCCCGCCCCGCAAATGCAGGTCCGACGCCTGCATCTTGATCGCCGCCCGGAAATACTTGTCGATCTCGCACGGCTTATCCGTCGCCAGCCGCTTCATCAACGGTTGTCTGTCCATCGCCCGCTTTCCGGCCCCCGCCCGCCGCTCCGGCCGCCGGCCCGCCGCCGCGTCGGAAGAACTCCCCTTGGGCGGAGCTTCGCCCCACCCCGTCTTCTCCCTCACCGTACCGAAAACTTGTGCACCGTCGTCGTCGCGTACTTCTGCCCCGGACGCAGCACCGTGCTGGGGAACTGCGGCTGATTCGGTGAGTCCGGGAAATGCTGCGTCTCCAGGCAAAAGCCGTGATGCTTCCCGTACACCACCCCGCCCTTGCCCCGCAGCGTCCCGTCCAGGAAGTTGCCGCTGTAGAACTGAACCCCCGGCTCGGTCGTGTGAACCTCCATCGCCCGGCCGCTCGTCGGCTCGACTACCCGTGCCGCCAGCGTCGGCCCCGTCGCCCCCGCCGGCTTGTGCAACACAAAATTGTGGTCGTAACCATTCGGCTTCCCCGGTGTCTGCGCTATCCGCTCCCCCATCGCCCGCGGCGTCCTGAAATCGAACACCGTCCCCTTCACCGACGCCGCCGCGCCCGTCGGAATAAGCTCATCGTTCACCGGCGTGTACTGCTCCGCGTTGAGGTGCAGCTCGTGCTGGAGCACGTCCCCCGCCCCCGGCCCCGCCAGATTGTAGTAATTGTGCTGTGTCAGGTTCACCACCGTCGGCTTGTCCGTCTGCGCCTCGTACTCCACGACCAGCTCGTCCTGGTCCGTCAGCGCGTACGTCACCGCCACCGACAACTTTCCTGGATAGCCCTCCTCGCCGTCCGGACTCACGTAGCTCAGCTTCACGCCCGCCTTGCCCTCCCCGCCCGCCGGCTCGGCCCGCCAGTGCACCTTGTCGAAACCCTTGATCCCCCCGTGCAAATGGTTGGGTCCGTTGTTGGTCGCCAGCGTGTACGTCTTCCCGTCCAGCACGAACCGCCCCTTGGCAATCCGGTTGCCGTACCGCCCGATGATCGAATTGAAATAGGGACAACTCGGCTTGGCGTAGTCCGCCGCGTTGTCAAAACCCAGCAAAATGTCCGTCAGCTTCCCCTTCCGGTCCGGCGTCTCCAGCGACACCATCACCCCGCCGAACGTCATGATCGACGCCCTGATCCCGTGCGCATTGGTCAATACGAAAAGCTCCACCCCACGCCCGTCCGGCGTTGTCCCGAACGCCTTCTTCTCCAGGCCCATGTTGCTTCCTCCAGGGTCCGCGGCTCGTTCCTCGTCAACCTCCCTCCCTCAGCCGGCCTCGGACCGCCGCCGCGAACGCCTCGGACAGCCACCAAGCCGACCGCCAACGCCGAAACATACCGCTCACTCCCCGCGCCCCGCAAGCCTAAACCGCACCCTCGCCGCCTCCCGATCCCAACCCTGAACCCTTCACCGCAGCGCCACCACCCCCAACAGTCGCCCCGCCCCCACGCCCGACCGCGCCAGCAAACCCAACGCCTGCGCCCTCACCCGCTTCATACCCCGCCGCCCCCGCGTTACCACCACCACCGCTTCCGCCCGTTCCAGCAGCGCCCGCGCCCCCGAACCTCCTCCATCCTCGCTCAACGTCGCTGGACTATGAAGCACCACCACGTCAAATGCCTCTCCCAGACCCGCCCACCGCTCCCCTTCCCCTGGCCACTCCGCCCCGCCGCCGTCCTCCTCAACGCCAGGCCGACCCGCCCCCATCACGGATAACCCCGCCAGTGCCGTCCCCCGCACCGCCTCCGCCATACCCGCCGCGCCCCGCCGCCACTCGGAAAACCCCGGCCCTGCCCCCAACCCGAACACCTCCGCCAAATCGCCCCCGACGCGCCTTCCCCCATCCGCCTCCATCAGCAGCACCCGCTGGCCCCGTCGCGCCAGACTGATCCCCAGGTTCACCGTAAACCGCACGGACGCCTCCTCCGCCCGCAACGCCCCCACTAGCACCGCGGCCCCGCGGCCACACTCGCCCTCTAGGCTGGCCACCAACTCCGCCACGCGGTCGCACTGCCCGCCGAAGGCCGGCCAACGCCGCCGTGCCCCTCCCTCCTCTCCCGTGGCTGTCGGCTCGTCAAACGCAACCACCTCAAACACGCCGTCCTCCGCCCCGCCCCTCGCGCCAGGCCCGCCCTCGCCGTCCTCGCCCCGCTCCCCTCCCGACGCCCCCTTGCCCTCCGGCGCCGCCCTACCCCCCAGGGGCAACGACAGACCGATCAACGCCCCCGCCAACGCCAACGCCCCCGCCAACGCCTGCTGCCACCGGCTCAAGCGAAACGTCCGCGCGAAGTGAAACAATGCCGCGTCCCGGTCCAGCGCGATCCCTGCCCCGCCCCCCCCGCCCGTCGCTCTGCCCGCCGGCCCCGCCGCCCGCCCCTGAGCCCCATACGCCGCCCTCAACGCCTGAAACTCCCTGGTCGCCGTCCCGCACCAGTCCGCCGGACACCGCAGCGCCACCGTCAACACCGGCCGACCCTTCTCCGCCCGCACCCGCACTCGCTTCGCCACCTCCGGTGTGCCCTTCCAGGCCAACTGCCTGATGATCTGCGCCTGCTCCTTCGCCGCCTCCAGCCAAACTGCCCGCCACGTCTCGAAAGGCTGCCCCGTCGCCCCGCCGCCCGCGCCGTTCGGCTCCGCCGTCCGCAGCGCAAAGTGCAACTCCTGCTCCAACACCACCTCGCCCGGAAGCCACCGCCGCGCCGCCCCCAGTCCCCCCGCTAGAAAGATCAACCCCAGCCCCGCTGCCGCCACTCCCCGCCCCGCCACGGTCCCGCGCCGCGCCGCCCTCACCTCCTTGTCCCTCCTTCGGCCCGCCCGCCCGTGCCAAACGTCGCACACCTCAATCACCCGCGCTCGCCCGGCCCGCTCGCTGCTGGTCGTACGCCGCCATGTCCTCCCGCACCAGTTCCAACATTACCAAATCCAAAAAAGCGGCCATCGGCCGCACGCCGGCCCCTGACCCGCCACCCAAGAAACTTGCCGACTCCCTCGCCTGCCCCCCATCCGCCACTTCCTCCCCGCACCCCGCTTCCACCGCCCTCTGCCCCCCCGCCGACTCGCCGCCACTGCCTTCGCCTCCCACCGCAAACGATTCCAGCGCCGCCAACATCACGTCCCGACGGGCCTGCTCGATCTCCTCCGCCTGCCCGTCCCCCTCCGACGCACGCACGCCCCCTCCCTCGCCGGCATCGGCCGACGCCGCTGAAAACACCTTCTTGAACCGAGCGAATAGAACCATGCCCAGGCCCTCCCTGCAACCGCCCACCGCCCGCCGCCCACGCGCCGCGCACTCCGCCGGGTATTATACGCCCCGCCCGGCGACTATTCAACCGTAACGCTCTTCGCCAGGTTACGCGGCTTGTCCACGTCATGCCCCCGGATCACCGCCGCGTGATACGCCAGCAACTGCAACGGCACCACCGTCAGCAGCGGCTGCAACTCTTCCAGCGTGTCCGGCACCGTAAAGATGTGATCCGCATACTGCGGCAGTCGGTCGTCCCCCTCCGTCGCCACCGCGATGATCCGACCGCCACGCGCCTTCACCTCCTCCACGTTCCCGATCACCTTCTCGTATTGACTCCCCCGAGGCGCCACGAATACCACCGGCATCTCCCGCGTAATCAACGCGATCGGCCCGTGCTTCATCTCCGCCGCCGGCAAACCCTCCGCGTGAATGTACGAAATCTCCTTCAGCTTCAACGCCCCCTCCAGGGCGATCGGAAACTGATACCCCCGCCCCAGGAACAGCCAGTTCTCGCACCGATGGTGCTCCTCCGCCACGCTCCGAATGTACTCGCTCTGCGCCAAAATCGCCTGAATCTGCTCCGGAATCCGCGCCAACGCCCGCAGGTACTTCTCCAACCGCTGCTGCGACATGTGCCGCCGCCGCGCAATGTACAACGCCAGCATCGTCAGCACCGCCACCTGCCCCGTGAACGCCTTCGTGCTCGCCACCCCGATCTCCGGCCCCACGTGCAGGTACACCCCGGCGTCCGTCTCCCGCGCAATCGCCGAACCCACCGAGTTCACCACCCCCAACACCATCGCCCCCCGCTCCTTCGCCTCCCGCAACGCCGCCATCGTGTCGATCGTCTCGCCCGACTGACTGATCGCGATCATCACCGTCCCCTCCTCGATCAGCGGATTGCGATAACGAAACTCGCTGGCGTAATCCACCTCCGTCGGAATCTCGGTGAACTCCTCGAACAAATACTCCCCCACCAACGCCGCGTGCCACGCCGTCCCGCACCCCGATAAAATGACCCGCCGCGCCCGCACCAACTCGCGGCTGCAGTCGGCAATGCCCCCCAGCCGTATCTCGCCCGCCGCCACGTCCAGCCGCCCGCTCAGGCAGGCCGCCAGCGTCTGCGGCTGCTCGAAAATCTCCTTCGCCATAAAGTGCGCAAAACCGTTCAACTCCAACTGGTCCAGCGAATACTCAATCTGCTCGATCTTCGCCGCCACCGGCACGTTGTCCGCCGTCGTCGTCCGGTAGCCCCCCCGCGTCACCACCGCCATCTCGTTGTCGCCCAAATACACCGCCTGCGTCGTGTGCTGCACGATCGCCGCCGCGTCGCTCGCCACCACAAACTCCCCGTCCCCCACCCCCACGATCAGCGGACTCCCCCGCCGCGCCGCAATCAATAGGTCCGGCGCCTCCGTGCACACCACCGCGATCCCGTACGTCCCCACCAGCTCCCGCACCGCCAGCCGCACCGCCCGCTCCAGCCGCTCCGCCGGGCCCGCCGAACCGTTCCCCGCCGCCTCCCCCTGGTAAAACACGCTGATCAGGTTCGCAATCACCTCCGAGTCCGTCTCGCTCTGGAACGTGCACCCCTTCCCCGTCAGCCACTTCTTCAGCGTCGCATAGTTCTCCACGATCCCGTTGTGTACGATCGCAATCTTGCCCATGTAGTCCAGGTGCGGATGCGCGTTGCGCACCGTCGGCGCCCCGTGCGTCGCCCACCGCGTGTGTGCTATCCCCAGCGTCCCCACCGTCGGCTGCTCCGCCACCAACTGCTCCAGCCGGCCGATCCGCCCCACCGCCCGGCGCAACTGAAACTGCCCCTCATGAATCACCGCTAGACCGGCTGAGTCATAACCCCTGTATTCCAAACGCTTTAGCCCCTCGATCAGAATAGGCTCCGCCTGCTTGCCCCCCAAGTACGCCACGATTCCACACATAGCCTCGCTCCGAAACGCTGGTGCAAATACCGTCAGGACCAACGCTATTGCTAAGGTATTATCGGCCGGGCAGTTCGCCAGGTCCATTTGATTCCCCCCTGCCCCCGCGCACCCCCCCTGACACCGCGTAAATTTGTGGAAAATTTCCCTTGCCACCCCCCGCCCTGATATGTTATCTTACCCCTGGAGAACGCGCGAGAGAGAGCCGGACGCTGTCTGTCGCGCGTTTCTTTGTCTCTCTGGCGAGCCCGCCCGCGGCCGGCTCGCACGCGGCAGCCTGGCCCTGCCTCGCCGTCGCCAAAAAATGATGTAATCGCCAAAGACCTGAGGAGGAAATGGGCAAGGGCCACGGTGAAAACCGTGGCCTTTTGCTTGCGCCCATCCTCAACCCCGCCGGTCTGAATTGCCCGCCGCCCGCCCCTGGGCTACAATGCCCCTTATGGACCTCTTCGCCGCATCCGAACAGCAGCGCCTCGACGCCGCCGCCCCCCTCGCCGTGCGGATGCGCCCCCGCACCCTCGACGAGTTCGTCGGCCAGGAGGACTTCCTCGGCCCCGGCCGGCTCCTCCGCCGCATGTTGCTCGCCGACCGCCTCACTAGCCTCATCTTCTTCGGACCACCAGGCACCGGCAAAACCGCCCTCGCCCACCTCATCGCCCATCACACCGCCGCTCGCTTCGTCCCCGCCCACGCCGCCGCCATCGGCGTCAAGGAAATCCGCGAAATCCTCCAGGCCGCCCGCGACCGCCTCGCCGCCGACGCCCGCCGCACCGTCCTCTTCCTCGACGAAATCCACCGCTTCAGCCGCGCCCAGCAGGACGTCCTCCTCGACGACGTCGAACGCGCCGTCGTCATCCTCATCGGCGCCACCACCGAAAACCCCTTCTTCGCCGTCAACTCCGCCCTCGTCTCCCGCAGCACCGTCTTTGAATTCAAGCCCCTCTCCCCCGACCATATCCTCGCCCTCCTCCGCCGCGCCGTCGCCGACCCCGACCGCGGCCTCGGCCGACTCCCCATCGACCTCACCGAACCCGCCGCCCGCTACCTCGCACTCATGTCCGACGGCGACGCCCGCCGCGCCCTCGCCGCCCTCGAAATCGGCGCCCTCTCCCAGATCAAGGACCGCCCCGGCCAAAAAATCACCTTCGACCAAAACCTCGCCGTCGAGTCCATCCAAAAGAAAACCCTCGTCTCCGACCCCGCCGGCGACACCCACTATGACCTCGCCAGCGCCTTGCAGAAAAGCATGCGCGGCAGCGACCCCGACGCCGCCGTCTATTACCTCGCCCGACTCATCGCCGGCGGCGAGGACCCCCGCTTCATCGCCCGACGCATCGCCGTCTGCGCCGCCGAGGACGTCGGCAACGCCGACCCCATGGCCACGGTCCTGGCCGCCGCCGCCGCCCAAATCAGCGAGTTCATCGGCTTGCCCGAAGCCCAACTGCCCCTCGCCCAGGCCGTCATCTATGTCGCCACCGCCCCCAAGAGCAACCGCTCCGCCCAGGCCGTCTGGAACGCCCTCCACGACGTCCAGCACGGCCGCACCGCCCCCGTCCCCGACCACCTCCGCGACAGCCACTACCCCTCCGCCAAAAAACTCGGCCGCGGCCGGGGCTACCAATACCCCCACGACTTCCCCGACGCCTACGTCCGCCAAACCTACCTGCCCCCGGACTTCGCCAAAACCTATTACCAACCCTCCGACCGCGGCCACGAAAAACTCATCGCCCAATTCCTCGACCGCCTCAAACACCTCCGCGCCCAAAAACCCACCCCCAAACCCTGACCTCTTCCGCCCCGCCCGGTTGCCGCCAGGCGTCATTCGCGGTAAACTTCTGTCCATGCCTGACGACAAAGCGATCCTGGCCGCCTTGAAGAAGTTTGCCGACTCCGTTACGGCCAAGATGAACACCTTGACCGCCGGCGAGCCGGAAGACCAATTGCGCGGGCCTTTTGAAGTCTTTATGCGGGAAGTCGGCCACGCCCTCGCCCTGGACGTAGTTTGCACGGGCGAAACCAAGCTGCCCGGTCGCCTGGGCAAGCCCGACTACGCCGTACACGCCCCAAAGCTGCTGGCCGGTTATGTCGAGTTGAAGGCCCCAGGCGTCGGCGCGAACCCCGCCCGATTCACCGGACACAATGCCCACCAATGGAAGCGGTTTTCGGCCATACCCAATCTGATCTACTGTGACGGTAACGACTGGGGCTTATATCGCAACGGCCAAGCTGACCGCCCCATTGTCCGGCTGTCGGGCGACGTGGCCAGCGACGGCAAGCAGGCCGTCTCCGAAAACGACGCCCAAGCCGTCCTCGGGCTGCTGACCGACTTCCTTTCCTGGCAACCGATTATCCCGACACGGCTGGGGGCCAAACGTGGCCACCGTGAAATCGACTTGAAAGGCCTCGCCGCCCTGCTCGCCCCGCTCTGCCGAATGCTCCGCGACGATGTAACCGACGCCTTGAACGACCCGCAATCGCCGCTGGTCCATCTTGCCAAGGACTGGCGGCAACTGCTGTTCCCCGACGCCGCCGACGATCAATTCGCCGACGCCTACGCCCAGACCGTGACCTTCGCCCTGCTGCTGGCCCGCAGCGAAGGCGCGGACCCGCTGGACCTGGCCCGCGCCGAGGCCGCACTGGCTGCCGAGCACACCCTGCTTTCCCGCGCCCTTCAGGTGCTCACCGACCCCAACGCCCAGGCGGAAATCTCCGCTTCTGTCAAGCTCCTGATCCGCGTAATCGCCGAAGTGCCGGTAGCGGCGCTTCGGAGTCCCAAAGAAGCGTGGCTTTTTCGCTATCCAGACTCCCTGCCCATTCCTGTGCGGCAAGACCCTTGGCTGTTCTTCTATGAGGATTTCCTGGCCGCCTACGACCCCAAGTTGCGCAAGGACGCGGGGGCTTATTACACCCCCGTCGAAGTGGTCCTTGCGCAGGTCCGCCTCATTGACGACCTGCTGACGAACCGGTTGGGAAAGGCCCTGGGCTTCGCCGACCCCGGCGTTATCACCCTGGACCCCGCCGCCGGCACAGGAACCTATCTTCTGGCCGTTATTGACCACGCCCTGGCGAACGTGCGATCCGCGCAGGGCAAGGGCGCCCTGCCCGGGAAAGCTACGGCCCTGGCCGCCAACATCTACGGCTTTGAAATCATGGCCGGACCCTTCGCCGTATCGGAGCTTCGCGTCACCCGCGCCCTTCGAGACTGGGGCGCGAAGCTGCCGCCCAATGGCACCCACGTTTACCTCACTGATACCCTGGAAAGTCCCCATACTACGCCCCCGCAACTTGCCCTCTACTTGAAGCCCATTGCTGAGCAACACCGCCGCGCGCTGGAAGTCAAAGACAAAGTCCCCGTCATCGTCTGCCTGGGCAACCCGCCCTATGACCGCCACGAAGCCGCCGATGAAACTAACAAGGCCCGCACCGGCCATTGGGTCCGCTGGGGCGACGACGGCAAGGGCACGACCGCGATCTTCAAGGACTTCCTGGACCCGGTTGTAAAGGCGGGGCACGGCGTACACGCGAAGTGGTTGTACAACCTGTATGTCTATTTCTGGCGCTGGGCCTTGTGGAAAGTCTTTGAGCGCAAAACGGCCGCCGGGCCGGGCGTGGTCAGCTTCATCAGCGCTTCAAGCTACCTGTTCAGCGATGCCTTTTGCGGCATGCGCGCGCACATGCGCCGGCTGTGCGATGAAATCTGGATTCTCGACCTGGGCGGCGAAGGCCGGGGCGCGCGCAAGAACAAAAACGTCTTCGCCATTCAAACACCCGTGGCCGTCGCCGTCGCCGCGCGCTATGGCAAGGCGAAGAAGGGCACACCCGCCAAGATCCACTACGCCCGGATCGACGGGACGCGCGACGAGAAGTTGAAGGCCCTGGATGCTGTAACTGACTTCGCTTCCCTTCGCTGGGAGAATTGCCCGGATGAGTGGTCAGCCGCATTCTTGCCGGCTGGGAAGGGCGGATACTTCGCTTGGCCGATTATCAGGGACCTTTTCCCCTGGCAACATTCTGGATCACAGCTTTTCCGGTCTTGGCCCATTGCACCCGATGCCAAAACCCTGGAAGCCCGTTGGCACGCCCTGCTCAAAGCCAGCAACCGTTCAACGGCTTTTCGTGAGAGCCGCGATAGGCGAGTTGACAAGACCTATCTACCGCTTCTTGCTTCGCAGCGACGGGCGAAACCAATTGAGACATTGGCCGCAAGAGAACCTTGCCCCGAAATCGTCCGTTATGGTTTCCGGTCATTTGATCGGCAATACGTAATGGCGGACACCCGAGTTGGGGACGTTATGAAACCGGTTCTGTGGGAAGTAGCAGACGATCCTGCAATGTCCGCGCAGATATTCTTAACAAGTCAACTGTGGCAAGTGTTGGGCAAGGGACCGGCCTTGACAGCCAGTATCTTTGTCCCGGACTTCCACCACTTCAAGGGGTCGTACGGGGGGAAGGATGTTGTGCCCCTGTATCGTGACGCCCAGGACCTGGACCCCAACATCGGACCGTGCATTCTGCGAACGCTGGGAGAAACCTACCGGCGAAGACTAACCCCGCAAGACTTCCTGGCTTACGTCTACGGTGTGCTGGCCCAACCGGCCTTCACGGAGCGCTTCGCCGATGAACTCTCCACCCGCGAGCTTCGCGTACCGCTGACCAAGAACGCCAGGCTTTTCACCCAAGTCCGCGACATCGGCGCCAAGCTCCTCTGGCTCCATACCTACGCCCAGCGCTTCGTCCCCAAGGGCAAGCACAAGGGCCAGGTGCCCAAGGGCAGCGCTCGTTGCACAAGGCCCGTCCCCGGCGACCCGGCCGGCTACCCCGAAAAGTACGAATACAACGAACCCACGCGAACCTTGCTCGTCGGCGCCGGCGCCTTTGCCCCCGTCGCCCCGGAAGTTTACGATTTTGAAGTCTCCGGCCTTAAGGTCGTCCAATCCTGGCTGGGGTATCGCATGAAAAAACCCAAGGGCAAGAAATCCTCACCCCTGGACGAAATCACCCCCGACCGCTGGCCTAGCGAATTCACCACGGAGCTTCTCGAGCTTCTCTGGGTCCTCGAAGCGACGATTGCCGAGTACCCCGCCCAGGCCAAGCTCCTCGCCGCCGTCGTCAAGGGTCCCTGCTTCAAGGCCGATGACCTCCCGCCCGTCCCGGACGCCGCCCGCAAACCCCCCGCCCGCCCGTCAGCCAAGGGCCTGTTTGCCGTCGCGGAAGATGAAGATGGATAAGGCAAGCGCATGAGCAAGGACGAGCAAGTATCCATCCCGATCCCGTGTACGGTCACACACACCGCTAATTATGCCGCCCGGAGAAAACCGATGAAAACCAACTCTCTGTTGAAAATCCTCAATCCGATCCTTGCCGTTCTGGTGCTGAATCAGGTCCTGACCGCACTGCTGCGCGATTCCCTCTCGCTCCAAGCCTTCGCGGCCTTGCACCAGGGCGGCGGTATCATCCTGGCAGTCGGGTCCGTATTGCACCTGACCCTCAACTGGAATTGGGTCAGGGCCAACTTCCGCAAGAAGAAGGCCGCCCCCAGCCCGTGATCCCTCAGAGCCCAGGTGCGGTGGCACGATCCGTTGCTGCCCGCGCCGCCCCGCCCGCCCTTGCATCCCCGACCCCCTGCCTTGAAAATGCCCTCCAGGACCTTCGCGCCCACTGGAAACCACGACGGGAAGCCCGACATCATGGCTCGTAAAGCGGAAAAAGCCGCCCTGCGCAAGAGCCTCCGCGACCAGCTCGCCGCCCTGAGCCAGGCCGACCTGGCAGCCGCCAGCCACGCCGCCTGCCGACGCCTCTGCCGCACCGACGACTTCGCCGCCGCCCGGACCGTCATGCTCTTCCTCTCGCTCCCCGGTGAGATCGACACCGCCCTCGCCCTCGACCACGCCTTCGCCGCCGGCAAGACCGTCGCCGTCCCCAGCGTCCACTGGGACCGCCTCACCATGGATGCCGTCCTCCTGCCCGCCCGCGAGGCCCCCCTCGAAACCGGCCGCTACGGCCTCCGCACCCCAACCGCTCCCCAGCCCGTCCTCCTCGAACAGATCGACCTGGTCGTCATTCCCGGCCTGGCCTTTGACCGCACCGGCCACCGCCTCGGCCGGGGCGCCGGCTTCTACGACGCCTTCCTCGCCCAACCTCACCTCCAAGCCACCCGCTGCGGCCTCGGCCTCCACCTCCAACTCCTCCCCCAACTCCCCGTCGGGCCCAAGGATGTCCCCTTGCACCTGCTTGTTACCGACAAAACCGTCTTATACTTCCAAAAAAACCGTGAGAAACACCGCGACCCATGCTAAACTCCCCCTCGAAAAAAACAAAAAAAACGAATTAATCCGGAGCACAAGGATGGTAACTCGCCACAAACCCTCAAACGCCGTCAGTTCAGGATGGATCCTCGCGGCAATCACGCCTCTCGCAATCGCGGCACTGGCGGGCTGGTGGTACTGGTCCACCCACAGGCCCCAACCCAGCCCTGCCAACCGGGGGTTAGTCCCGGTGCAAGTGGAAGGCCCGACCCTGGCGGCAACCGGATCGACCACCACGGCTGAGCCGGGCACTGCCCACGCGCCTGCCGCCGAGCCACTGTCCGCCCCCGCCGGCCCCGCCGCGCAGCTTCTGGAGCAGGGCCGCCAGGCCCTCGCCCAGCAGGACTACCTCGATGCCACCCGCACCCTCACCCGCGCCCTCGAAGCAGGCCTGCCCGACTCCCAGGACCGTGAAGCCCGCGCCATGATCAACGCCGCCACCGACGAATGGTTGTTCGGCGACCAGATTTACGAGGGCGACCCCTTTGGCCTGCGCCATCAGGTCAAGGCGGGCGAGCTGCTGGTCCAGATCGGCAAGCAGTACGCCGTGCCCTACCCCTTCCTGCAGCGGGTCAACAAGCTGGCCAAGCCGCAAGGCCTCCGGACCGGCCAGACCATCAAGGTCGTGCAAGGCCCCTTCCACGCCGTCGTCCACCGCCAGCGGTTCCTGATGTCGGTGTACCTGGGCGATCTGATCGTCCGTAGCTACCCCGTCGGCCTCGGCGCCGCCGGCCGGGAAACGCCACCCGGCATCTGGCAGGTCTCCCTCAAGCAGCTCAACCCCGAATGGGTGGACCCTGAGACTCACAAGAAGTACCTCCCCGACGACCCCGACAACCCCGTCGGCGACCATTGGATCGCTTTGACGGGCGTCGAGGGCGAGGCCGTCGGCCGGACCGGCTTTGGCATCCACGGCACCAGCAAGCCCGAAGAGATCGGCAAGCAGACCAGCCGCGGCTGTATCCGCCTGCACAACGGCAACGCCGCCGAACTCTTCGACCTGCTCGAAGTCGGGAAAAGCCGCGTCCAGGTCCTCGACTGACCC
>Ga0315295_10002031_pt1 | contig 17229 bp, 16 predicted proteins | sample YL17G14_0_MG_FD_204453 | JGI IMG/M metagenome (GOLD analysis project Ga0315295, IMG submission 204453) | Sediment microbial communities from Yellowstone Lake, YNP, Wyoming, USA - YL17G14_0 | ecosystem: Environmental > Aquatic > Freshwater > Lake > Sediment | place: USA: Wyoming | collected... | reverse complement strand
ATTTCCTTTAAAGAAAGTTCCCTCTCCGAAAAAAGAATTCGCAAACCTCGGGGATCTCTTGGTCGATGATTTGAGAAAAACCATGGAAGCCTTGGGGGTTGAGGCGGAGTTTCTTTCTTCCTGGGAGCTTTATCACGAAGGGAAATTTGATGTGGTGATAAGAGAGGCTCTTGATAGTGCCGAAAAAATTCAGGACATTTACCAGAAGGTTTCGGGAAGCCAAAAGAGAGAAAAAGGCTGGCTTCCTTTTCAGGTTGTCTGTGAGAGCTGCGGCAAACTCGGAACGACCAGGGTTTTTGCCTGGGACGGCAAAGAAGTTGCCTATAAATGCGAACCCAATCTGGTTACCTGGGCCAAGGGTTGCGGACACGAAGGGAAAATTAGCCCCTTCGGAGGTAACGGTAAGCTTCCCTGGAAAGTCGATTGGGCAGCCCACTGGAAAGTGGTCGGGGTAACGATCGAAGGTGCAGGTAAAGACCACGCATCCGCCGGGGGTTCATACGATATTGCCATGACCCTTTGCGACGAAGTATTTCACTACCCCCGACCCTATAAATTGCCTTACGAGTTTTTCCTGATAGGGGGAAGAAAGATGTCTTCCTCAAAAGGCTTGGGACTAAAAGCCCACGATTTGGTTAAAATTCTGCCTCCCGAGTTGGGGAGATTTCTTTTTACCAGGACCGACTACAGACAACAGATTAACTTCGACCCCATGGAAACGATGGCTATCCCTGACCTGTTTGACGAATACGACAAATGCTGGCAAGCCTATATCGATGGGTCCGATGAGGATTTGGCTAGAGCCTTTGAACTGGCCCAGATAAAAAGCGTTCCGGAGAAAACTTCCATGTTTTTACCTCGCTTCAGAGAGGTTGCGCAGGTAATTCAAATGCCCAATACGGAGCCTGAAACCTATTTTGTAGAGAAAAAGGGAGAGAAGTTGGAAAATAGGGAGAATGAGATTCTTAAAGAGAGAATCAAATATGCAAAAGTCTGGGTCGAGCAGTATGCTCCAGAGACAGAAAGATTTAAGGTCGAAACCCACACGAAAACAATTTCTGCCCAAGCCCATATCGTCGAGTCGGATCAAGTGTTTTTCTCAAAGCTAGTTAAGGCTATCCAAGAAGAAAAAACACCCGATGGGCTGGAGAAAACCCTTTACACAATCATCAAGGAATCAGGATTTACCCCCAAAGAGGCTTTTGCAAAAATCTACCGGGTGCTAATCGGCAAGGATTACGGACCCAAGGCCGCCTGGCTTATCTGGGAGAGTAAAGAGAAAGCACTTGCCCTTTTTAAGGAGGTTTCAAAGTGATTACGCGAGAACAAGCTCTAAAACTTCTTCACGACAATATGGATTCTGCCAATTTAAGACGGCATTGCTATTCTGTCGAGGCGGTAATGAAAGCTTTAGCTAAATATTTCAAACAGGACGAGGCCAAATGGGCAGTTGTGGGACTTTTGCACGACAGTGATTACGAAAAGACAAAAGACACTCCGGAAAAGCACACTCTTCTGACCGTGGAATGGCTTAAGGCAGTTGGGGAGCAAGACCCGGAAATAGTCTCCGCGATTCTTTCCCATAACTGGGCGCATTTGGTCGAGCCGGATATCGGTAACTCCACCGCCAAGGCTCCGGCAAACGAGATGGAGTGGTCGCTTTACTGTTGCGACGAACTCACCGGTCTTATCGTGGCCGTCGCCCTGGTTAAACCGGACAAAACCTTGGCATCCGTTACCGTAGATTCCGTAATGAACAAATGGAAAGAGAAAAGCTTTGCCGCGGGGGTGAAAAGGGAACAGATAGAAAAGTGCGAGGAAAAACTCAATATACCCTTAAGAGAATTTATTGGAATTGCTCTGGAGGCAATGCAGGGAATTTCTGTGGATTTAGGATTATAATCTGATTATGTTAGATATCACTTTTGTCCGAGAAAACAAGCAAAAAGTCAAAGACGGGGTTGCCGCAAAACAACTCGATCCCAAGATAGTCGATGAGCTTTTGTCTCTGGATGAAAAAAGAAGAAAGCTGATCGGCCAAATTGAGGAGTTGCGTGCAAAAAGAAATAAAGCAGCGGCAGAAAAAGATATTGAGGCGGGTAAAGCAGTTAAGACAGAGTTAAAAGATAAAGAACCGGAGCTTGCAAAGATAGAGGCGGAATACAAAAAATCTTTATCGGAAATCCCCAATCTTCCGGCCGACGATGTCAAAGAAGGCAAAGACGAGAGAGAGAATGAAGTTGTCCGAAAAGAAGGAAAGATAAAGAAGTTTGATTTCGAGCCGAAGGACCATTTGGCTCTGGGGGAGGCCTTGGGAATTATCGATGTTGAGAGGGCCTCAAAGGTTTCCGGTGCAAGATTTGCCTACCTTAAAGGCGATGCGGTTCGGCTGGAATTTGCCCTGGTCCAGTTTGCCTTGGAAACACTCTGCGCCGAAGGCTTTATCCCGGTAGTTCCGCCTGTACTGATTAAGAAAGACATGATGGGAGGGATGGGTTATTTGGAGCACGGCGGAGAAGAGGATATGTATGTTTTCGACAAAGACGGACTGGTATTGGTCGGAACCTCGGAGCAATCCCTTGGTCCGATGCATACTGGGGAAGTCTTTGACGGCAAGACCCTGCCGGCCCGTTATGTCGGATTTTCTTCCTGTTTCAGGCGCGAATCCGGCTCCTACGGAAAAGACACGCGGGGAATCTTAAGGGTTCATCAGTTTGATAAAGTCGAAATGTTTTCATTCATCCTGCCGGAAGATTCCGACAAAGAGCATGAATATCTCTTAGGTCTGGAAGAGAAATTCCTGCAGGCTTTGGAAATTCCATATCAGGTTGTAAAAATGTGCTCTGGCGATTTGGGTGCTCCGGCTGCCAGAAAGTACGATTTGGAAGCCTGGATGCCCGGACAGGATACGTATCGTGAGGTTACTTCCACCTCAACAACAACGGATTATCAGGCCAGACGTTTAAACATCAAATACAAAGAGGGCGAAAAAAGCGGATACGTGCACACCCTCAACGGAACCGCCTTTGCTATCGGTCGCACAATTATCGCCATTTTGGAAAATTATCAGCAAAAAGACGGCTCGGTTGTCGTTCCCGAAGTTCTCCGCAAGTGGGTAGGGAAGGATAAAATTACTGCCTAAATCTAATTATGGTTGAGGCGAAATTCAGAATTTCCCCGCCCGAACGAAAAAATCTTGAGGATAAGTTCTTCGCAATGCTGTTTTTGCCGAAGTTTCAAGAAGCCCTTACGGCATGTGCCGAAAAAACACAAGAGACAGGTCTCGAAACGGGATTTGAAGTAGTTTCCTACCCCCAAGAACCCTTTTGGATAGAAGATGTCAAGGTCGGAGGAGTAGACGGGATGGGAATGTCCAAGGTTTTTAAAGAAATAGACGGGGAAGGGGAGGAGGGATATGAATTTAGGGAGTACTTTCATTTTCATTTCCATCCTGGAAGCAAAGACCTGGCCATTCCTTCTCCGGACGACCTTAAAGCCTTTCGGGACAAAGAAGTTCAACCCCAGTATATAGGAATCGGAAGCGTAGACGATGGTGGCAAAATAACCATTTTTGTTATCAAAAAACCGCAATATCGGTTAATTGGATACGATCTTCAGTATTATGAAGAACAGGTAGATGGAGTAAGCAGCTACGGAGCACTTCAAGAGCTTCTGCGAACAATTTCCCTTACCGGTTTTGTTGTTGAGATAAAGACTACTTCTTAGAATAGTATTTTTTTCCGATTAGCTTTTCCGGCAAATAGCTTTCCGTATCGTATTTTTCGTAGCCTTCCCCGTAGCCAACTTCCTTCATCAACTTGGTTACGGGATTTCTGATCTTTAAAGGAACCGGAAGGTTTCCGTGTTTTTTGACATCGGAAAGGGCAGCCATATAAGCGTTATAGGCGGAGCGGTCTTTTTTGGCCAAGGCCAAATAAACCACCCCTGCCGCCAGGTTTTCCTGACATTCCGGGAATCCGATTGTGTCGCAGGCGCGAAAGACTTCATTGGCAACTACCAAAGCGGTGGCTGATGCAACATCTTCGGAGGCAAAGACCACCATCCTCCGGGCTATATACAAAGGGTCTTGCCCCGCCTCTACCATTCTGGCCAGGTAGTAAAGCGCGGCATCAACATCGGAAGCCCTCATGCTTTTGATGAAAGCGGATATGACGTTGTAGTAATCCTCTCCTTTTTTGTCGAAGGTGTATTGCCGTTTCTGGAGGGCCTGCTCAATTGTCTGCAGGGAAAGTTTTTTGGATTTGGAAAGATTGGAGGCAATCTCGAGAACCACCAGGGCGACTCTGGCATCGCCGTTTGAGCTTTCGAGCAAGAATTTTCTGGTTTTCTCGTCGAGTTTTACTTTCAAATGCTTTTCTCCTCGTCTGACGATTGTTGCCAGTTCTTTTTCGGTCAGCTGGTTTAAAAGCAGAACGCGGGTTCTTGATAGCAAAGGGCCGATTATCTCGAATGAGGGATTTTCGGTTGTAGCACCAATTAAGGTAATATCTCCTCTTTCCACAAAAGGCAGAAGCTTGGCCTGTTGGGCTTTGTTGAATCGGTGGATTTCGTCGATGACCAAAACCGGAGGGAAAAGGTTTTTCTCCTTCATAATTTTTTCGATATCTTTTATCGAAGTTGAGACCGCGGAGAATTCGAAGTACTGCCTTTTAAGTTCAGTGGCGATTATTCTGGCAAGGGTGGTCTTTCCGCTTCCCGGTGGCCCCCAAAAAATGAGAGAGGGGAAAAAGCCTGTTTTCTTGGCCGACAAAAGCAGTTTGGTAATAACTCCGTCTTTTCCCACCAGGTGGGTCTGTCCCACAAATCCGGACAACCTTTTGGGTCTTAAAAGTTCGGGGAGAGGAAGATTCATCGTTCGCACATTTTATACCCAAACAAAATCCGAAGTAAAGGGCGGAGTGATTTACGGAATGCATATTAAGATTTAAGATATCGCTAATGCTGGGGACGAAAATAATTGAAGAGGTCCACTCTCCTATAAACGGAAAAATCGAAGTTGTTAAATCTTTGGGGTTCGGAACTTATATTAAAGTCGAAGGTTTAACCCAGTCCGGAGGCGTCGTCTATGACGTATGGAAAAGTACCCTGAAGGAAGTTAAAAAAGAAAAGCCGGAAATTACAAAGTCTCTCATCTTGGGATTGGGCGGCGGGAGTGCAGCGAAGCTGGTAAAGAAATATTGGCCGAAGGCCAAAATAATCGGAGTGGATATCGATCCGGTAATGATTCGCCTAGGGAAAAAATATTTAGGCCTTCAAGACATCGAAATTCGGATAGAAGATGCGGATAAATTTATCCGTAAGCAGTTACTGGCTGGAATTAAGTATGATTTGGTTCTTATCGATATGTATATCGGGGATAAGGTCCCCGGGAAATTCCAATCGGACAAATTCATCGAGGCCATTCAAAAGCTATTATCGGAGGACGGAGTCGCAATTTTTAACAGGCTTTACTTTGGAGAGAAAAGACCGGAGGCGGTTAAGTTTGGAAATAGACTAGAAAGCCTTTTCTCTAATGTAGATTATGTCTATCCCGAGGCAAACTTGATGCTTGTTTGTACTAAATAACTTCTTTGGCTCTGGCTTCTTTATGGAATTTCTTTATCGAGATGACGAAAGCCCCCAATCCGAAAATAAGGACGAAGAATTTGACGAATCCGGCCAGGAAAGGAATCAAGGTAACAAGGAAAAAGATCAAAACACCCAAAGCATAGGCCCAGTTGTCGCTTATCTTACCGGAGGCAATCCTTTTCCCTGCCCAGAAAACTACAAAGACCTTGGCCAGAGAGAGGGAGACAAAATATAAGGCGAAAAGTATGGCGGCAATGGGGAATCCGATAATAGTCAGCATCAAAACTACAAGGGCGAGAGGTGTAATAAAAAGAATAAGAAAGCCCTTGCCCAAGCTTTTCCACGGAGATTTTTCCAAGGTTGCTGCCACTGTCCTTGTAAACTTGGGGAAAAGATTGAGAAGGATAAGCCCGAGAACCAAGAGGGAAAGAGAACTAATGACCTTACCCGAGACTTGGGCTTTCCACATATTTTGGGCGATCATCTTTGTATCCAGTTTGGATGGGGAAAGCTCAACGGGGGACTTATTAAAGACAGTTTTCCCGGTAATCTTGGCGCTGGGGTCGATTTGGGCTTCATGGTCTGCCCAGTAGGTAAAATCTTTGGCAACTTGGGCACCCGATGTTAGTCTTATTTCTCCGGCGGCTACATCAAGCCTCCCTCCAACTTTCTCCGATACGGTAACGTTTCCTCCGGCAATTTCCACATTTCCGGCAATGGGGGTTGAAAGGGTGATGTTGCCTCCTGCCGCAACCAGAGCTCCTCCTATACTAGCTCCCTTGGCAATATCGATATTTCCGCCGGCAACGGTAATGTTTTTGCCGACCTTACCGCTTAGGGTGATTTGCCCTCCCATTACCCTCACATCCTGGGTTACCTCGCCGTCAACCTTGACGTTTCCTCCGGCAACCAACAAGTCTCCGTTGACCTTGCCGCTGATGGTAATGTCTCCTCCTGCGGCATAGACATCGCCGTTGACCACTCCGGAAATATCAACAGTCTCGCCGTAGGCAAAATAGGGATTTTCGCTGATAGTTTTGTCTTTGGCCAGGGAGAAATTTTTACTTTGGGCTTTTACCGAGGTGGCCGAGAACAAAAAGAGCAGAGAAAGGGAAAGTAGTAAAGAAATTATTTTTCTCACTTTGATAATTTTAAGAGAATATCTTTACTTCTGTCAAGGATTTGAGGGTGAATAGTTAAGGCTAAATTGATAGAATAGATACGTGCTGAATATATTCTCAAGACTTCTTGATATCAACAAAAGGGAGGTAGACAGGCTTGCAAAAATAGTCGAGGAGATAAACTCTTTCGATGCGAAAACAAAGAAGTTAAAGGAAAAAGATTTTGCCGAAAAGACTAAGGAATTTAAAGCCCGTTTGCAAAAAGGGGAGTCTTTGGAGAGTATCCTGCCGGAGGCCTTTGCCTTAGTCCGCGAAGCATCCTGGCGGGCCATTGGACTAAGGCACTTTGACGTACAGCTATTAGCTGGAACCGCTCTTTTTGAGGGCAAAGTGATTGAGCAGAAAACGGGTGAGGGAAAAACTCTTTCCGCAATTCCTGCTTTATATCTTAGAGCCCTAACCGGTAAGGGGGTTCATTTGGTTACGGTGAATGACTATCTGGCCCGCCGGGACGCCGGCTGGAACGGACCGACCTTTAATCTCTTGGGCTTGACGGTGGGATCGATTATCCAGGAAACCAAATCTTTTGTTTTTGACCCCGAATTTTCCGATACCAGCCACGGGGATGAGCGGCTTTCACACCTGAAGCCTGCGGAGAGAAAGCTTGCCTACCAGTCCGATGTTACCTACGGAACTAATAACGAATTCGGTTTCGATTACCTCAGGGATAACATGGTGGGGACACTCGAGGAGATGGTGCAAAGGGGACACTACTATGCAATTGTCGACGAGGTGGACTCAATCCTAATCGATGAGGCGAGAACCCCCCTGATCATCTCCGCTCCGGATACGGAGCCGACCGACAAATACTACAAATTCGCCCAGCTGGTGGGGAAGCTTAATCCCGACACCGACTATTCGGTTGATGAGAAAGCCAAAAGTGCGACCTTAACCGAGCACGGGATAACCAAGGTTGAAAAAATTCTGGGGGTCGAGAATCTTTACGAAAAAGATTTTGAATCAATCCATCATATCGAGAATGCCCTTAGGGCCCGCACGCTTTACCTGCGGGATAAAGATTATGTGGTCAAAGACGACAAGGTAACGATAGTTGATGAATTTACGGGAAGGCTGATGATCGGACGGCGCTGGAGCGACGGATTACATCAGGCGGTTGAAGCCAAAGAGGAGGTTCAAATCCAGCAGGAGTCCAAAACCCTGGCCACTATTTCCTTCCAGAATTACTTCAGGATGTATGAGGCGCTTTCGGGAATGACCGGTACGGCCTCAACCGAAGCCGAAGAATTTAAAAAGATTTACAAACTCGAAGTTATTGTCGTTCCGACCCACAAACCGATGGTCAGGGACGACAACCCCGATTCCATATATAAAACCCTAAGGGCCAAGTACGGTGCGGTAGTTGCCGAGATAGAAGAAAAACACAAAAAGGGCCAGCCGGTTTTGGTGGGCACCACCTCGATTGAGAAGAACGAGATTATCTCGGAGTACTTAAAAAGAAGGAAAATTCCCCATAACATTCTTAACGCCAAGAACCACGAAAGAGAAGCCATGATTATTGCCGAAGCGGGTAAACCGGGTGGCGTTACGGTTGCCACCAACATGGCGGGTAGAGGCGTGGACATTGTTTTGGGTGGAGCCATGCCGGAAAGAGTGGAAGGGGATTCCACCGAGAAATGGAAAACGACAAACCAACATAAGAAGTGGGAGGAGGCACACCAAAAAGTTGTTGCGGCCGGAGGTTTGCACGTTCTGGGCACCGAAAGGCACGAGTCCCGACGGATAGATAACCAATTAAGGGGTCGTTCGGGCCGTCAAGGAGACCCCGGTTCTTCCAGATTCTTTCTTTCATTGGAAGATGATTTGATGCGGATTTTTGGAGGCGAGGCAATTTCTTCGATTATGGACAGGCTAAATCTGCCCGAGGAGATGCCGATTGAAAACGCTTTGGTGAGTAGGGCCATCGAGCAGGCGCAGGTTAAGGTGGAAGGATTCCACTTTGACATCAGAAAGCGTTTGGTGGAATTTGACGATGTCGCCAACCAACAACGTGAGATAGTCTATAAGCTAAGAAAAAGAATACTCGAATCGACCGACTTAAAAGAGGAAATTGTCTCCAAGCTTTCCCAGCAGATAGACAGGATTTTGCTTATTTCCTGGCCCGAATTTTCCCCCAAGCCGGATTACGAAAGGGTTCTGGTATCATTCTTGGACATCGTTCCTTTTGACGAGGCCTCAATCAAAAGAGTCAAAGGGGAGCTGTCCAAACGAACCACCAAGGAAGAGATTAAGGAGCTTCTGGAAAAGGTAATCGCGGATGTGCATAAAACCCGAGAAGAGCAGGTGGGCACAGAGGTTATGAGGCAGATTGAAAAATACGCCTATCTGGGCTCCATCGACCATCTTTGGATTGACCATATTGACCATATCGACGATTTGAGGGAAGGAATCGGGCTTAGAGCCTACGGACAGCGCGATCCCTTAGTCGAGTTTAAGGCTGAAGCCTACGGGATGTTCGAGGGGTTGATAGACAAAATAGATGAGGAGCTTTCCCATAGGATATTCAGAATTGGGGTGGCCATGCCCCAGCCGGAGATACCTCTTGCCCAAGCCAGGGAAAATATCGACAAATCCGATACCACCGGTTTAGTCGGAGATGCCGAACAAACTGCCCAGAGCGGCGAGCCTGCCTTTGCCGAGAAAAGCAAAATTGGCCGCAACGACCCCTGTTGGTGCGGTAGCGGTAAAAAATGGAAGAAGTGTCATTACCCCAATCCCGGACCTGCGTAAAGAATGGATTTTTCTTTTGAGGTAATCAAGAAAGACAAGAAATGTCTGGCCCGGGCGGGAGTTATCCATACGTCTCATGGGGATATTTTAACTCCGGCATTTTCCCCCGTTGCCACCAAAGCCTCAGTCAAAACCCTGACCCCCGATGATTTAAAAGCAGCAAAGACCCAGGTGGTTTTGGGTAATACCTATCATCTTTATTTAAAACCCGGCACAGAAACTTTAAAAAAGTTTGGCGGCTTCGGTCCGTTTATGAGATGGCATGGTCCAACCATCTCCGATAGCGGTGGTTATCAGGTCTCTTTTTTAAGATCCGCCTCTGAGGAGGGAAAGCTGATAAAAATTACGGATAAAGGGGCAGTATTTTCCTCTTATTTGGATGGCTCCAGACAATTGATTACCCCAGAAAAATCCATGGAGATTCAAAAGATATTGGGGGCCGATATTATCATGGCGTTTGATCAGCCCCTGGGAAGTGATTATTCTCCCCTGAAGAAGAAAGAAGCCTTCGACAGAACCCTGAAATGGGAAGAGCGTTCCTTCTCCGCCTGGAAAAAACTGAAAAGCAATCAGGCCCTTTACGGAATTGTTCAGGGAGATATCAACAGAAGCTTAAGAAGAAAATCTTTGAAGTTTGTTCTTTCTCTGGATTTTCCGGGAATTGCCATGGGTGGGGAATCAATTGGCGTCAGCCCCAAAATTACGGCCGAAACTCTTGATACGGTGGCCGATATTCTTCCTACGGATAAACCCCTGCATGCGTTGGGACTTGGGGGAGGACCCGAGGGAATATTTGCTGCAGTGCAAAGAGGGGTGGATACTTTCGATAACACTTCAATCACCCGAATGGCCAGAACGGGCTTACTTTTTATCTATCCCGAAGACGGGGGAAGTATTTCCAATAAGTTTAGAATTGATATCGAAAAATCAAAATTCAAAAACGCAAAAGCCCCGATCAGTAAAATATGTGGCTGTCATTCCTGTAAAAATTTTTCTTCTGCTTATCTCCACCATCTATTTGTAAGCAACGAGCTCTTAGGACTACGGCTTGCCAGTATCCACAATGTGTTTTACATAAACGATTTAATGGAACGAATCAGAAATTCGATTCTGGCAGGGGATTTTTTGGCTCTTGAGAAACATTGGTTGAATAGGGGTTGACAAATATTATCTAAGTAGATAAACTGGCGCCCACATGGACGAGAACCCGCAGGAAGAGCAAATAAATCAAGAAGCCCCCGAAGAGAAAACCCCGGAAGTCGGTTTTCCGATGGCCGCTCCGAAACCGAAATCTAAAATAAATAAACTGGTTATCTTCGCACTTGTTCTTTTGGTACTTGTAGGCGGAGGAATATTCCTTTTCAGCCGCAGTTCCAAAGACAAGACGGAAGAGATTTCTCCGACACCGGCGGTAGAGGGACTAACCTCTCCCACCGCAACGCCGACCCCTTCGGCAACACCTACCACAATCGATAAATCGAAGATTTCAATCGAGATTCAAAACGGAACCGGAATCCCAGGTGAAGCGGCTTATCTTGAGACTCAGCTTAAAAGCCTGGGGTATAAGGACTTCAAGGTCGGCAATGCCGAAGACCAGACTGAAACTATAACCACGGTTACCTTTGCCAAAAGCCTGGCCTCAACCGTAGTTGATGAGATTACCAAGAAACTCGAAGAGGTCTATAAGGATGTGGAGACCAAAACATCAAGTACCCAGAAAGTAAGCGTTCTTATCGTTACCGGTTTGAAAAAAGGAGCAACTCCCAAGCCGACCACGACTTCGACCCCAACTCCGACAAAAACTCCGACGGCTTCTCCAACCGCAACTCCTTCTATCTAAAACGAGGTATAATAATTGTGTATGGATGCTGTCCGGATTCTTGGGCAAACTTTTGATTTAAACCTGGGAAAATTAACCTTTTCCCCTTCATACGTCCAGGCAGGGGCAATTGTTTTTCTGCTTTTTCTTCTGGTCTTAACCATGGCTCAGTTTAGGCGGCATTTGATGGGCTGGTCCTTAAAAGGAGGGCTTTTTGGGCTATTTATCGGCTTTACGCTGGCCCTGATCCTGGAAGGATTTTTGATAGTCGGGGGAAAAACCGCGGTTACCGAACTGGTAGGCTGGAAAAACGCGCCGAAACCCTTATTGGTTGCATTGGAAGCCGGCAGAAACAAACTGGTTAGTGTTTTGGGGGTTTCTGACGCAATTCCCACCTCAAACGCCGAGGTCAAAGCCTCGACCGAGAAAGTCGTTAACGATTATCAGAGCCTTAACCCAGAAGAAGCCAAGTCCGTGCGCAAAATGATTTGCATCCCCTAAGCTGATATACTTCGTTTATCATGCAGGACACGAGGCAAAAAGTTACCGAGTTGGAGGCTAAAATGCAGAATTTGTTATCCTCCATAAGCCTGACCGACAAAAAAACCCAGCTCAACGCCCTTGAGGCCAAAACACTTGATCCGGCCCTTTGGGAAAATCCCGAGGCGGCCAAGTCGCTTTTGCAGGAATTCTCCGATACCAAGCAAGAAATTGAGCAGATGGAAACTCTTACTCAGGAGATATCCCTTCTGAAGGAATTGGTTCAGGATGAAAAAGCTCAGGAGGGGCTGGAGAAGGAAATCGGGAAAACCCAGTCGGCCCTGGAAAAGCTCATCCTTAAGTCCTTCTTGGCCGGAAAGTACGACAAGAAAAATGCCCTGGTTTCGATACATGCGGGGCAGGGTGGCACCGAGGCCATGGATTGGGCCAGCATGCTTTTAAGGATGTATCTGCGTTTTTGTCAAAGAAGAGCTTGGGAAACACACGTTGTAGATACTACGGCGGGGGAGGAGGCAGGTATAAAGAGCGTAACTTTTAAAGTCGCGGGAGCATACGCCTACGGATACCTCAAAGGGGAATCCGGAACGCATCGGCTGGTCAGGCAATCTCCTTTTAATGCCGATAATTTAAGACAAACATCATTTGCTCTGGTGGAGGTTTTGCCTGAACTCACCGAGGTCGACCTGCCGGATATCGTCATTAAGGACGAGGATTTGGACTGGCAGTTTTTCAGGGCCAGCTCCCAAGGCGGCCAGAATGTTCAGAAGGTATCAAGCGCGGTAAGGCTAACCCATATTCCGACCAAAATTGTGGTTACGGCCCAGTCGGAAAGATTCCAGGAACAAAACAGGAAAAACGCCCTGGATCTTTTAAGGTCCAAGCTTTGGCTCTTGGAGGAGCTTAAAGCCGACGAAACAAAAAGGGAGCTTAAGGGTCAGTACCGGCCTGCCTCCTGGGGAAACCAAATCCGCTCTTATGTGCTCCATCCTTATAAAATGGTCAAAGACTTAAGAACGGAGGTTGAAACCTCCAATTCCGAGGCGGTTCTTAACGGGGAAATTGATGAATTTATCGAAGCCGAGCTTAAATTGACAGGCCGTTAAACACTCTTCACTAATTAGCATTTCTTGTGTTATAGTAAGATTCATGGAGCAAACAGCCACACCTACGCCTACCCAAAAGATACCGGTTGCCGTTGGGTCGGTCGTTAAAAAGTTTCCCAAATTCGACATCAAAGGTTCGGCCATTCTCATTGCAGGTGTTGCTCTGGTGATATTGGCCGGAATCGGCACAGGCTGGATACTTTCTGGCAGGGCGAAAATTGCAGGGAGTTCTTCCCAAACGGTTCCGGGAGCGGAAACCGGCCCCAAAGAAGCCGGATTGGCGGATGAGAAAACATTCAGGGATACGGCTGAAGGGACATTGGAAGAAGGCGGTATCGCAGGAGAGGGGACTCACCACTTGGTGCGCGACGGCGGGCCCAGCCAATATGTCTATCTGACTTCAACTGTGATTGATTTGGAAAGCTTTGTCGGTAAAAAAGTTCAGGTTTGGGGTGAAACGATTTCGGCGCGTAAAGCAGGCTGGCTAATGGATGTCGGCAAAATTAAGGTCGTACAATAACTCCATCGGGTGTTCTTCCACCCAGAAATCCGTCGTCAAAATTATGAAATTCTGCATATTGGTTTCTGAGTAAGGTAAGCGCCTCCTGCTCTTTGGCATAATCTGGAGTTGTTTTGGTAAGAGAGATAGTAAATGTCAGCCTGGCGTCGGGAGGCCAGTTTCTGTGTCTGGCGGGAGAAGTACGGTTTACCGGCTCATCGTTCAAAACAACGTCTGCGGAGAATGAAAAATATAATGAGCCAGAACCAGGCAAAAGCCTGAATCTGTAGTCGGAATGCAAAGGGTACCACTCTACCGTGGCGTCGGAGTTGGCCCTGGTTATAGCCCTATCCAGAGGATTTTCTCCATATTGGAGATGGGGACTATGTGTTACCCTTGCGACCTCCTCCGTCAGCCCCAATGCGCTTGCTAGAAAGACACATTTGGACATGGTGGTGACGCTGGCGCAGACCCCCCCGGCATCTATAAATCCCCCGATTAAAAACCTGTCCGCATTCCCATAGATTACATCGGACATCTCAAGATATGAATAAACATTGCCCGGAGCCAGGGGGCCGTTATCTTGCTGCCATTCAGAGATGCAGGTTAGAGCGGTTAGAATATTGTAGATCTTACTCGGGTAAATCCTGCTTCGGTCGGAAAACGCGTAGGTGGCCACGATGTCTTCGTTTTTTCTTTTTAGGTTGCCGGTCATAATCTCCATTCTTGATTCGTCGTGGCTAAAGCCAACCACAACGTGCATCAGAGGGGGATATATTCCGGTTGCATGGGGAACATCAGCCACCCAGGCAACGGGGCCGAGAGCTCCGGGAACCTCGTAGCCTCTTTCCGGTCTGATGGGGGTAAGAATATCCAAAGGTAATCCGTTAAAACGTACCCACTCCGGGTAGTAACAGGAGTTTCCGGGCAAGCTCGAGTCTATAACGGAGCCACCCTTGGTCAGCGTTTCTATGTAGACGGGTGTATCCTCGCAAATAAATTTGGGTAAATCCGTGAGAGGTTCGCGGGTTTCAACTTCTTTAGTTGAGGGGAGGACCATAGAAAAAGCTGCGGTCCCCGCAACTTTCAAGAAATCTCTTCGGCTAAGGCGTTCTTTGTCCATTATTCTTCGGGTATATGGGGAGAGTTTTTTAACCTTCTCAGGTATGTCTGGATGAGCTCGGCCGGGTCGACAAAAAATCTGTTGATGTAGCTTACAGGGCCTTTATTGGGATACCACCAGGGATCTTCCTGCCAATGACCCTCAAAAAGTTCACGGTTGCCCGCATCAAAGTGCAAGTGGCTGAAGCCGTTAGGCCATCCGCTTTTACCCATTGTTCCAATAATTTTTCCGGCTCTGTAGTCGGTTCCGACTTCGGCGTCCCATGTATCCAGATGGGCATAACGTGTGTAGATTAAAGTCCCGTCGGGAAGCCTGTGGCAAAACATGGCAATTTTACCCAAATCCCTGTAGTCTCCGTCTCCGACAAAAACACAAACGCCATTCATGATAAGCCCCAGAGGAGTTCCCATATCCTCGTCAAAATCTCCAAAGTTAAAATCGACTCCGATATGGTGGCCTCCGTCGAGGGAATAGTCGACATTTACGGTTTCTTGGAGGTGTCGATATCCGAGAGCCGGAAAGACCCCGTCGCCCATGATTTCCTCCAGATTGTCACCGAAAGGCGGGAGTGCGTAGGTGGCGGTATTTTCCGGAAGGACGTCAAGGGGAAGCTCGGGAGTTTCACCCTCTTTGCGGGGCATGGTCAAAGAAGCCCCCAAGACGACTGCGGCTTTTAAAAAACCTCTACGCGATAATTCTTTAGACATAGACTATAAGGGGGCAGAAGTTGTGATATTAAACCACATTTCTTCCAAAAATACAATCTATAGGGTAGTTTTGCAGGATAAATTTGAATTAGGCTGATACAATAAATGCGGAGATAGGACAATTTGATTTCTGCCCCAACCTGTCCTATAATGCTCTTACTTAACTGATATTCCAGGGGTTGCCCCTGTTGCAAGTATCGTTAACTACAAGCTCTTTTACAAGGCAAGAGAGAAGATCCGCGCAAGTCAGATCTCTCCCGACTCGGGAGGAAAGGAGTAGGAAGATGAACGCTTGGTCTAGGACCAAGGCCTTCCTGTCGAGAAGGGAGGCTGAACGTGGCCAGGTACTTATCATTCTGGCCTTCGGCTTGGTGTTTTTGGCGGCCCTCGTCGGTCTGATGATCGATTTGGGCATCTATACAACCAACAACATCATCGCCCACAACAACGCATCGGTTGGTTGTGTCACGGCTGCAGAGGCACACCGCAGAGGCGGAAGCGCCACTAGCGCATTTGCCAGTATTCTGCAGCAAAACGGGATGCTTCCAGCCACCTATTCTCCGAACGAAGGGACGGGTTTGACCCTCACCCGGGGTTTGGAGAATGTGGGAGACGGAAGCTGGCGGGCAGCTGTCACTTGGCAGCAGCCGACCGGTTTCATCGGTATCGTGGGAATCCGCGAGATGACAATCCGCGGCAGAGCCCGATGTGTTGGTCGCGACTCCGGGGGACTGGCACCGATTGCCGTTCGGCAAAGTGCCGTTGAGGATTCGCTCTACGGACTCCCCCCCGAAGAGTACAGCATCCTGGGACGGGATCCTTCTTGGGATTTGGCGGACGTTGAGTCCGGTACCAACTTCCGGGGAGCGGTCTTTGTCCACATGTGGTGCGTGCCGTCGACCGACCCGAACTGCCCCGACATCAGGGTGTTTTACCCCCTGACAGAGGATCCTCCCAATGCGCAGACCCAAAAGAAGCTGGTGGAGGACTGCTTCAGGGGCATCAACTGTTCGATCTGGCCCGGGGTAGATGAGCGCCTGCCAATCGTGGCGGGTACATCCGACAACCAGATTTGCCATGCCTTTCAGGATGGCGGCTGGGAAGTTGGGGACAAGGTGGTGGTCATCGTCTTTGACGGGGAGGTCTACAACCCCGATCCCACCTACGGCAACTGGGAGAATGTGGCCGTTGTGGGCTACGCGGTCTACGAGATAACTCAGTTTGAGCCGAATCCCAATCACTGCAATAACGTGATCGCTCGGCTCGCCTCGGACAGGATTTACGACAGCCTGGATGACATCCCGGCCGACGTGATCCTTTTGAGGTCTCGGGAAATCTCGTGGGACTATGGAGGACCTATCCCATGGTAGCCAGAAGGAAGGACAAAGGACAGGGACTGGTCGAGTTCGCTTTGATCGCCCCCGTCCTGGTGCTGATCCTGCTTTTGGCCATTGACCCCTTCTTCAAGGCGGTCAATATCGCGCTGGCCAAGTACTACACGTTTCAGGCCGCGCGGGAGGCGTCGATCTTTCTGGCTGACGGGAACCACTCCTGTGATTCCTGGGTCCGCTCGCACGTGAGTGAACCTACCCTCCTGATGGGAACCGGCTGGACACTGGCAATTTCGCCATGCCCGACCGACTCATCCTGGAGTCAAGTCAGCGGAAGCACCGTCACTGCTACCTTCAACTGGGAGCAGTCCACCGTCTGGTGGCACGGTCCTTGGACCGGACAGATGGTGACGCGCGACGTCTTTCAGTAAGTCAGGGGGGTACCTGGTTAGCGACCTTTCAAGGTCAACAGGTACCCCTCCGTAACATCTCTCTTGCCTTGTTTGTTTTTTCGAAGCTATTCTTGCCTCTGGTAAGTCCTCGGAGCTCTTTCTTCTTGAAGTCTTTGTTCTATAAATTCAACAGGATTAAAATATCTGTTCCTGATCCAGGTAGCGTTTACCCCCGA
>Ga0315295_10002029_pt1 | contig 17232 bp, 17 predicted proteins | sample YL17G14_0_MG_FD_204453 | JGI IMG/M metagenome (GOLD analysis project Ga0315295, IMG submission 204453) | Sediment microbial communities from Yellowstone Lake, YNP, Wyoming, USA - YL17G14_0 | ecosystem: Environmental > Aquatic > Freshwater > Lake > Sediment | place: USA: Wyoming | collected... | reverse complement strand
AATATAAGAGAGCGGGATCTCCACATCCCTTATCTTATCAAAAGCGGCGGTGTAATCAATCCCGGCAGTGCTGATATAGTAAGCAAGCAGCGTCCCCACCCCAGCACCGATCAAACTGGCCAGCGTACCCAGCATCAAGGCTTCCAGTGTGATCAACCGGCTGATCTCACCTTCTCTCATCCCGAGCGCCTTCATCATCCCGATCTCGCGGGTCCGTTCCATCACCGCCATGAACATTGTATTAACGATCGTGAAGCTGGCCAGGACCAGGATAAAGGCGTAGATAAATCCGTAGATCACTTTCATGATCGACATCATGAAATACAAAAAGCCGTTGGCCTGCCAGGGGACGGCGGTCAGGCCGGCGGGCAGTTTTTTCCCGAGCCCGGCCGCGACCTGGACAGCTTTATCGGGATCTTTGATCAAAATAAAAACCTCCGTCACCCGCCCGTCCAGGTCGAGGAGTTTCTGGGCCTGGCCCAGCGGGAGAAAGAAGGTCCGGTTATCGACCGAAGCGATCCCCAGGCTGAAGATCCCGGCGACCTTGAGGTTCAAGCCCGACAGCGACCCGTGAGCTGTCTGGGTGATGACCGTCAGGGTATCGCCGGTCTTTAACCCCAGTTCTTTGGCCAGGCCGGCGCCGACCACGGTTTCGCTGGTCCCGGCCGCCAGGACCCGGCCGGAAATCATCTTTTGGGAAAGACCCAGGACCGCTTCTTCGCGCATTGGATCGATCCCGATCCCGAGCACCGGTTTGTTCTTTCCCTTGATATCCATCAGGACGCCGAATTTTATCCGGCCGGTCGCCAGTGTAACTGACCGGTCCTGCTCGAGCGTTGTGATAAGCCGCTGATAACCGGGGACCGTAGCGCTCAGCGGCAGCATGGTCTCCCGTTTTAGATAATTAGTGTTCAGGACCCGGATATGGCCGACCGAACCGGTGACGTAATTGCTGAACAGGCTGGCAACGACCCCGGAAACGAACGTCCAGAGAAAGATCACGACCATCACCGCGAAAGCGATCGAGAGCCCGGTCAAAAACGACCGCCTCTTGTTCCGAAAAACATTTCTTAGCGCCAGTTTGAACATTTATTTCCTCAAAGCCTCGCTCGGCTCCATCCGCGAGGCGACGAACGCCGGATAGAGGCTGGTCAACGCGGACACGATCAGGCCGAACACGAATGCGACCGGGAACATGATCAGGTGCCACTCTCCGGTAAAACGCCCGGTCGTCCGGTAGCCGATCGGCCCCATCGCACGCATGAATTGGGAAAAATCGATCCCGAACGGGACCATCCAGCCGCCGACCAGGAGCGCTCCGAGCAGGCAGCCGGTAAAGCTGCCCAAAAGGCCGATCATCGTCCCTTCCAGGACAAAAAGCTTGACGATCTCCCCTCTTTTCATCCCCATAGCCCCCATCATCCCGATCTCTTTGACCCGCTCGAACGCAGCCATCAGGATGGTGTTGCTGATCCCGATCAGGGAGATCAGGACAATGGCGGAAAAGATCACGAACGATCCCGTGTATTTAGCTTTGGAAATCGCCAGCACATCCTCGGCCAGGTCTTTCCAGGTGGCGATCTCCAGCCCCGGGATCTCTTTGGCCAGTTTTCTCTTGAAGCTATCCACGTTGTTAATATCCTTGAGCTTGATATCGATCTCGGTGACCCCCTGCTTCAGGTCAAGCGAGCTTTGCCCCACATCCAGCGGGATGATGACCGAATACCAGTCGATCTGCGGATCTTCGGTCCGGAGGATCCCCTTGATCCGGAGATCCAGCGCTTGGTAAGTGTCGTATTTCGTCCGCGCCAGGACCGTCAGGTAATCGCCCACCCCGACACCGAAATCCTGCGCCAGCTTTTCGCCGATCAGCATCGCTTCTTCGGAGCCGACCAGGAACTGCCCCTGCGCTACCGACTGCTTAAGCTGAAAGACCGACTCGTCGTCAGCCGGGTTAACTGCGATCCCGATCGCCGGAACCTCGTCGATCCGATCGGAAAGCATGATCCGAAAATTGACCCGGGAGGTGATCCCGGCGACCTCAGCGTCCTTACGCAGTGTGCCGACTATTCCGGACGGCGCCGTGATCAATTTATCAAGCGGCAAATTATCTTTATCTTTCTGGTAACCGAGCGGGAAGATCTTGACGTGGCCGGTCTCGTAATTGATGATCTTGGCGAACGATTGCGCGTCGATCCCCTGCAGCAGAGAATCCGTCATCAGCATCAGCGCCAACCCGATCGCAATGGCAATAAAAGTAAAGAAAGTCCGGCGGAAGTTGCGGAAGATATTCCTAAAAGCGAGCTTTAAAAGCATTCTAGGGTAATTTTAAGACTGCAGCAATAAAAAAGCAAGCGGAAGCGGAGAGCACATATATATGCTAAAATAATGTTGGAGGAGAAATCATGGAACACAAATTGCCCGAACTGACCTATGCCAAAGACGCTTTAGCCCCTCATATTTCCGCAGAAACCATTGAATATCATTACGGCAAACACCACGCTACCTATGTAGCCAATCTCAATAAGTTGATCAAGGGTACCGAGTTTGAGAACCTGCCGCTTGAGGATATCATTAAAAAGGGTAGCGGCGGGATCTTTAATAACGCCGCCCAGGTATGGAATCACACTTTCTACTGGAATTGCTTATCACCCAAAGGCGGAGGAGAACCTGCCGGAAAACTGGCGGAAGCCATTAAGTCCAACTTTGGCTCCTTTGCTCAATTCGCGGAAAAGTTCACGACCGCGGCGGTTTCGCATTTTGGCTCCGGCTGGGCTTGGCTGGTTAAAAATCCGGACGACAGTTTAACGATAGAAACCACCCGAAACGCAGGAACGCCCTTAAAAGACGGCAAAAAAGCTTTGTTGACCTGCGATGTCTGGGAGCACGCCTACTATATTGACTACCGCAACGCGCGCGCCAAATACGTGGAGGCCTTTTTTAAGATCATCAATTGGAAGTTCGTGGAATCTAATTTATAATAACCGGAAAAGAGGTGAAATGATGAACGAGGAATTCAAGGTCAAGGGCGAGGAACTGCTGAAAAAGATCCAGGACCTGATCAAGGAAGGCAACATCCGCAAGATCACTATCAAGGATAAAGGCGGGAACGAGATCATGTCCTTTCCGCTGACGCTGGGAGTGATCGGGGCGGTCATAGCTCCGATCCTGGCCGCGGTAGGCGCCATCGCCGCGCTGGTAACGGAGTGTACAATTTCGGTGGAGCGCAAGTAATAATCAACTGAAATCTCTACTGCTTTTTTTCGATAATTATCCAGGATGGCTATCGAAGCTGCAGGAAGGATCCTGGAAGTTAAAAGACAGCTGGAGCAAGGGCCCCGGCCCGCTCAGGCAGCTGTTTTGGACCGCCTTTTCCCCAATGCCGATCCGGCCTTAAAAGAAAAAGCACTCACTCTTTCCGGCTGCCACCTATTCATAAGGGAGCGATTATTGCAGCCCCACCTAGCTTTCCTGAACCAGACAAAAAGTTTCCTGATTACCGATGAAGCTCGCTTCGAGAGCTTAAGACCCGAACTGCAGGTGGATTTCCAGCCAGTCCTGGTGCTGGAGAGCCGCAGCCATCGCGCTCGCTTCTGGACCTCTCCCGAAGGCCGGGTGATCGAATTCAAGGGGCTGACGCCCCAGGACTTTGATGAGACAAATATAAACCACAATTCCGGACAGCCGCAGGGACTGCTGGAGGTGAACCCGGCACAAAGCGAAAAAGCTGGCCTGGACATCGTCGGCGCGGTTGATTGCGGAGTGACCGAACTGGGCGAATATTTCGGCGACCTGGTTCAATATGCACAGCTCTACCGCCGGGCCAGGGATACAGGTGATAGATATTTTCCCTGGTTGCGCCTGGATATCAAACCTGCTGCAATGCAGGTCTTGGCCGAGCTTGAGGGAGTAAGTTTTGAGACCTTTCTGCAGGCCTCCTGCCGGCGTTTTGGAGAACAGCTCAAGACCTTGCACCGCGCGGGACGGACCCTGCATGCCCCTTTTTCCCAGCCCGGCTCCCGGCCGGAGCCGTTCTTCTCCTTCCTGCATTCCGGAAATGTGGAGATCCACGGGAACATCATTGACCTGGAAGGCACCCGGAGCTTTGCGGGGGCCGAGCGGGATTTCCGGGAACATCTAAAAGAAGGTGAAAAGCGCAAATTGGTGGGCGAAAAGTATCTGGCCGGGATAGAGAATGGTGAGGATTTTGAAATTTTCTGCCGGCTGGCCGATCTGCACCGCTTCATCAGCGGGAATCAATATACTGCGGTCGTGGAGACTTCACTTTTTGGTTCGCTCTATGTGCTAGGCGGATCGCCTGACAACTTCAATCTGGCCCTATCCGGTGTGATCAGGGGCTATTATGCCGATAGCGGGGCGGAGGCCGCCGTTGAAAAATTCATTGAGAAGGATCTGATCCCTTATTTGACCAGAAATCACCTGGATTATCAGGCCAGAAAAACCACTCTGAATCCTTACTTCCCTTTTGGGATCACCCATCAGGTTTTTTCTTATCTGGAAAACGATGTAATCCCGGCGGCAGGCACATCAACTTAAGTTTCGTAAAATTCCCTCAAACCCGGGGAATGAAGTTTCAATGCAATCAGTATCTTCGATGATAGTTTCGCCCTCCGCCACCAGACCCGCCACCACTAACGACATGGCCACCCGATGATCACCGTAACTTTGAACGGCAGCTCCCTTTAATTTGACCGGCCCGGAAATGATCATACCATCCTCTTTCTCTTCTATCTTAGCCCCCATTTTCCGCAGTTCTGTTGAAATGGTTTTAATTCGGTCTGATTCTTTAACTCTTAACTCTTTGGCATCCTTAATAATAGTAGTGCCCTCCGCCTGAGTCGCTAAAACAGCCAGTATTGGTATTTCGTCTATGATCTTGGGTATTAACTCTCCCCCCATCTCAATACTTTTGACTTTTAACTTTTGACTTTTGACTTTGAGGTTGGCTCTCGGCTCCCCTGATAGAATCTCCTCGTCTACAACCTCAAGATTCGCTCCCATGCGATGGAGAACCTCAAGGATCCCGGTCCGCGTGGGGTTGGTCCCGACCTCGCGCAGAATGATCTCCGAGTCAGGCACCAAAAGTCCCGCCACCATAAAGTAAGCCGCAGAGGAGATGTCTCCCGGGACATCGATATCCCGGCCTTCAAAGGGAACTTTGCCGGTGAGCGCGATCTGATCCTTAAACCTTTTAAGCGGAACGCCAAGATAAGACAGCATTCTCTCCGTATGATCGCGCGAAGGCGCCGGTTCGATGACAGTAGTTTCTCCTTCGGCAAAAAGCCCGGCCAAAAGCACGCAGGATTTGACCTGTGCCGAGGCCATGGGCAGTTTGTATCCTATTGGTCGAAGCTTGCCTCCAGAAATTAAAAGCGGCGGATAAATATCCTCCCCTTTCCCTTTTCCCTCTACCCTTGCTCCCATCCTGCGCAGCGGCTCCGCGATCCTTCTCATCGGTCTTTTTTGAATGGAATCGTCCCCGGTGATAGTGGTCTCAAACGGCTGTCCCGCTAAAATCCCGGAGAGAATGCGAATGGTGGTGCCGGAGTTGCCGACATCCAGGATTCCAGCTGGCTTTGATAATCCCTGTAGACCTTTGCCTTTTATAACCAACTTTCCACTTTCAACTTTCAACTCTCTACTTTCTAAGATCTCAATCCCCATCTTCCTCAAGCACTCCGCCGTGGCCAGGCAGTCCCCGCTCATCAGGAAGTTATTAACTACCGTTTCCCCCTCCGCCAGAGCCCCCAACATAACTGCCCGGTGGGAGATGGACTTATCGCCGGGGACGCGGATCTTACCTTTTAGTTTTTTGGCTTGCTTTACGATTATTTTGGACATCGGTTATATTCTATCATATGCCTGAAATCTTAGGTAGATTCAAACGATAAACATACAGAATGGAAATAAAAATCGGCTGTCGTTTTTGCGTCGCTGAGCGCATGCAGCAGGTCTACGGCATCAGGGTGGATCCCAAGGAAGCCAAAGCACTCCTGGATTACACTTTAAGGCCGACCGCGCTCCATCCGCGAAACCTGGATCTTAGTAACTTGAAGGACCCCATCACTCAAGAGTTCCTCTTTTTCAGCACCATAAATAAGACCCAATTCTTTCGCGATATCTACATGCTGGGGATGGCGGAGAAAGTTATAAATGGGATTCTGGAAAGAAAATTGGCCGGCCAGACCGGCAGGCCTGGTATTAATATCTGGTCCATGGGTTGCTCCAAAGGTCAGGAACCCTACTCCCTGGCCATGCTCATCCGCCGGATGGGCTGGCAGGAGTCGGCCGACTTCAATATATTGGGGACCGATATCGTAGTTCGCAACCTGATCTTCGCTCAGGAGGGCAAAAATTATATAATCGATGATATAGAAAGGCCCCTCACTTATCCGGGAGACCGGGAGATCCCCAGGGAATACAACGCTTTTGTCCGTTATCACGGCGACATGATCGACCTTAGGCCGGAAGTGAGGGAGATGGTGCAATTCAGGCTCGCTAATATATTGAATCCCCGCGATTATGATGGGAGAGAAGATACTGACCTGATCCTGGTCAACAATGTATTCTATTATTTTGAAAAAGAAACCACCCGGCAAGCTTTGCGGCTTTTGGTTCCCAGGCTTTCTCCGGGGGGAGTGGTGATCAGCAAAGACTTAACTAATGAACTGATCGCTGAAAGCGGAGTGCCCCTGACCAGACTTTTACTTGATGACAGCCTAAGCTTGACGGTCAACGGCAAAGTCAGGTCCTTTGAGAACCATCAGGGCTACCGGGCCTTCCAAAAAGCAGCTTGAAATTCCCCCTTTGATCTCCTGATAAATATAGTGATGGAAATAACTCGCCGCCAATGTCTTTTTCTGTTCGGCGCTTCGACCCTGTCCGCCTGCTGGGGCAGAAAAACGCGCGATCTTTACGATCCCCAAAATATCCTGGATGATCTGCGCGGCAATCTGGCCATCGGCAGGCTGAGAAGAGGGAAGCTCTATTTCGCCCATAAAAGCACTGAGGGTATCTCTCCCAGGGGCAAGGAAGCCCTGGCCATCATCCAGCGGGGAATGCTCTCGCTGGGGTTGATAGAACACATGGAAACCTCTGAATTCGGCATCTATGGTGACAAGACCGCTTGCGCCGCCCACTTTCTGCAGAACCGGGCTGGCATCGATCCGCGAGCAGTATGGGAAGGGCGCAGAATCGACGCCGCCACCCTGACCGCTCTGGAAACCGCACTGGAGGAGAAGATCGACGGGCGCTGGGGGCCTCCCTTCGATCTTAGATCTTTCCTGAAATCCTGCCTCAAGAAGCAGGATATATAAATGATGAGATGCGCCGAGACCTCTATCAGGGAATACTGGCCCGCTTTCAGGGCGGCCTATCAAAAGCAAGGTGGCTCGCCCCGTCAGGCGCGGGTGCTGGAAAAAGACCTAAGTAACCTGCCGCAGGAAAATATAATCCTGATGTTCGATCAGCAAGATACTCCTCCTCTCATTCAAGAACTGGGAACCCCCTGGATACCCGGTATCTGTGACAGGTACAATGTGGGCGGATTAAAAATACTGGGAGGAGAAGCGGCTCCCCCGCCCCAGGCCCTGGCGCGCTTTCTCCGCAATATCCTGGACCCGGAAATCCGCAATCTGCCGGAAGAATACCCTCCTATTTTGGCGGAAGCAGTTCGCGGCGGCTTTCTGGCCTTAAGGGAATGGGAGGGCGGGGAAAAAACCGTTTTCGGGGATACCATAGAATTCGTGGGAGCCTTAAAAGATCACGGCCTGGAAATAGCGGTGGCCGACCGGCCTTTTTGGTCCGGGGATATTTTTAAGGGTTTTGTGCGCTTTGAAATGGAGGGGGCCAATCTCCCGGCCCACCTGGACCTGCAGCTTCAGCCCCAGTCTACCCGCTTGATGCTCACCACTCAAAGTGATTATGTGTTTCTCACCAGAAAACTGAACCAGCTGCTGGGAAGATGGGATTTTAAATTCAGCAATGGCAATAACCTGATGCATGTCTGGCAAAACGGCCTCTCGCCCGAGGAGGTCGCGCGTTCTTTAGTTTCGGATTTTAATCCCCAGCACCTGATCGGCATCAATTCCGAGCTTATTCACCGCCTGATCGATAGCGATCCTTACTTGCTGTTAAAGATGGCGGACCGGATCAAAACCTTGACCAGCAGAGCGGTCAATCCGGATGATCTGTCTCAGGCGCTTATGCTCTTGAACCTGGGGAGGCTCAGGTGGATCATAACTGAGGTTTCAAATTAAATATAGAGTTTGTCCCGGAAATCTTTGGCCTGTCTCAAAAAAGCTTCGATCTTACCGCTATCCTGTTTTTTGATATCCTTTTCCAGCTCTAAAAGCCTGGTCCTCAGAGCTTTCAGGTGTTTAAGCAGCGCTACCCGATTGGTCATGAACATGTCCCGGCCCAGGACCGGATCCCCCGAAGCGATACGGGTTGAATCACGAAATCCCGAAGCGGCACACTGACCAACCAATTCTTTCTCGCCGGCTTCTGCCGCCACGTTAACCAAGGCCACCGCCGCCGCCAATGGCAGATGAGAAACCGCTCCCACCACCAGATCATGCGTTTTAGGATCGATCCTGACCACTTTCGCACCTAATCCGCCAACCACCTCTTCCACTTTTTCCAACGCTGCCTTATTGGTCTTGCTGGTTTGGGTCAGGATCCAGGTTTTTCCTTCGAACAGATTGGCCTCCGCCGCTTCGATCCCCACCACTTCCTTGCCCGCCATGGGATGTCCACCCACAAAATAAGTTCCCTTGGGCATGCTCTTTTCAGCTTTAGACACGATCTCGCCCTTGGTGGAGCCCACATCGGTCACGATCGCGCCTTTCCTAAGGTGCGGGATGATCTCTGCCAGTTTGGGAAGGATCAGATTGATGGGCGTGCAGATAAAAACCAGGTCCGCTTCCGCCACTTTTGAAATATCCAAAGAACCCTCATCGATCGCTCCCAATTCCAGCGCTTTCTTTAGGGTCTCCTCCCTTCGGGGAATTCCCAGTACCTTGCCCCCAGTCCCTAGCCCCTTCAGTTTCAATCCTATCGAACCCCCGATAAGTCCCAAGCCGACAATAGCTATTTTATCCATAGGCCTATTATAGAACGATTGCAAAATCATTGCAATTATAGTAAAATTGCCTCTTTGTATGGGTGTACCGATAACCGAAATACGCGCGGGTAACGCTTTTGAGCTGAACGGCAAGCTCTACCGCGCCATAGAATATAACCACATCAAGTGGGCCCAGCAGGCCCGGGTCCGGCTTAAGATGAAGGACCTGCGCACCGGGGCCATAACTGAAAACACTTTCAATGTGGACGATAAAGTCGAAAAGGTCCATATCGAATACCGCCCCATGCAGTATCTTTATAGCGACGGGGACTCTTTCCACTTCATGGACCAGGAAAATTTCAACCAGATAGTCATCGGCCGCAAACTGATCGGCGATTCCGCCAATTACCTCAAAGAGGGCTTTGTGGTCAACATCGCCTTTCTGGAGGAGGAGGCGCTGGAAGTGAACCTGCCGGCGGCGGTGGAACTTAAAGTGGAGGAAACCTCGCCGGGATTCAAGGGTGACACCGTTTCCGGCGGCAAGCCGGCCTTACTTGAGACCGGGCTCACCATTTCAGTTCCCTTTTTCATCAATCCGGGAGATGTGGTCAAAGTCGATACGCGGGATGCCAAGTATTTAGGGAGGGTTTAATCATGGTGGATTGGAATTTGATAAAAAAATTGATCGAGACCATTAAGAAGGAAGATATCTCGGGACTGGCGGTGGAAGAAGGCGGGGTGAAGTACGAGGTCAAGCGCGAGAGAGGGATCGTTCAGGCAGTTGAACCGGTGATCACCAAGGAAGCAAAAAAGGCGGAGGCCAAGGTCGAGGAAAAGGCCAAGGAAGAGGAAGGATTGCTGGCCATCACCTCGCCCATGGTGGGGACTTTCTACCGCTCACCTTCCCCGGACTCCCCGAACTTTGTGGAAGTGGGCGACCAGATATCCCCTGGAAAAGTGGTGTGCATCATCGAGGCCATGAAACTGTTCAATGAGATCGAATCCGAGATCTCCGGCAAGATCATAAAGATCCTGGCGGAGAACGGCAAGCCGGTGGAATACGGGCAGAAATTGATGCTTGTCAAAAAAGAATGAAGAAATGGCAGATCTACCGGCAGGAGCCAACCCGCAGCCAGCAACTTGCAAATGAACTAAAGATCTCCCCCTTGACCGCCCAGATCTTGATCAATCGCGGTCTGGACAATGCCAAGGACGCGGAAAAATTCCTAAATCCCCGCCTCTCCGACCTCAAAGATCCTTTTGAAATTCCCCAGATGTCGAATGCCACCCGACGGATCCTGCTGGCCAGGGAGCGCGGGGAAAAAGTGACGATCTACGGCGATTATGATGTGGACGGCGTTACCGGGACCGTGATCCTTCTGCAAAGCTTAAAATATCTGGGCATCAATTGCGATTATTATATCCCTCACCGCTACGGAGAGGGCTACTCGCTGAACCAGGCCGCCATCCAGAAGATAAAAGCAGAAGGCGCTCATCTGCTCCTCACTGTGGATTGCGGCATTGCCAGCAAAATTGAGATCGAGCTGGCCAACTCCCTGGGAATGGAAGTGATCGTGACCGACCATCATAATCTACCAGGCGAACTGCCCGCCGCCTATGCCATCGTCAATCCCAAGCTTATCCCCCACCCCCATCCCAGCCAGCAACTCTCGGGCGCGGGAGTGGCCTTTAAGTTCGCCTGGGCGCTTTTACGCAGTGCGGGGATATCCGAGCACGATTTTCTGACCGGTCTCTTGGACCTGGTGGCCCTGGGAACCATCGCGGACGTGGTCCCCCTGACCGGGGAGAACCGCATTTTATCCGTGCAGGGATTGAACCTTATCAATCAAAGAAAACGACTGGGAATAAAATATCTGGCGGAAGCCGCTTCCTTAAACGGCAAAATAACTATAAGCAACGTCAATTTCGCCCTGGCCCCGCGCCTCAACGCGGCCGGGCGGCTGGAGCATGCTTCACTGGCGGTCAAGCTTTTGACCTCTTCCGATCCGGATGAAGCCAGAGAAAGCGCCAAGGCCTTGAACCAGATCAACTACCGCCGGCAGGGGATCGGAGGGGACATCCAGGAAGAGGTCTTCTCCAAAATTCAGTTCAAGGAGGAACAAAAGATCGTTTTCGCCTCGGGAGAGAACTGGCATCCCGGGGTGATCGGTATTGTGGCTTCGCGGGTGGTGGACACTTACTACCGCCCCGCCGTGCTCATCGGTATTAATGAGGGGATCGGCCGCGGCTCGGCGCGCTCGATCGATGGATTCAATATTTTTGCCCTGCTTGATTCCTGCCGGGACCTCTTTCTGGACTTCGGCGGACACGAGGGCGCCGCGGGCTTCGAGATCGATCCGGTAAATATTCCCGAGCTCAAGCGGCGTTTGATCGATAAGATCGAAGCGGAGCTTACTTCGGAAATATTGGTCGCCAAGCTTTCGATCGATGCCGAGCTTTCTTCTCCCCAGATCACCCTGGGATTGATCAAGGAGCTTGAAAGCTTGTCCCCCTACGGCCAGGGCAACCCCGCCCCCCTCTTTCTGACCAGGAACTTAACTCCCACCGACATTCGCCAGGTGGGCGGTGACGGCTCGCATCTTAAGATCAAATTCATGGACGGAAGATCCACCCTGGAAGTGATCGGCTTCCGCCTGGGAGAGCTGGCCAAGAATTTGGCCTTTAACAAAACCTACGATATAACCTATAATTTAGAGAGCAACGAGTGGAACGGATTCGAGAGCGCCCAGCTGAACCTGGTGGATATTAAGGAGGCCATATGAACATCCTGATCATCGGCTCGGGGGGCCGGGAGCACGCCTTGGTGTGGAAACTTGCCCAGAGCCCCCGCGTCACAAAAATTTACTGCGCGCCGGGCAACGCCGGCACTGCCCAGGTAGCGGAAAACATCGATATCGCTTCCGAAGATATCATGGGACTTAGGGAATTCGCTCTGCACAACCGCATAGACTTGACCGTGGTCGGCCCCGAAGCTCCCTTGGTGCTGGGGATCGTGGATGAGTTTGAAGCCCACGGTCTCAAGGTTTTCGGGCCCAGCAAAAAAGCCTCCATTCTGGAGGGCAGCAAGGTCTTTGCCAAGAATCTGATGAAAAAATACAATATCCCTTCTGCTGATTTCCTCTCCTTTACCGATGAAGCCGAAGCCAAGAGATTCATCAAGAAAGTTGGCGCCCCGGTAGTGGTGAAGGCGGACGGCCTGGCCGCGGGGAAAGGCGTGATCGTCTGCCAGACCGGAGCCGAAGCAGAACGAGCGGTGGAACGGATCTTAAGGGAAAAAGAGTTCGGCGAAGCCGGCAATGAAGTTATCATCGAGGAATGTCTGGTGGGAGAAGAGGCTTCCATCCTATGCTTCACCGACGGGAAAACTATCGTTCCTATGGCTTCAGCTCAGGACCACAAACGCGTGAACGACAACGATGAGGGACCCAACACCGGCGGGATGGGCGCCTACTCTCCCGCCCCACTCGTGACCGCAGAGCTTTTGGCAAAAGTTGAGCGGGAGATACTTAAGCCGACTATTTCAGGAATGGAAGCTGAAGGCCATTCCTATAAAGGGATCCTTTATGTAGGCTTGATGCTCACCAAAGACGGACCGAAAGTATTGGAATATAACTGCCGTTTCGGCGACCCGGAAACGCAATGCATCCTCCCGAGATTGAAAACCGATCTATTAGAGATCCTATTGTCTATTGTCGATTGTCGATTATCTATTATCTCTCTTGATTGGGATCCTCGTTCAGCCGTATGCGTAGTGCTGGCCTCGGGGGGATATCCGGGAAGTTACAAAAAGGGGCAAGAGATAACCGGACTGGAAAACGCCCGCGATCTGGATGATGTGATCATTTTCCATGCGGGCACGACACTCAAGGATGGTAAGACCGTAACTGCAGGCGGAAGAGTGTTGGGAGTGGTCGGCCTGGGAGAGACCATCCGCCATGCCATCGACCGCTCCTATCTTGCTGTGAAATTAATAAACTTTAAGGATATGCATTACAGAAAAGATATCGGCCGGAAAGCCCTCAAATGGAAATCCTAGTAGCAACATCCAATCCACACAAATTAAAAGAGATCGCCCATATTTTAAAAGGGATAAGGGTTGTGGGAAGAGGGATTAGGGTTAAAGAAGACGGGAAGACTTTCGAGGAAAACGCCGCCAAAAAAGCCCTGACCTTAGCACGACGATTCCAGGAACCCGCGCTCGCGGACGATTCCGGCTTGATGGTCAACTGCTTGAAAGGGAAACCCGGGGTTAAGTCTGCGCGTTTCGCCACCCCGCCCACCCCCCAAAACCTCTGCACTAAGCTTCTGCGTGAAATGAGCAAGGCCAAAAGTAAGGCGCGCGGGGCGAAATTCGTTTGCGTTATTGCCCTGGCCTATCCCAACGGTAAAGTAAGATTTTTCAAGGGGATTTGCCGCGGCAGGATAATTTCAGAAATGCGCGGCGGTCATGGTTTTGGTTATGATCCGATTTTTAAGCCCTGCGGATATTCAAAGACCTTCGCTGAGATGCCCCCGGCTCTTAAAAATAAGATAAGCCATCGCGCGCGTGCCTTAAAAATGCTAAAATCTTGCCTGAGGGCCCGTAGCTCAGTGGATAGAGCAACGGATTTCTAATCCGTCGGCCGGAGGTTCGAATCCTCTCGGGCCCGTAAGTAAAAGGAGGTAAAATATGTGGTTTTTGTTGCTCTCTGGAATTTTGGGGTTGGGGTTGGGCCTGCTGCTCATCTTCCTGCCTTATCTGCTCAAGGTCATAAGCCGGGCTACCGACTGGACCGTGATCAGCGTTGAGGATTCAACTCTCCCCGCCCGGCTCATGACCGGCCTGGCCCAGATACTGATCGGACTGTGGCTGATCCAGACCGGCCGCACCTATGCGGAGCTCTGGGCGCTTTTCTATATCGGGATATTGGCCATTTTCTTTGGGATCCTCTTGATCTTTTTCCATAAGTTCTTGCTCAAGTTGAATGAATGGGGCAATATGGTCTTGTTCTCCGAGGCGGAGGTGGGGATGTGGCAGAGGATCATTTACGGGACCATCATTTTACTGATGGGATTTTACATATTGTATGTCTATTTTACGACCCCGCGCTAAAACCGGTTGACATTTGCCCGGAACTATATACAATAGCTTTAAGGCAATTCAATGATATTACTTATCATCTTTGGGATCATAGGACTAATCCTGGGTTTCTTCCTCCTGTTCCTTCCCTACACCATTAAGATCATGAACCAATTCACTGAAGCCGTGAACCTTGAACGAGGACCGGTCATCACCCGCGTCTTAATTGGGTTAGCCCAGATCTTGATCGGCCTTTTCCTGGCCTTCACTGGGTTCTCCTACCCTAATCTATTGCCCTTGATCTTCCTGGGATTGCTCATCATACTTACGGGGATAATTTTTTCCTTTTTCCCGAATTTATTGAACCGGCTTAACGAATGGGGCAATCTGGTGCTCTTTTCTGAAGCAGAATCGGGGGCCTGGCAGAGGATCATCTACGCCTTGTTGCTGCTCCTGATGGGGATCTACATCATCTACTTCTCTACCCGCTAAAAAGCTTGGGGCGACCTAGGGGAATTGAACCCCTGATAACAGAACCACAATCTGCTGTGTTACCTCTACACCAAGGCCGCCATGCTCTTTAATAATTATAACATAACATGCTATAATTCAAAATGCGCGGGAGTAGTCCCTCGACTCATTACATTCGCTCGGGACTCAGCACTGAGCGAGCGTAGCGAGTCGAAGTGCGGGAGTAGCTCAGTTGGTAGAGCGTCACCCTTCCAAGGTGAGGGTCGCGAGTTCGAATCTCGTCTCCCGCTCTTTATCTCGAGCTTGTCGAGAGACTTCGGGGCGTAGCTTAGCTTGGTAGAGCGCGTGGTTTGGGACCACGAGGTCGCTGGTTCAAATCCAGTCGCCCCGATTTCTATTTATCTTTTGCTTCCCCTTCCAAGAACCAATCCTTCAATATTTCCTCTAACCGCCTGATCAGTTGATCGGGAAATACCACGCCAAATTCCCAGGTATATTGTTTTTGCATATGTCCGCCCCCTATCTTCCTGCTTTCTTCATAAAAAGAGATCCCCTCCATCCCCTGGGCTTTGGCATAAGCCATAAATCTCTTGATTTCATCCTCGGCAGATCTGTTCAAGTTCCCTTGGATTTCAATTTCATCGGCAAAGATCAATGCGAAATAACGGTCCCCTATTTTTTTCAGGCGCATACCACCCTCAATTCTTTTAAACTCAGAAAAATGACTGGAAGCGAACACCACATCCCAACGAACAGCCTCCTCCGGCTTTCCCTCTTCTCTTCCCCGCTTTTTAATTAATTCGTGAATGAAATGGGCTTCAAGATGCAGACGAATAATAGCCTCGCGCTGAGCTTTCTCCAGGCAGGAGGAGGATCCTTCCATCTCACAAACTCTTCTTAAGTGATCGGCATGAATACTCAAAAGCGCCCGGTAAGAATAATCGGCCATTTTCCCGTTTATTTTTGCTTCTATCTCAGAAACCTCTACCCCCTGACACTCGAACCGGCTTACCCTTTCCACCTCAAAGGGTTCCGGATATGAGGTCAGTGTGATCTTCCCCTTATCTCCATCCAAAATAATTTTATCCTCTTGCCTTCTGCGACTTAGCTTTTCGATGAGCTGATCGATATCCCGCAGGCCAGCAATGGCAGGGAGATTAAGCATGCGGGCGATTCCCGCTTCGTGGGAGCTGTCACTGCCATAAACGGTCGCCAGTCCATCGATCTTTTTTTGAAGCAAAGCTTTGATCAGATCCGGGTGGCGCTCCCTCAAAATCAAAATCACATTCTCTCCGGAGTTTTTTTCCGCCAAAGCCTCCTCCAGATCAAAATATATTTTTCCCTGGCAGGCCCCCGGAGAAGAAGGAATGCCATGCGCCACCTCCCCTCCCACCCAATTCTTAAGGCGATAACGCACTTTTTGCTGGGCGTTTAAGATAGCGTTAACCACATCCACGAATTTGGCTCTCCTCTGCCGCAACCGCTCCTTCTCTACTTTTAATCTGGCTTCGGGAAGCAGCTGAGAATCGGTGGCCTGGATAAAGTATAACTGCTTATCCTCGATCACAAATTCCAGATCCTGCGGTCCTTCGTCCCTTCCCACCTCATCCGCGGCGGCTTTAAGCTGTTCCAGGGTGCGAGGAAAGTAGGTATCAATTTCTCTGATTTCTAGCGCATCGCAGGCTTCATCCGCCATAATTTCAGAACCCGCGGCTTGCATTTTAAAGCGGCCAAAGTGCTTGCTTTCTCCCGTCCGGGGATCACAATTGGAATAGATCCCCGCCGCAGAGCGGCGGTTAAAATTCCCGAACACCTGCTTTTGAATTATAATAGACAGGACGGGAGAATCCGGAATGTTAAAAGTCTGGCGGAAAAGCCGGGCCTGATCGGATTCCCAGGAGGCGGCCACTTTTTGCAGGGCCTCATAAAGTTCAGCATTTCTGCGCACCCCTAAGACCGAGGTCAGCACCCCATGCATGGGAGTTGGATCGCCGCTGCGCACCGCTAAGATCAGGGGGTTCTGATCGGAATCAAATCCTAAATTTGTTTCTTTTTCCAGTGATCTAAGCCCCTCCCCAACCTCCGCCCTTAATTCTGGGCTCAATACCCTGCTCCTTAAATAAGTGTCCACTGCTTGAGGGGTTATCACGAAAAAAGGCGGAACCGAATAACTGCTGGTCTTAAGATTCAAAAGACCGGCCACTTTTTGCCCCATCCCCCGTCCCTGCCACAACTTCATTTCGGTATGATATATCACCAGTGCCATATATACTAATTTTCGTTCCTAATTTTTGCGGATTTCAAGTTTTTATGATAAAATTAACAAAAGTTGTCGGAACAGAAAGGGGTAAACGAATGGTCAGATTGGCTGAAGAATACTTTTTTATCGGGGATAGGGCCAAGGCCGGGGCCCGGATCGAGAAAGTCCAGGCCCGGCAGATACTGGATTCAAGAGGCAACCCCACAGTGGAGGTGGAGGTCACCTTAAAGGACGGCACCGTAGGCCGGGCTGATGTACCCTCCGGAGCTTCCACCGGGGAGAATGAGGCCCTGGAATTGCGGGACCAGGACGACAAGCGGTATCAGGGCAGAGGCG